>Ga0102865_1000474_pt1 | contig 10825 bp, 12 predicted proteins | sample Colrivmet1449C02_FD_78440 | JGI IMG/M metagenome (GOLD analysis project Ga0102865, IMG submission 78440) | Estuarine microbial communities from the Columbia River estuary - metaG 1449C-02 | ecosystem: Environmental > Aquatic > Marine > Intertidal zone > Estuary | place: USA: Columbia River...
CCGCTTCACCGAATTGAAGTTATTGCTGGAAAACGTGGGGAAGTCCATTACACATATTCCGATGATGAGATGAAGAAGATGACTGCTGATTTAACCAAGGCTGGAAAACGTTGGAAAGAACCAATTCAACGTTACAAAGGTTTGGGCGAGATGGATGCAGATCAACTTCGTGAGACCACAATGGACCCAGCGCATCGCACCTTACGCAGAATCACAATGAAGGATGCAAACGCCGCAGAAGCAATGTTCGAACTGCTTATGGGCAACGAAGTAGCACCTCGTAAAGAATTTATTTCAACTGCAGATATAGCTCGAGACCGGATTGACGCTTAAGTAATTACTTAGTTTCAGCAATTCTGGCTTTAACCATCGCTTGCAATAACTTCTCGTCGACTTTCCAATCATTTGGCACGCTAATAGTCTTTTTCTTAACATCAAGGTCTGCCATCTTCGGTCTGAATTTCTCTAGAACTTCCTGGCTCCAAGGAGCGAAGAGAATGTGGTTTTTTGCCGTTGAAACTCCAAAAACATAGTGATCACCAAGCTTTAGCATCGGCTGATTCCAAGCGATTACAAGTTCTAAATCTGGGTATTTTGAAGTTATAGCCTTTAAAATTGCGCGAACTTTCGTTGCCTGTTTTGGTTCCAAAGTTTTGAAATATTGGGCTGGTGTCTCAAAGCGTTTGGCAGATAAAGAACCACGGGAATACATGACCAGAGCATTTGCATGGGCTTGCGAGAAGCCATAATTTTCGCGAAGGTGCGCGATCTGTTCGGGATACTTTTGGCCTTCTAGTTTGGCCATAATCTTGAACCAATATGACATCTTCTCGCCGTACTTCTTTTCAATTAACGGGAAGTGGGCCTCTCTGCTGGAATCTTTGGGTGGCACGGAGAAAAGGCTACCGAACCTTGAGAATTAATTTTCCAGTAGTTTTGCGACCTTCTAAATCTGAATGTGCAGATGCTGCATCGGCAAGGGGATAGCGCCCACCGATAGAGACTTTCATATCGCCGCGCTTGAAAGCGCTGAAGACTTCGCCTGCACGCCATAACAATTCTTCGCGAGTTACGGCAAAATCGGCAAGAGTTGGACGAGTTAGAAAGATTGATCCGGGGGAGATCTTCATAATTTCGATCGGCGGGACCTGGCCACTTGCAGCACCGTAAATAACAAGAGTTCCTCTGCGAGCAAGGACCAACAAGTTCTCTTCAAAAGTATCTTTACCAACGCCGTCATAGATCACGTTGGCACCAATTCCATCAGTGAATTCCTTAACTTCTTTAGAGAATCCCTCATATCCAATTGACAGATCTGCGCCAGCAGCAATAGCTAACTCTCGCTTCTCTTGCGTTGAAGCGGTTGCTATAACTTTGCCACTAAGTGATTTGATGTATTGGGTAAGTAATAATCCAACACCTCCTGCGGCTGAATGCACTATCGCAGTATCGCCAGGCTTTATCTCAAAAGAATCTCTTGCTAAATAATGCGAAGTCATTCCTTGCAATAGAAGTGAGACTGCATCTTCGCTACTCATTGCATCTGGAATTGGAATAAGTGTCTCGGCAGGGCGCACTACATATTCGGCATATCCGCTGATTGCCATAACCCAACCAACACGGTCTCCAACTTTTAAATCACTTGGCGCATCTGAACCGAGTTCGGCAATTCTTCCAACGCCCTCGACGCCCGGAATGTAGGGGGTCTTTACCGGGTACTTTCCCAGGCGATGATAGATATCGATAAAATTTACGCCAGCAAGTTCAACTTCGATTAACGCCTGTTCACTTGTGATCGTAGGACGATCTAATTCGCAGAGTTGCAAAACTTGTGGCCCGCCAAATTGGGAAACCTGAATCGCTTTCATTAAAACTAAGCGATACGTGTGCGGCGTGGTGTTGCAAAGTTCTTTGAGACCTCATCAAGCTCAACCGAGACCTGGGCCTTGATCGCATCTTCCGAAGCAAGTAGTGCCTTTAGCTTGGTGACAATCGCCTTAAGGTCTTTCTGTTCGGTTTCAAGTTCTAACTTACTCAGTTTGGTTAAGCGACGAAGTGGCATATCTAAAATGTAAGTGGCTTGTTCATCTGAAAGTTTGTAAGCCTTGATAAGTGCAGCCTTTGCTTCTGGTGCATCTTCGGCAGCACGAATCAATTTGATTACCTTGTCGATATCGATGATTGCTTTTAGAAGACCATCAACTAAGTTCAAACGGCTCTCTGCTTTTGCTTTGCGGAATTCAGATCTGCGACGAATTACTTCGATGCGATGATCTATGAAAACTTGCAGAAGCTCTTTCAAACCAAGAGTTAGTGGCTTTCCACCAACAAGAGCAACAGCATTTACCGAGAATTGATCTTCCATCGGAGTTAATTTAAAGAGGTTTGCAAGGACATCTTCTGGCTCGAAACCATTCTTAAGTTCAACAACAACTTTGGTTCCTTGTTGGCCATCAGATAAATCAACAATGTCCGAAATGCCCTGAATCTTCTTGGCCTTAACGAGGTCAGCAATCTTCTCAACAATCTTCTCTGGGCCAATGTTGTAAGGCAGTTCGGTTATAACAAGTCCCTGTTTTCTGGCTGTTACTTTTTCAATGGCAACGGTTGCACGTACCTTGAAAGATCCGCGGCCAGATTCATAGGCTTCCGCGATACCTTCTTTGCCAACGATCTCGCCACCTGTTGGAAAGTCAGGAGCAGGGACAAACTTCATAAGCGCTTTAAGCGTCGCCTTTGGGTTTTCAATCAAATGCTTGGTAGCAGCGATAACTTCACCTAAGTTGTGGGGCGCCATATTTGTCGCCATACCAACAGCAATACCTGTTGCACCATTTACCAGAAGATTCGGAAATGCTGCGGGGAGAACTTGTGGCTCTAATAATTGACCATCGTAGTTAGATCCAAAATCAACGGTGTTTTCATCTGATTCATTAACCATTGCCATTGCTGCCGGTGCGAGACGTGATTCTGTGTAACGCATTGCAGCTGGGCCAGAATCTAGCGAACCAAAGTTTCCGTGGCCATCGATAAGTGGAAGTCGCATTGAGAAACTTTGCGCCATACGAACCATGGCATCATAAATTGCACCATCTCCGTGCGGATGCAACTTACCCATTACTTCACCAACAGCGCGTGCGCATTTAACATGGCCTTTATCTGGGCGAAGTCCCATATCTGACATCTGATGCAAGATGCGACGTTGCACTGGTTTCAAACCATCACGCGCATCTGGAAGTGCGCGCGAATAAATTACTGAATATGCATATTCGAGAAATGATTCTGACATCTCTTGCGAGACATCGATATCAATTATTCGGCCTGGGTTCTCACCTGGTTTTGGGAGAACGGCTTTTGGTGTTTTTGCCATGTGGCGTATCTTGCCAATGAACTATCTAATTACTCGGTAGCGACTCGTTTTAGGCAAGTTTCATCAAGTTCGATCAGTCGGTCTTGCTCCGATAAGTGCAACACATTTGGCTGCAAGGTCGATTCCAGATTCCAAGGCTTCAATTAGCTCACCACTCTTGGCCCATATTGAAATAAATCCAGCAGCGAAGGCATCTCCAGCACCTGTTGTGTTCACCACTGTTGTCTTCTTTGCTTCAGTTTGAATTAATTGGCCACCTCGGGTTTGTCCGAGCGCACCATTTGATCCACGTTTAATTACAACTGTGTTTACGCTTTTAAGTAATTCACTAGCAGCATCAACTGGATTCTTTTTCCCAGTTAAGAATTGAGATTCTTCTTCATTTAAAACAATGCAATCAACGAATTCAAGCCAACTATTCGCGGTGGCAACTCCAACCTCGATTAGCACTCCAACAGTTGCGGGGTCCAAAATGATGCGCAGATTTGCGCTTTTAATTTTCGAGATTATTTCCAGGATTCCAGTACGAGATAGCGGGTTAATTAGCGAATACGCTGAGAGATAAACGGCACTGAATTGAGCAAGATCTGGAAGATCGCTTAACTCAAGACCTGCGTTTGCCCCGGAATCTGGAAACATTGTTCGTTCGCCATCAGCGCCGACAATTACGATAACTACGCCAGTATTCATATTAGGAATTACGGTATTTGAATGTTCAACGCCATAAGCATCTAATTCTGCAAGCAAAGTTTGTCCAGCTGAATCCGCTCCGACTCGAGTGACCAGATATGCCGGAGTTTTATTGTGTGAGAGCCAAGAAGCCACGTTCGCGGCTGCGCCACCACCTTGCGTTGAAATCTTTGCTCGGGTTTCTAGGCCTTCAACTATTGGTCGATTAAGAAGAACAGTTACATCCAACATTATGTCGCCGATACATAAAATTTTCAGATCAGCCATATCGGTTAAATTCCTTAAAGAGCACAGGCGATTTGGGCCGCCAACTTTGAATTCGCCTTAATGATTTCAATGTTAACTCGTAAAGATTCACCCTTGCTTGTTGTATGAAAATGCTCAAGAAGGAATGGCGTCACGCCTTTTCCAGATATTGCCTTGGCGGTTGCCGCTGAAAGTCCGGCCTCTAAAATTTCATCATGGAAAGTCTTATCCATCTGATTTACAACTGGGTTTGCAACAATTATTGCGGTGTCATCGGTATTCAAGCTGTGGCGAAGCCCCCAAATTTTTGCAATTTCTTCCACACTTTCAACTCGATGTTCGACCTTGAATCCAGAATCAGTTAAATAAAAGCCAGGGAAATTATTTGTTTTATAGCCAAGCACCGGGATAGCCAAAGTTTCCAGTCTTTCCAAGGTTCCTGCCACGTCCAAGATTGATTTAACGCCTGCACAAACAATAATCAAATTGGTCTGGGCTAACTCAGTTAGATCAGCAGATTCGTCGTAAACATGACCGCGATGAACGCCACCTAATCCACCAGTAGCGAAGACATCGACATGCGCAAGGCTAGCGATGTGTGATGTTGCTGCGACAGTTGTGGCCGCGCTCTTCCCATCAGCACAAATAACTGCGAGGTCGCGGGTCGAAGCTTTAACAATATTGTCATCATTCGCAATTCGGATTAACTGATCTTCTTCTAGGCCAACAAAAATCTCACCATCAATAATTGCAATTGTTGCAGGTACCGCACCTTCACTACGAACGATTCCTTCGACTTCTCTTGCGACATCTAGATTTATTGGATGGGGCAGACCATGCGAAATAATTGTGGATTCGAGCGCAACGATTGGGCGGCCTTGACTCTTGGCGGCGGAAACTTCCTTCGAATACTTAATCACGTGCGCACATTACATCAGGCAATTGTGTTGTGGCTAAACAAGTTAGGGCAAGATACGACTATGAATCCTCGGAATTTAGCGGCGCTATCGAATTCCATATTCAATTCCCTTCAGGTTTCAGGGACAGTAAACGAACTTGGGATTCCAGAGAATTCAGGAGCCCGTGAATGTCTGCTTTTAATAGATGGCATGGGCGCCGAACTAATTAGTAAATACGGTAGCCAGTTCCCAATATTCAAAGAATTAATTTCATTCGATAACTTAGATTCGCACTTTCCATCAACAACAGCAACAAATCTTTCATCACTTGGAACTGGAACACTTCCTGGAGTGCATGGAATGTTGGGTTACACCGTTCGAGTTCCACGAAGTGGTGAACCTGGGCGCTTGTTAAACTCTCTTAAATGGGATGAACGAGTTGACCCAGTTATTTGGCAGAACGTCCCAACACTCTTTGAACGCGCTGCAGCCCAAGATATTTCGGTTTCACACATTGCTGCAAAACGTTATGAAGGATCTGGCTTTACTCAAGCAGCACTTCGGGGTGCGCAGTATTTGGGCGCCAATCAAGTCGAAGACATTATTGCGAACACGGTTGAAGCAATGAAACTTTCGCCTTCATTCTCTTACGTTTATATAAATCATTTAGATGCCGCAGGACACGATGATGGAGTTGGTTCAGGGAAATGGCTTCTTGCTCTTTCAACTGTTTCTGAATTGATTACCGGCCTTCGCGATCGATTACCAAAGGGAACCAGGCTTTGGGTTACAGCCGATCATGGAATGATTAATGTGGGCGAGAAAATTATTCTTGGGCAAGACAATAATTTAATGGCAAATGTAACTCTGATTGGCGGCGAACCAAGAGCCCGACATATTTATCTTCGCGAAGGCGCAACAGCAGAAACCGTAGCCAGCTGGCGGGAATTTCTAGGAGATAAGGCTGATGTGTTTAGCCGCGATGAAGTAATTGCTGCAGAACTTTTCGGACCAGATATTTCAATTGATAGCAGCGAACGAATGGGCGATCTAATTGCAATAGCGAAGGGTGAAATGATTTTGATTGACCCAACCCGCATTAAAGAAGAGAGCAAGATGGTTGGGCACCACGGCGGGCTTGAAGCAATAGAAGTAGCGATTCCGTTACTTACTCACCAAAATTAAGAGTTATTCATCCTCGGTCTTTGAGCCACCGAACATAATGTCATCCCATGAAGGAAGCTTTGGGCGAGATGAGACGCCATCTTTAACTGGATCTGATTCGTCAACAACATCAACATCTAATTCTTCGGCAAAATACTCTTCGTCTAGTTCAATAATTTCGGTAACTGAAACTTCTTCCCGAACCGCAACCAACCTTGGCGCTGCCGGTGGGGGAGTTGTCGGAGCAAAAGGAGTTGGGTCCTGCGAATTAATAAAGCCATGAGTCGCAGTTCTTGGTCGTGATTCTTTAGCATCGCCAGCAATCCATCTCGCCGAATCATCTTGAGCGGTGAGAATTCGATTTCCTAATTCAAAGTTCCATTGCGCTTCAGCGGTTCCATCAATGTTTGGATACTGGACAACAACGCTCCAAGTTCCATCAATGTTGCGATGGGTATTCCATTCGACAGCTTCCATATCAACACCGTGATTTGAGAGTTGAACAAATGTTGCTTCATCTAGCGTTGGTGAAGACGATTCGCGTCGTAGAAAAGATTTAAGGGCAGTTTCAATTACATATGCCCGTTCTTGCAAAATTGGCCCAGCAAATTTTTCAATCTTCTCAATTGACCAATCTGTCGTTCTAGAAATAGATCCCATAGTTTCGCCAGCGCGTAGGCGAGCCTGAACTTCTTTGACGCCAAAAGTTGGGCGCTCATCAATTGGCGCGACGGAAACTAACCGTGGTTGGGTCAGAGTGGTTTTTAGAGTCTCAGTTATTGGTAATGAAAATTTTGCACCCGCGCTGTTAGTCATCTCGATTGCTGACCCGTCGCCGGTGCGCCCAACGAGTTGGAGCTCGGCTGGCTTACCTGTTATGTCATCACTCACGGGTGTAACTCTGCCACAGGGGGTGAGAAAAAGTGGGTAGCAACGAGTGGTTAAATTCTCCAATGAAGAGCGAAATCAAAGCCGAACTACTTGACCTAGCAATCGGCATCGCTAAATCTGCAGGCGAGTTATTGATGGCCAGGCCAGATGTCTTCGATCTCGAAACTAAGTCAACTGCAATTGATTTTGCAACCCAGATGGATACCGCGAGTGAAAAGCTGATTGTTAGCAAAATTCTAGAAGCCCGCCCAGATGATGGAATCATTGGTGAAGAGGGTTCGTCGATCCCATCAAAATCTGGTGTTACCTGGGTAATTGATCCCCTTGATGGAACTGTGAATTATTTCTATGGAATTGCTGGGTGGAACGTCAGCATTGCAGCCAAAGATAGTGAGGGTGTTCAGGTTGGTGTTGTTTATGCGCCTTCAATAAATTCACTTTGGGCAGCAACAAATGGTGGCGGCGCAACTTGTAATGGCAAGAAAATAAAATGCAATGACCCAGTTGAATTTAATCGCGCCTTGATTGGAACTGGATTTTCATATGATGTTGCAGATCGCGAAGCACAAGCAAAATTAGTTTCAAAACTTTTATTGGAGATTCGTGACCTACGTCGTATTGGCGCTGGCGCTGCAGATTTATGTTTGGTAGCTACAGGACGACTCGATGCATTTTATGAAAAAGGTTTGAATGAATGGGATCTGGCTGCTGGGGGATTAATTGCAACTGAAGCCGGGGCCTTGGTCACAGGTCGAAATGGTGGGCCAGCAGGCAAGGAGATGGTCATCGCAGCAGGGCCACATCTGCACGCAAGGCTCGTCAAGGAGATCGGCTGACCAGAGACGAATTGGTCGGATAAGGGTGGCTGTGGCAAGATACGACTTCTGTCCTAAAGAAAAGGAAATGCCATGAACGTGTTAGACGCGGTAGATGCCGCATCACTTCGCTCCGATGTTCCAACCTTCCGTTCCGGAGACGAGATCAAGATTCACGTTCGTGTTATCGAAGGTAGCAAGAGCCGTATCCAGGTTTTCCAAGGATTAATTATTCGTCGCCAAGGTTCAGGCATCCGTGAAACTTTCACAATCCGCAAGCTTTCTTACGGCGTCGGTGTTGAAAGAACTTTTCCAGTTCACACACCTGTAATTGAAAAATACGAAATGGTTCGTCGCGGAGATGTTCGTCGTGCCAAGCTTTATTACCTACGCGATCTTCGCGGTAAGGCTTCAAAGATTAAAGAGCGTCGTGGAGTTGGCGGCGAGTTTATTGTTGAAGAGGTAATGGCAGCAGCCCCAGTTGCAGCAGCAGTCGTTGTTGCAGCAGCAGCAGCCACAACAGCAGATTTAGAAACAGTACAAGTTATTGAAGCGCCAGTTGTTGAAACTGTTGAAGTAATAGAAGCACCAGTAGCAGAAGTTGTCGAAACTCCTGCAGCTGATGTTGAAACTACTCCAGAAGCGTAATTAATTTCTAAGTGCGTTTGATTTAAATGCGCGCACCCAAGAAGGGTTCATTTTTTCGTGAACTTCCAATAATCGTAGTTTCAGCGCTAGTCGTATCGATAATCGTTAAAACTTTCTTTATTCACTTCTTCTTCATTCCTTCTGGCTCAATGGAGAACACCCTTCAAGTTGGCGATCGAATTGCAGTTAACAAATTTGGAAGTTACTTCGGCGAAATTAAACGTGGGGAAGTTGCAGTCTTTCGAGATCCTGCGGGTTGGCTTGGAACCCCATCAGAGAGCGCTGATCCTAAAATTATTCAAAGCATAAAGAGCGGTCTAGTTACAGTTGGAGTTCTTCCAGACCCAGCAAAGCAATATTTAATTAAACGTGTAATTGGCGTAGGCGGCGATACCGTAACTTGTTGCGACAAGAAGGGCTTCCTTACAGTCAATGGAACCTCAGTTACCGAGCCTTATATTTATACCGGCGATAAACCAAGTGACACTGATTTTAAAGTTACAGTTCCAAAAGGTTTTATCTGGGTAATGGGCGATCACCGTGGCGCAAGTGCGGATTCAAGATTTCACACTGATGACATACATAAAGGAATGGTTCCTTTATCATCAGTAGTTGGCAGAGCAACCGTAGTTGTCTGGCCATTTAATCATCTCAAATTCTTAAGTGTTGGAAGCGATTTATCTAAGGTTGTAATTAACAATACAAAGTAATGAAACATATTGTAAAGATCGAATCGACGCTAATTGCATCTGGAATAAAGCAGATTGCTGGCGTTGATGAAGCGGGACGTGGACCCTGTGCCGGACCACTAGTTATAGCAGCGGTAATCCTTAAAGATCCATTTGCAAAAGAACTTTCAAAGGTTCGAGATTCCAAAGAGTTATCAGAGAAAGTGCGCGAAGAACTCTATGACGTCGTAATCGAACAAGCCCTTAGTTATTCAATCATTGATATTTCAGTTGAGGAGATTGATAAATTTGGACTTCACAAATCAAATCTAGAAGGAATGCGCCGGGCGATTAACTCGCTGGATATAGCCCCGGATTATGTTTTAACTGATGGATATCCAATCGAGGGTTTAGCAATCCCAAACTTAGCTGTTTGGAAGGGCGATCAAGTTGCGGTTTCAATCAGCGCAGCATCAATCCTGGCTAAGGTTTATCGTGATCGCGTAATGATTAAGTTGGATGCGCAATATCCGGGATATGGCCTTGCCAAACACAAGGGTTACATAACTGCAGCCCACACCAAAGCCTTGGGCAAATTAGGAGTTAGCGAAATCCACCGCAAGTCTTTTGCGAATATTGCAGCGTTTATGAACAGGTCTTAATTCCCCACAAGTAAGTCAGAATGTTTTAACCTTTGTTTGCTATTGCTTTAGCCTCACCCAACTATGGGAACAAAACAATTAATTGGTGCACTTGGTGAAGATTTTGTAGCTAAATATTTAGTTGGAAAAAATTATGAAATTCTGGACCGAAATTGGCGAATTCGAGAAGGTGAAATCGATCTGGTAGCAATGTCAGAGCACGGGATCGTTGTTTTTATTGAGGTTAAGACTCGCACCAGTATTGCTTTCGGTCATCCACTCGAAGCCATCACTCGGGACAAGGCATATCGCTTACAAAAACTGGCATTGGCTTGGTTAACAGTTCATCACAGATGGGGCTTTGAATATCGAATAGATGCCGCAGCAGTCTTGATTTCTAAAGGCGAGAAGTTTGAAATTGATTACCGAATCGCAGTTCTTTAATGGCACTGGCGCTAACTTCCACAGTATCGCTGACTGGATTAATTGGAAATCTAATTGATGTCGAAGTAGATATCTCTGATGGCCTTCCAGGTTACATTTTGCTTGGTTTACCTGATGCCGCACTAAATGAATCTAAGGAGCGGGTTCGAGCAGCGCTAGTCAATAGTGGGGAAGTGTGGCCAAATAAAAAAGTCACGGTTTCGCTATCGCCGGCCTGGTTACCAAAGAGCGGATCTGCATTCGATCTTCCAATCGCCTTAACTTTGTTAATGGCACAGGGATTAATTCCTAAAGATGAACCTGGCACCACCATTTACTTAGGTGAACTGGCTTTAGATGGGCAAGTGCG
>Ga0102865_1000475_pt1 | contig 10775 bp, 7 predicted proteins | sample Colrivmet1449C02_FD_78440 | JGI IMG/M metagenome (GOLD analysis project Ga0102865, IMG submission 78440) | Estuarine microbial communities from the Columbia River estuary - metaG 1449C-02 | ecosystem: Environmental > Aquatic > Marine > Intertidal zone > Estuary | place: USA: Columbia River...
AATTCTTGTGTATTTAATTCTTGTGTATTTAATTCTTGTGTATTTAATTCTTGTGTATTTAATTCTTGTGTATTTAATTCTTGTGTATTTAATTCTTGTGTATTTAATTCTTTATATAATATTATATCAATGTTATCAATAACAAAACTTAGAAGTTCTTCACCAGAAATATTAGAAATATTCTCATATATATTATTACATGTATGTTGTATTTTAATTGTTTTATTATCTATATTATTAAATTTATCTATTGTAATTTTTAATCGAATTTTAGAATTACAGATATTCCATCCAACTATAAATTTTGTACAAAATGTAAATTCACCTATCATTTTAATTAATTTTTCTACAAATTCATCATTTTTTTCAATCATTAATTTACACTTTTCAAATTTGAATTTATTTGTATTAATATAATCTTCAATATTGTATATAATATCACATTTTTTATTATTATTACTATATAAATACCATTTATTATCGTGATATTCTAAAGAAAAAATACCATTGTCATAATAATAATATTTATTACCTTTATTTGTGGATTCTAAAGTTTTTAAAAATTCCATTTAATAATAATTTATTTAATAATATATTTATTAAATTTAATTATTATTAAATCAATTTTTCATTAATTTATTTATTCGTTTATTAAAATAGTTATCTTTAAATCAAGTACATTAAATATTAATATATATTATATATCAGAATCGCTATCTGAATCATATTGAACAGTTTTAATTCTCCAACCTTGAATTTTATATACATTTTTTTTATCTAATCTAAATTCTGTACAAAGTGCATTTTCTAATTGTTTAATAAAGTTATTAAATTTACCAAATGTACTTCTAACTGTATAATCTGCTTTAAATATATCTTTTAATTGCTCTTTTGTGATAAAATCTTGTCGTGTTGCCGTAATAACATTTTCATCTATAAATTGTTTAATAATATTATTATCATTTTCATATTTTTTAGTCACTTTTAATACATCATGTGGCGGTGTTAAACCTTCTAGTTTATACAATTTATAATAATCAATTAAAATACACATAAATACACATTTAAAATTATCTAATTTAGATTTCAAATCTTTATCTATTTTATATTCGTAAATTCCCTGATTTACATGACTGTCTGATGGATTTTCTACGAATCTTGAAGAAAATTCGGTTATTTTTAAGCGTCTACTTGTCCCCCCGTCTACGTCGATAGCTGGAATTTTATTACAACATAGAAAAAACTTTGCATTTGGTTTAAATGTGATCTGGCTACCGAATAATTCTCTTGTAGAAATTCTATCCCCACCAGTTAAAGCTTTCATTACACCAGCTTGTATAATTTCATTTGATTCTGGTTCTTGCATAATAACTGCTCTTTTATTTATAATATTAGCTAAAGCACTGTTTGCACTATTTGACGATTCTCGTTTAGATGTAATTAATGAAACAGGACTAACACATGCGTAATCTCCTAATGCTTTTAATAATAAATCAGTAATTGTACTTTTTCCATTCCCTCCAGTATTATTTTTTCCAGAATAAATATAAAAATTTTCATCTCTTATATGCCCATCTAAACAACTCGCTAAAGATTTCAATGTAAAATCTCTAACATCTGTATTTGGTAATATTTTACAAATAAGATTATATAATTCAATATATAATGGATGATCAGTTGAATAATGTATATATTCATAACCAGTTGACATTGATATATAATCACTATTAATACCCTTTCTAAATTCCATAGTAACTAAATCATAAATACCATTTTCAAACCCAATTAAATCTTTATTTTGATCAATAATTTTATAAAAATTAGAATTGTAAAATTCCAATTCTAAACAATTCAATTTATTTCCTGATCCTAATAATTTTAAAATATTATGATAATTCTTTACTAATTCTTCACTAGCTCCCTCTTTAATTAATAACCTACGATAATTTTCGACTTTTGTAAAAACATTGTTAATCATTAACTTTCTTAAATTAAAACTTTTATTTTCTTTTACCCATCTAATTGAATTAAAATAATACCATTCATTTTTTTCAGGATTACTACAGACAAATTTTTCACCATATAACCTATAAATTAATTTAGATATAATATTATCAAATGGTCTTAGATATTTAATATCATGATTCGGTATTTCATCAGCTATTTCACTATAATCATCTGGATTATCTATTTTTGCTAAATATATTAAATTATGTATTGTATAAATATATTCACTGTTTTCAAATGATTCCCATGCTATTTCACAACTCTTTTCATCATAATTTTCCCATTTAGAACTAAAATAATGCCATAAGTCACTTGATTCTTTATTAATTGAATGTAATATGTAACCTACATTAAGCCATTTATTTCTATCAGTAAAACGGTCAGGATCAAGAATATCTAGATATTTTCTAATAATTTCTTTATCTGAATAAATATCACCATCATTTATTAAATGTACCTTTTTATTTGTTTCTTTTTTTTTATCAACGGATTTATATTTATAAAGAATACTATTTCCTTCAATAAATGTTACACATGTTTTTTTAAAATGATCAAACGTTGTATCCTCTAAACTTATAATATCTTCTCTTAAATCAGTCAAAAATGAAGATGTATCTAACAAATATAAAGGTCTATTCTGTCCATATTTAGTACACAACAAACTTCTAAAACATTTTGGTGCATATACAGTTGTATCTACAATCTTTTTATCAAATAAATCCTTGAATTTCGGCTTTAATTGCTCTTCTACAAATAATTTCATATTCCTATAATCTGAAAAATGAATACCCTCAAAAATAATATGATAACTCTTTTTCTCAATATCTGGTATAGATTTTAATATATATACAGCTGTTATATTCTGCAAAATTGACTTTACATAATTTATTATACTTAAAATATCATTTCTATGTGTTAATTGTTCTTCATTTATTTTTTGTAAACGTTTTTTCATATCCGTCGTATCTATAATCTCTGTCTTTTTATCATAATCAATAAAAAATTTCATATACTGTGATGGAGACCACGACTCATAATACTTGTTATCTCCATTTTTAACTCTTTCAAATATATTCTGATAACTATCAGCCACCAAAATTTTCGCAAAATTCGAATTCAAATCTCTTCTAAAAAATGCTAGATTATTACTTTTACAATATTCTATACATTCTATAACCTTTGTAAACTCCATATAATTTACTCTACTCTAATCTCTATAAATAATTTTATTTTTAAGTAAATACTCATTACTTAATTACTTATTATATAAAACGTTTATTTTACATATTTCGTTCAAACCGAATAATTATTATGTTACGCATATTTAAACAAAATGCATAGAAGACAACAAAATTTACAATCACGCTCTATATATCCTTACCCTTACCCCTATCCTTATCCATATCCATATCCATATAACTGTTATTATCCTTATTCAGATTATTATTATGATTACGATGATTATTATTATGATTACGAAGATTATGATTATGACTCTTATTATGAACACGATTATTATGATAGAACTCAAAACAATAATCAAAACAATGATATTAATATAGATAAAAATGTTCGACTAAGATCACCATTACATCCATCAAAAATGCCCCCACCACCAATGTCCAGACGTATGATTAAAACACAACCAAAAATTCCTAGAAGACCAAGATCATTACCAAGATTTATGTAATAAAATAAAAATAAAAAAATCAAAAAAGGGGGCTTACACCTGCAAGAACTATAATTTTAGTTGCAGATGTAAGCCCCCTTTTTTGATTTTTTTATTTTTATTTTTAAAATTGTAATCACAAATTAATTTATTCAATTAATTGATAAACATTTAATAATTTTTTCTTTAGCAAAATGAACATTAATTTCTCTACCACAAATCTTAATTTTACGATCTGTTCCAAAACGTTTATGAAATATTGTAATATTTGCCCCAGACTCCAATCTTATTTTTGTAATTATACTACCTACTTTACCTATGATCTTTCCAATATCCTTATTATCAATCATCATCTCAATTTCAATATCTTTTGACTCATTTGAAATAATTGATCGATTGTCATCTTGTAGAAATAGGGATTCAGAATAAGGAGAAGCCATACATTTAATAAATAATTCATAACGCTTATTGTCCTCATAAGATAACTCATTGGAGGAAAAGATTGGTGGAAAATAATACTCAAAAGATGACAACATTTTACTTGATACAAATAATCATGTTTTCAATATAAATTCAATTTTTTAATTAAATGAACGAGATATCATTATATTAAATGATATCTCTATTAAATTATTTAATAATACTCTTCTTCTATTTACATTTTTTACTTTTTTATATTTTTTTACATTTTTTACTTTTTTATATTTTTTTATATTTTTTACTTTTATTTTTTACTTTTTTATATTTTTTACTTTTTATTTTTTACTTTTTATTATGCTTGAACACCCCTTTTAGCACGCCCTTTAGATTTAGGAGGTGAAACTACAACTTCCTCTTCTTCTACAACTTCTTCCTCGTGCTCTACTAACTCTTCTTCGTCTTCGTCTACAACTTCTTCGTGTTCATTTACATCAAGCTTTTTTGTAGCTTCAACAACTTCTTCTTCAGTATCTAGATCATCTTGATGTTCTTCATCTTCATCTAACATTGCATAACCAGTGATACTTTGTTGATTTTTGTAGACCTTAGCTTGAACAAGTTTCCACTTTGCAGAAATTTTAGTAGTAATACTAAGATATACCAATTCAAGAACTGCAACAACTTGACTTCCCTTTGGAACAACCATATCAAAATTTGATTCATTCATGTCCAACTGAGTTTTATTGTTATCAAAAATTAAAACAGGTGTTTTATACTTTTTGCTACTCAAAAATCTACCAGTAAAATTTTCAGAATCAAGTTCTCTTTCACGATCTAATTTTGCACGCACACGAGATGGATAACTCAACACATTTCCATCTTTATCAGTTGGAATTTTAACAGATGGTGCATAATACGCATCTTCAACAGTTTCCATAGAAACCTTTTGTTTTCCCAACCATTCCTTACTTTTAGACACAATAGTTTGTTTAACCAATTCATCAAATTCTTCCAACTTAGTATGGAATTCACGAATCTCAACTGAATTCTTATCTTCTTTGTCCTCTCCACCAAAAGACATTTCCATTTCAAAAGAATCATCTTTGTTATCAACTGCATCCTTTTTACGCCATCTCTTAATACCATTTGGTACATACATTTTTGGTGTTTGAACCATAATTTTGCCACCGTTATAATTTACATAGACCATTTTTCTTCCGTGATTGTCAGTTTTTACGTCAGAGAAGGAAACTTTGTTCAAATCAAGATTGACTGCTTTAATAATAGACATTTTAGATGTTGTTGTTGTTTGTTATGTTTATATAAAACAATTATATTTAAATCAAATTCAATTTTTTTTTAATTAATTTTTATATTATTTTTACATTATCGCGTTTTAAAAATTTAATTTAAAAATTTGAGTATTATTAAATTTAATACAAATGTCTTTATCAATAAATAAACAACAAAAAAACACCACGACTATTAAAACAAATTTATCAGAAGAAACTTCTACACAAAGTGATCTTGATATTGATACAAAATTAAGTCTTCTTATGAAATCTTTAACCGATTTTTATAGAGATTCAATATATATAGAGCAAATTAAAAGTATTATAGATCAAAACAGTGTTATTTCACTCCGAATTTTAGATTGGTTTATCACAAACTATTCAAAAAAACATAGAACAATTATAACAAACAACAAACGATCAATTGATGTTTATCAAAATTATAAATTACAATTAAAATCCTTCAGTAAAAAACATTTTGATCCTTTTTGTCGTAAGAATAAGATCATTTTCTATTATAACGACCAAGATCATATAGAAACCAGTTGTGGCCAATTATGTTTCTTTAGATGGTGCTTTGAAAATAATATATTAAATTATGTCAAAGATAACCTCAGTATTATCGAGCAAGATATGAAAAATTCATTAAAATCTAAAAAAAATATCAAAACACCAGAATCTTGTCAAAAACGTCAACCTTTAAGTGTATCAGCATCCAGAAGTGTATCCAAACAAAATGTCAAATATACAGTCAAATTCGACTAATATTTTATAAAAAATAACAATTTAATATATATGTTTGTTATTTTTTACTATTATTTAATTAATTATTTAATTAATTATTTGATTAATTATTTAATTAAATTTATTTAAAGATAATAAATATTTTATATTATAAAAAATGGAAGAAAATAAAGAAATTGATATTAGAACACTTATACAAAATAGTTCTATAGAAATATACGAGAAAAATAATTTAATTGATAAATTAAAAAATCATTTTTCTCATGATGAACAAAAATTATACGTATCTAATTTATTTTTATATTTAAATCATCATCAACTACATGATTTTATAGTTAATTTAGACAATGTATGGAAATTTATAGGGTTTTCTAATAAAGCTAATGCAAAAAGACTATTAAAACATAATTTTACTGAAAATAAAGATTATAAAATCTCACTTGTCCGAATAGATGATCAAAAAAACAATCAAACCCTGCTCATCCGTTCGGATGAGCAGGTATCTTCTAAAAATTTAGGAGGTGCCGGGTTAAATAAAGAAACAATTATGTTAAATATAAATACATTTAAAAAGTTATGTTTAAAAGCAAACACAGAAAATGCAGATAAAATTCATGATTATTATATTAAATTAGAAATGGTTTATAATGAATTAATGAAAGAAGAATTACAAAAAAAAGAAAAACTTTTAATAGAACAACGTGAACAAACAGAACAAGAAAAAGAACAATTATTAGAAACAACTTTATTAAATCAATATCATAAAAACGTTCAGTGTATTTATTATGGTAAAATTGATAATAAAGATACAGTTGGTGGATCATTAGTTAAATTTGGAATGAGTAATAATTTACAAGAGCGTGTTAAAAATCATAAAAAAACATATACAAATTTTAGATTAACAAATGTATTTAAAGTATCAAACCAAATAGAAATAGAAAATTGTATAAAAAATCATCCAATTCTTAAAAAAAGAATAAGAAGTATAATGTTAAATGATTTAAATTATAGAGAATTAATATATATTGACTCGACAAAAAACGAACCAGATTTTTCGTTAGAAACATTAGATGAATATATAAAACAAATTATAGAAGAAAACCAATACAATTTAGAAAATTATAAACGTTTATTAGAAAAAAACGAAACATTAGAAAGTGAAATTTACACATTAAGACAAACTAATAAAACTTTACAAGAAGAAAATACCAAATTAAAAAATAAAATAGATAAATTTAAACCTAATCCTGAAGAAAAACGATTGATGACACATAACAAAATAGATACAATAAATGGTTATAGTTTATTTGCATTTGAATGCGATAAACAAAATTTTAGATATAAAATTAATTTATGTAAAACTTTAACATTAGAATTAAGAGAAAAAACATATAAAATAACGTTTCCAGATTGTGAATTAAAATACCAAACAAAAATTAAACATGCATTTATTGAAAAAATTTTACTTTATTTATTAAAACGTCATTTAACATTTTTAAACAATGAAACATATGATGGATCTTTGGAAAATATTAAATTAATATTCAATATCGTTTCAAAAATAGAAGACCTACTAATAAACAATGATTTAGAAAACATCTTTAAAATATTAAATAATGAAAAAATAGAAACTATATTAAATGATCCAGAAATTCCATTTATTAAAAAATCAAAACGTTCTATTGATCAAGTTGATCCTACAACTGGAACAGTAATAAATACATACCCAAGTATCGAGGCTGCCGGTAGATCATGTGGTATTACTGGAAGTGCAATAGGTATAGCTCTCAGAAATAAAACATTATCTATCGGATATAAATGGTGTTATTCAGGAATTTCAAAAGACGATCAAATGAAAGATCAACCTGTAATTCGTATTAAATGTTGTAATGGAGAAAAAACACATTATCCAAACATTGCAAGTGCTGCCAAATCAGCTAAAATTTCACCACCAGGATTACGAAACAGAATTTTAACCGATGTTCATTCTGGTGGTTTTCATTGGGTTTTTGATAAAACTTCTACTCATTATATATAATATATATTTTGTATTATTAATTCTTTTACAACCATTTATTCCATTTATTAGAATGATAATTACCTTTAACCCAAGTCGAACCCTCGTGCCAACTGTTATTATGTATTACAAAGATTTGCCCATCTCCATCCTTACTAAATCGAAGATGTCCATCACTTGAATCAATTGCCCATTCTCCTAATTTAATTTTTTTAGATGGAAATATGACCCAATCATCTGTATCAAGATGTAAGTTTCCACCTCTATCTGATATTTTACTACCACCATGTACAAAATTCACACCATTTGGCGCAATTATTTCTCCATTTACATTTATATTTCCCTGAACTTGTAAATTACCATTTCCTCCCCACTCTTTACCAATAATTACACCATCTTTATTCAACAAATACAACCCTTCACCACCATAAACATGCACACGCCCAGCTTCTCCAGCTTTGTCATTTTTAATTGTATTATTATCAATTACAATAGTTCCATTAGTAAAACCCTTTTTACCAGCTGGAACCTGGCAAAAATCTCCATCTGCACACCATAATGTTCTTCCTTCTGTAAATAACGTTTGTTTCATAGATGCATCTGACCCCAATGTTCCAGCTGGACCTTGGGGACCAATTGAACCTTGTGGTCCAGTTGAACCTTGAATACCTTGTGGACCCTGTAAACCTCGTTCACCTTTTAATTCTGTTTTATAATTAGTAACTAAAACGCCAGCTAAAGCTTTTTTTTGAGTTTCATTAAAGGCATCCCATGAAATGTCACCATCTGCTCCTTTAGCACCTGTATCACCTTTATCACCTTTATCACCTTTTGGACCTATTGGACCTATTGGACCTATTGGACCTATTGGTCCTATTGGACCCTGTGAACCTGCTGGACCTGCTGGTCCCTTTAAATCACCAGCATAAGCTATTAAAGCATCTTTAATTTCTTGTTTTTGTGCTGTACTTAAACTACCCCATATAATGGTGGCATTATCACCTTTATCACCTTTTGGTCCTATTGGTCCTATTGGTCCTATTGGTCCTTGGTCACCTTTTGGTCCTATTGGACCTGTTCTCCCCATTTCACCTGCTGCTCCTTGACCCATATTTTATATAATATACAAAAATATATTTTTTTTATATAATTAATTTTTTATATATTATAAAAGTTTAAATCTGTATCAAAACAAAATGTCAAATACACTGTCAAATTCGACTAATTTTTATAAAAAATAACAATTTAATATACACTGTTATTTTTTAATAAAATGTTTTTCAATCTCAGGTCTTAATGCGAATATTAATATTTTGGATTAGCTAATTCTGGCCCAACACCCTGGATTTGCTTAAATTGGAATCTTCTCCAATCATTAGTAAATTCACACCCCTGATTATTACTACCAGCATCTAAACATTTTCCATTTTGTGAAATAATTTCATAGTTCCTATCTTTTCTCACCACATTACGCCTTAAATCATCTAGTTCTGCAAGAAGATCTCTTCCACTTACATTTATATTACCCTGAACTTGTAAATTACCATTTCCTCCCCATTCTCTACCAACAATAACACCATCTTTATTCAACAAATACAACCTTTCACCACCATAAACATGCACACGTCCAGCTTCTCCAGCTCTGTCATTTTTAATTGTATTATTATCAATTATCATTGCTCCATTAGTAAAACCCTTTTTACCAGCTGGAACCTGGCAAAAATCTCCATCTGCACACCACATCGTTTTTGGTTTAATATCTAATAATGTATTATTATTTACAAGTGATGTAACTTTTGTATCAACTTCAGCCTTTGTGTATCTTGTTGCTAATCCATCATTACCAGCTTTTATAGAAGCATCAAACGTAGCCTTTGTCGGATATAGACCATCACTTTCTGTCTTGGTATAACTAGCTCCATCTAAGGCATAATTACCTTTGGGTTGAAACGTGTTAGTTGCAGAGCTAGCAGCAATATTAAGAGATGTATTAAGATCTGTTTTAGTTGCAAATGTTGCGTATTTTGTGTCATCTTCTGCTTTTGTATAACTAGCTCCAACTAAGGCATAATTACCCTTGGGTTGAAACGTGTTAGTTGCAGAACTAGCAGCAATATTAAGAGATGTTTGAAGATCTGTTTTAGTTGCAAATGTTGCGTATTTTGTGTCATCTTCTGCTTTTGTATAACTAGCTCCAACTAAGGCATAATTACCCTTAGGTTGGAATTTAGTATCACTTTCAGTTTTTGTATAACGTTGAGCTAATCCATCATTACCAGCTTTTATAGCAGCATCGCTTTCAGATTTTGAATAACTATCTCCAAGTAAAGAATAATCACCCTTAGGTTGAAATTTAGTATCACTTTCAGTTTTTGTATATATATTATCTATTGTTGGAAATGATTTAATTTTATTTTCAAAATCTACAGTTGTAGCATAATCTCCTTTAAGTTGAAATTTAGTATCGCTTTCAGATTTTGTATAACTATCTCCAAGTAAAGAATAATTTCCTTTAGGTTGAAAACTAGTATCACTTTCAGTTTTTGTATATATATTATCTATTGTTGGAAATGATTTAATTTTATTTTCAAAATCTACAGTTGTAGCATAATCTCCTTTAGATTGA
>Ga0102865_1000479_pt1 | contig 10716 bp, 16 predicted proteins | sample Colrivmet1449C02_FD_78440 | JGI IMG/M metagenome (GOLD analysis project Ga0102865, IMG submission 78440) | Estuarine microbial communities from the Columbia River estuary - metaG 1449C-02 | ecosystem: Environmental > Aquatic > Marine > Intertidal zone > Estuary | place: USA: Columbia River...
CTCAACGTGTTTTTGCAACAGGACATCGCGCTTTTGCGGAACCTCCGGGACGCGGCTTTTGATGCGGTTTCCGCGGGCGAGGGGACGCTGGTTTCTTCGAGCGTCAACGGTTCGAGCTTTTCGTTTTCGGTGCCCAGCTTTCTTTCCAAAATGCAAATTATGACGCTTGCACAGACGGCCCTCGACTATCGGGCCCGGGGAATTTGTCGCCCCGTGACACGGACGCAAGCGCTTTTCAACTGAACTCTATGCTCGGGAAACTCTTCAAAAAGCTTCAGTCTTCCCTCGGGTTCGGAGGGCTTGGCGGAAACCAGTTGCGGCTGGTCAACGCGGGGAACGTGTATCGGCCATACCTTGGCAACTACGCAACGACCTTCGACAAAGCAATCACCGTCGCCGAATGGCGCACGATCGTAAACGCCAGCCAGAAACTTTTTTGGAACTTCGGCCCGTGCCAGGGAGCGCTTCAGGAAAAGAGCACCTACGTCGTCGGGCGCTCGTGGCTTCCGCGGTTCGAGGGAGAGGATAAAGAATGGGGGAAACTTGCCACAGACTGGCTGATCTCCCAATTCTATGCGGTCTCGCACGTCAACGGCGTCGACTTTCAAACGGCCCTTTATCTCGACTCCCTTTCGGTGGATCGGGACGGGGATGTGTTCACGCTCTACACCGAGAGCAGGGACGGATACCCGCAATTCCAGCAAATCCCGTGGCACGCGGTCGGCAATCGGGAAAACCGCGATGTTGTGGAAGGTGGTCCATTCCGCGGATTACGGATTCAAAACGGAATCATTCTGAACCAGTACGGGCGACCGATCGGCTTCCGGGTGCTCGGAAGGGAGGCTTCCGAGGACCGAGATATTTCCGCCCGGAACATGGATTTCCTCCGGGAACCCGTGGCGCCAGATCAAACTCGGGGGCTCCCGGCGTTCACCTCGGCGATTCTCGACCTCCGGGACCTTATGACCGTGCAGGATTACGTTCGGCAGGCGGCAAAACTCGCGGCGGCAATCGGATTGATTGAGCATAACGAAATGGGAGTCGCGGACATGATGGACCCGGCGATGCAGCTTCAGAAAAACGGGCCGACGAACACCGGGCTTGTAGGCGAGGAAGTCTTCGGCGGAACCGTTCGCTATTTCCGAGCGAACTCCGGGAGCAAACTCGAACAACTCAAAAGCGAAGTGCCCTCGGAGGCGACCAATAGCCTCATGGAACGACTCCTCCGCAACGCTCTCCACGGGGCCGGGCTTCCGTATGAGTTTTTCTGGGACGCTTCAAAACTAGGAGGCGCCTCGGTTCGCGCGATGGTTTCCAAAGTAAACCGGACGGTTGCGGATCGACAGGACCTCATGCGACCGCTCGCACGGCGGCGGGTTGGATACGCGGTTTCGAAAGCGATCAAGCTCGGGCTTCTACCGGCGTACCGCGGAACCGACTTGGGCGGCTCACTTCGGTGGAGTTTCACCACGCCCCCGCAAATCACCGTCGACGCAGGGTATGCAAATTCGGACGCCCGGGAGGCGTACAAACTCGGAATGAGGACGCTCACCGAAATCCTCGCCGAGGGCGGGCGGACGCTCACCGATCACCTGGACGAACGGGAGCGGGAAGAAATCGAAATCCGCACGCGAATGGAACGCTCCGGGCTCCCGGAATCAGCGTTTCGAAACATTCCGGGGGTCCAACCACAACCCGCGCCAGAAACAACCAACCCCTAGCCATGCGTTTTCAAAAGGTCTTCGAACAGGTTTTCCATCGCCCTTGGTTCATTACCGCCGAGGGGCACGCTTCGGTCGTTCGGGTTGTACAAGCGGCCCTTGTTCGGGAGAACGGGCCGGATTTGTCGATGTTCGTAAACCCCCGGGAGGAAATGGAAATCCTTCCCTCGGGGATTGCAAAAATTCACGTCTGCGGGGTGCTCGGGAAGGGGCTTTCCAAAATCGAACAAAGTTGCGGGAACACGGATTACGACCAGATAGCGGAGGAGATTGAAGAGGCTCAGGAACTCGGGGCCCGAGGAATCTTCCTTGAAATCAGCAGTCCCGGGGGAACCGTGGTCGGGAACGCGGAAATCGCCGAGGCGGTCGCGGCTTGCGAGGTGCCTGTCTTGGCATACTCCGAGGATATGGCCTGTTCCGCGGCCTACAACATCGCCGTTTCCGCAGGGTGGTGCATGGGCTCGCCTTCGTCGACGTGGGGAAGCATTGGGACAATCATCCCTTGGATTGACGAAAGTGCTTCGTGGTCAATGCAAGGAATTGACTGGCAGCCAATAACAAACGCAGAGGGCGATTTAAAAGCAGCCATGCACGGCCCTAGCCTGACGCCGGAGCAACGGGCTTCCTTGGAACAGTATGTGCAGGATGCTTTCGACCAGTTCCGCGGGAATGTGTTGCGACGCAGGCTTGTAAGCGCAGACGCAATGCGAGGGCAGGCATTCTTTGCTCCCCGGGCACTTCAGAACAATCTGATCGACCGTATTTGCTCGGAGGATGAGGCGATGGCGTTTTTAGAAGCAACTATCGGGAGTTGACACCTCAAAAGAGGCATGTCCGAACCGAAGACGATTACCGAGGCACTCTCGGCGCTCAAAGCTTCGCAGGAACAGGTGACGGCGCTTCAAGCCGACTTGGCATCCGCGAATGAACTTCTTACCGAGGCGCAAAACGCTTCGAAACAAATCACCGACTTGCATGCGCTCAACGCCGAGCTTGCGGCGGAAAAGGTCATCCTTGAGGCCCGCTTGCAGGAACTCACGGTCGCCGCTCAAGCTTCCGAGGCGCGGGTTACCGAAGCGGTTGCCTCGCTCGGGGTGCCCCCGGTTGCGATCGCGTTCGACGGAGCGGCCGCCAAATCTAAGGAAGAACTTTGGGCGGAATACCGCCAACTCCCGGTCGAAGCGCGCAACGATTTCTACCGTGCAAACCGTGCTACTCTCAAATCCAACTAACCCACTAAACCAGTAACGTATGGCCACCAACACAATCGCAAATTGCTCGCTCGCCGAGATTGCTCAGGAAAGCCTGGATTTTGCCTCCAGCGTCTTCGCTCCATTATCTCAGTTTCTGACAGACTTTGATTCCGCCCCAGGGTCGGGATCGGTTCTGACCCGTATTCCCACCCGTCCGACGGCGGTTGATCTTTCGAGCGGGTACACCACGCAGGACACGGCAATGGTAGGGCGCACAATCACGCTCAACCAGTTCCCCGGGTTCGTTTGGGGCTTCTCCGACCTTGAGCGCTCGAAGTCGACGATTTCCCTGAATGACCTGTTCATTCAACCCGCTCTCCAAGCGGTCGGCGCGCAGGTGTTCGGCTACATCTGGAACCTCGTGACCTCCTCGGCGTTCACCCAAGCAGTGGACGTAGCCGCGGCTGATTTCGATCGCGACACGCTCGCGGACATTTCCGCCACGCTTACCGGGACACTGAAGGCCCCGAAAATGAACCGGGCGCTTCTCATCAACCCGACCTACTACGCTTCCCTCGTGAAAACGTTGAACAGCGCTGAAATTCCCGGCATCACCGCGGATAAGGCGGAAGGCGTCGTTCCCCGCTGCGCCGGGTTCAACGTGTACGAGTCCGACCTCTGCGACAGCAATTCGCAGGACCTCGCCGGGTTTGCGTGCCACAAATCCTCGATTATCCTCGCCGCTCGCGGAGTGGATTCGACCGGATTCACCCTCGGCGCTCGGGATGCGGCTTTGGAAGACGTCGTCGTACCCGGGTTGGGCCTCCCGCTGCAATGGCGCCGGTGGTATGACCCGAATGCTGGACAGCTCATTTACTCGCTGAGTTGCCTTTTCGGGGCGTCCGTGGGAACTGACTACGGCGTTCGGATCACCACTCCGTAAAACATTTGTGAGTGTGCTAAGGTCGGGGGGGAAACCCCCCGGCCTTTTTTTGTACCGCAATTTTCGCGGCGGCAGTAGGATGCAAACGACATGACCAAAATCTCAATCGTGACACATCGGACCGGACTTTCTGCGGACGTGGTTTTCCACGGCACAACGGATCAAGCGCTCAAATTCTACAAGGCTTTCGATCAACCTGGGGAAACGTGCCTGTTCATCTGTCGGGCGGCGGATCGAACGAAGAAAATCAAAGCGACTGAACCAGAGCCCGAAGTCACCGCATCACCTAAGCGCCGAAAGCTTCTCTGATTATGGGATTTTTTGAAGTCAACACGACCGCGGCGGGACAAGCGATTGCCTACATGGGGAGGACGTTCACTTTCCGAGCGGTGAACTATAAAGGCATCATAAACGAACTTGAATCCAACCCGGACCTTCAAATTGGTGGGAACATGCCGAACATCACGCTTGCCGTGTACGTTCGGAAGACGGGCTTTCCGACCCCGACCGTGGGAGAGCTTTTGCAGTTCGACGGAAAAACCTACCGGATCGGATCGATCCTTTCGGACGTGATTTCGTACACCCTAAACCTTGAGGACCCCGCGCAATGATCGACCAACTTCTTGTCGACGAAATCGGGAACGCTTTAGAAGTCAGTCTTCCGGGAGTGTTCATCGGGCGGATGCACAACAATGAGGATGTGACCCTGCCCGCGGTGATGCTGCAAATTGAGGGCGAGGCGCTCCTCGGGAGCGGGTGCTACAGAGGCACCTTACAAGCGACCGCGGTCTCCGCCTCGGCGGATAGTTCCTCGGCCGATCATGCAGCTTTATGCTCCAGCGTGGACGAATTAATCCGAGCGCTCTCGATTTCCGTCCCCCCGGACGTGGCGCTCTACGGCATCGTGGCAACATCGACCGCGGCGGACGTGGACCAAAACCAATTTCGCACGACGCTTTCGTACACGGTCGGGTACGGACCGACCAGTTGACACATTTCCGATTTTATGCCTGCCACATTTGGAGTCGTTGACGATTTCGGAGGGACGGCCCCTACCGGGGGTTGGATGCAAGAGAGTTCCTCCGAGCAAACAGTTGAGGTCGCTACCATTCGAGACGAGGCAGGCGTGACCGTCGTCGCCCAGCCAAAGGGGATGGTTACCACCACGGTGACGATCAAAAGCAAAGGGGCGGTATCAATCGGGACTCTCCCGAGCGTAGGCGACTTCTCCGGGTTCAAGGTGACGTCCGCCAAAATCAGCGAATCAAACGACGATTTCCGCACCGCTGAAATCACCGCGGTACAGTACGACAGCCTTTAATTTTTCACACTATGCCTAGCGCAAACGGATTCGGGATTCAGGCCCTAGCGGGAACCCTGGTGGAGAGCGTGGAAATTTCCTACGACTCCGAAACCAAAACTTTGATGGACCGGGAAGGAAACTTCTCCGAGGCAAAACTTATGGACACCTCGATCGGGTTCACCGTTCGCGGGGCAGGCACTTCCGCGGTCGCGATCGGCGGCACGACGGGCGCTCCCTCGGGAGTCTCCGGGAAGGTTGTCGTGACCAGCGTCAAACGGACGCAGACCAACGAAGATTACGAGCGCTTTGAGTACTCCGGCACGGCGTACCCGAACGCTTCCTAAACCGTCCCCCCAACCTCAAATGAAATCGAAATTCACAAATGAAACCCGGCACGACAATCGAATTCCTCCGCGATGAGGAACCCCCGCTAAAGAGCATCAACACGCGGGCGGTAGCGGCAGCGCTCTCATGCGGCTGCAAACCAGCTGAACAGGCGTATTCCTACACGGTCGAAGATACGCTCCACGGACCAAAACGATTGGTCACATGGATTATGGACGGCGAAACCAAGGCGGTTTTCGAACCCATCCCGGAACGGGAGGAACTGACTTTTGCGGAGGTCACCAAACGGTTTTTTGATTTGGACTGGTGCGCGGCAAATCCAAACCACCCGATTTCTTACCTCCGAGCGTATCACGACAACCTGACGCACCTTCTCCGATTTGTAAAAGCGTCGGCTCCCTCGGTGCTGATTCGTAGGGGAAACAAAACCGTCGTGATCCCCGCAGACTGTCCCGCAGAAACGAAATCGAAATTCCTTCGGATGCTATGACCACAGAAGAGGCTTTTCTCGAAACCAAACGAGCGGTTGGAAGCCTGACGCTCCGACCATTCACAATCGGCTCCATGACCGCGTGCAGGAAGCTCGGGCTCACGCTGTTCACTGGCGAAAACACGAAGCTCTCCACCGAGGAGACGCAAAGACAGGTTGTCGCTTTTGCTTGGCTCCAATCGACCCCGGTGCCCGAGGTGCTCCAAGCGATTCAACGCGGGATCGCGGAGGCTGAGATTGACGCGTTTGAGTGGATGCTCGAACCCACGGACCTTCCGCTTTTGGAGCGGGAAATCAACCGGCTTTCGGAAGGAATTTCCGTCGCATCGGTCGATGTGATTCAACGGGACGCACCGAAAGACCCGAACGAGCCGGGAAACTAATTGCGCCGGGGTGGGCGGCCTCAATGGTGTTCGCCTTGGCGCAAAACACGGGATGGACCGAGGAACACATTCTTTGGGAGGTGCCACTCTCCCGGGCCCTTCAGTACTGGCACGCGTGGCTTTACGCGTCGGGTATCTGGACCGTTCCAAAGTCGGCTCCGCTGGAACAGACAGTCGAAAAGCTAACCGCTTTTGCGGCCGGACTTGACGAGGAGGAAGTTGACGATGGCGAATGCTTTTCGAATCAATAAGGCACAATTTGCCGCAAACCTCCGGGCGGCGGGGCGTATCGTGCACGGTCGGGTCATGGATGCGGGGCGAAGGGAGGGGACGGAAATTCTCCGGGACATCTTCGGGACGACACCTCCGCCCAAGGGCAAAATCGCCCTCGCGAAACTTGGAGCAAAGGCGCATCGATTCGGCTTTCTTCGTTTCCTGAAACAGAAAGGGCGGGAACTTCGAAACCGAACCGGGACGGCGCTTCGGCGCGCAGGGAATCGGATTGCGGCGGCGCTTGAGACTCGCAAGCTCTCCCGGGCTTATCACCAGTTAATTGTGATGGACCAAAAGAAGACGATGAAGGAAGACCTCCGGCAATTTGTTTCTGATCGCTGGTGGATTCCGCAGGAATTTGCGGTCACCCATCACCACGGGCTCGGCTCATACATTTACCTGGTATCGATAAATATCGGCGTCTCCGTTGCTCAGTTCTTCCTTGGTGCGAAGGCGCTTTCCTATGCAAACAAGGCGCGAAAAATAATGGTGCTGAGAAAAGCCAGGGTTGCCCTGTTACGCGGGCGCAAACTCCGTCGGGCGGCGTACGTTGCAGGGCGGCTTGCGACAACGGCGGCGAAGCAAACGGTACAAGAAAGTGACATCTTCGACAAGATTGACCGAGCGGTCCAAGACACCGTCGAATCCCACGCGATGAAACTTTTCGACACGGTCGGGAACATCTTCAACAAAACCATCAGAGTGTAGCCATGGCCATCGTCTCCTCCGTTTCTCTCGACATCTCCGGCTTCATTAATGGACTGCAAAAAATGCAGAGCGCCATTCAGTCGGAGAGCGTTCTCTCCGCTCCGATGGAAGCAAAGATATCGACGCTGCGAAAAGCGCTCCTTGCCGGAGCGGTAGCGTTTGGGGTCGCCGTGCAACGGACCTACGCGGCAATGGTGGAAGGGGGAAACCTTGCAAAGCTGAGTCGGGAATCTGGGATTGCGGTTTCGGAGTTGATGCGGCTTCGCATTGCCATGCAGACGGTCGGGGGTTCAGCGGAGGACGCCCAAAGCACCGTGAACAAGCTTCAAAGCGCGGTAGCAGCGGCTGGGGCAGGTTCTGCGAGCGCTACGACCGACCTAGCAGCCCTCGGGCTGACAGCGCGGGACTTCACCGGGCTCAACATGGAAGGGGGCATCAGAAAGGTCGCCAACGCGCTCCGCGGGATGCGGGACCCGGTTCAACAGAATCGGCTTTCGCTCGCTTTGCTCGGGAAAGACGCGGAAGCGATGGTCGACGCTTTCGGTGCGGGGGGCCACATTGAAGCGGTCGGGCAGGCCCTCGGCTCACAGGCGGCGGTGATGCAATCGAGCGCGGGAATCTTCCGGGAGATTCAAAAAGCGTTCACGCAGGGGCTCGGGTTTTTCGACGCGATTAAAATCCGGGTACAAGGATTTTTCGTCGGACTCGCAAGCCAAGTCGGGCCCCAGGTGCTTCAAATTCTCAATTCATTCAAGGCAACGGCCAGCGGGAATCTTTTCAACGAAACCGCCTTTGGGGCGAAGATAGGGGAGGCGGTTGCGCTAATGGTCCAAGCGTTCCGAACAGGGAACCTGACGGAGTTAATCCTTGGGGCGCTTAAAGTCGGCTTTCTCCGGGCGACTGATTATTTTCAAGAGCAATTCTCTGCGGCGGTTCTTTTCTTCCAACAACAACTCGCAGGAGGGGACCTTTTAAAAGGCGTGGAAACCGTGTTTGCCCGCATCCGTGCCGAAGTCGGATTCATCCTCGCAGGGTTTGCAAAGCTCCCGGGAATCTTCGAGGGGTTACAGGGACCCCTTCAGACTTTTGGGAACATCCTCCGAGGAATCCTTAAAAGCGCGGTTGGGGAGATGGCGCTCGAGTTGTCGAAAGTTGTCTCGAAGCTCGACATCCCTTTCCTCGGAGCTCAGGCCGCGCAGCGACTTGCACAAGCCGGAGTCGACATGAAGGAAAGCGCCAAAGGTGCCTTTGGAGAAGCAAACACGAGCGCGGAGGAATTGCGGCGGAGAGTCGGAGAACTCGGGCGAATGTATTTCGATCCGTCGACGTGGCCGACGTCCGGGGACATTGACCGGTTGATTGGTGATCCACTTAAAAAGGTCCTAAAAAACGCATGGGACCGCACTACCAGCGGAGCACAAGGCGGCGGAGCGGAAAGCAATTTTCCGAACCTTGTTGCCCAGCTACGGGCAAAAAATGCCGAGGAATTGCGAGCGCTACAGGCCGGGCTAACTCCGCTCGGAGGCTCGACGTTCGCAGCGCCTCAAGGTGCCGCTACCGAAGCCCCGAGGCTTAGCCGGGCGCAACAGGTATTCGGAATGTTTGGCACGCTCGGAGGCGGAACCGTTCGCGGGACCTTCCAAACCTTCGACCCGATCGTCAACCAACAGAAAATCAGCAACCAGCTTTTGAAAACGATCGTCGACAACACCAAAGGCAAAGCGGTTGCCGTAACGGCTCCCATCTACCAATAGCACTATGGGCACACTCATTTCGGAGGAATGGCTCTACAATTCCGAGGCGGCGACGAAGACCTTTCGGCGCTCATTCCAAAGTCTTTCCGGGTTCGGCTCGGAGGTGGAGGGGATGGCAAATCAGACCTACAAGGCGCAGGACGGAGTTTATGAATACTCTGGCGAGGACGTGTACTACTACGCCGGATTTTCCGGGGGCGGCCCAAGCGGCGGAGGCGGCGGGGGGACGGGACCGGATAGCATTCTCCTCACCGTTTCCGCGGCGGCTTCCACCGAACCGATTGAGGCACATCCGCGGTTTGACGGGCTCCTCACAAATTCCGGCTGGGATACCTGGAACCGATGGAAGGCAAACCCGGAGGACCCAAAGAATTTCGGCGTTGGACTAACCAACGCGCAAGGCTACTTCGACCCTTCACTTTACACAGCAACCGACGCTTACGGGGTGCTTTACGTCCTATACATGCGTGGCATCCGAGAGTATTACGAGCCGAAAGTCGTCGTCCGGCAAACACGGTTTGAGGCGGGCGCTCCGACGCTTTCCGCTGTCGGCAAAATCGACTCGCCCCCGATCAACCCCGCAGGAAGTGGAATGACCAATTACATCCTCAATTCCGCGGACGGGCGCTACAACGCCAGCAACGCGGTTTGGGAGAATGTCTATGAATGGGTGGGCTCCCGGAAGGGGTGGGACGTGAACCTTTACGGAGCGGGAACCTAATGGCACTCCCTCGCATCAAAGTCGGTGACACGGTACGGGCGCAGCACCTCCAGCAGATTTGCTCGGAGATCGAACAGAACCGCATTCGCCCCGGGAAGGGCGTTCGAATCGTCGTCACCTCCGCGGGAACCACGGTTTCGACCGAGGACCTCACGAGGCGGACAAGCACATCTTCGGACAATTCCTTGGACCCGACTTGGGTCGCCGCTCAACCGTTTTACGTCACAACCGGTTACCCGGCGGACCCCGCTTTTCCTGTGTTACGGATTCAGGGGGAGAGCTACGTTTCAAGCGTGGAGACAGGCGGGCTTTTCGAGGTCAGCGGGCTCGGGGCGATTCTCGGTTCCGCGGAAGACAACGCGGACGACCCAGGGCAATTCCCTTGTCCCGAAATCGGGGAGAGCGTTTGGATTGAAGGCACGGTCGACGGATATTCGATCACCTCGCTTTCGATTTGGATCGGACAAGCAGGGACGGAAGGGCTTTGGGAGAATTACCCGGACCCCGTCGAAACATCCGAACCCACGGAGGAAGACCCGTTGCCGGTGGTCGTAAAAACCCGGTGCCTCATTGCCCATTGTGTCGACGGTAGCGACCCGCGACATGGAAACGTGTACATCGTGGGAACGGGCGAGGCGGCGGAATACCGAAAGATTCTCCAGCAACTCCGCACAAACCTCGGCGTGCAGGTGCTAATGGTGCGCGGGATACCGGCGCCCGTGCTGGTCCCGTGGCACGGGCCGTTTATCATCGCATGAATACCTACGGACACCCGCACCCGATCCCGTTCTTTGAACAGGCGATCGGCAGCGCTCAAATCGGGCCGCTTGGCAATTCTCCTTTGCCCGTGGCGCTGGTGGACATGCCGATTTCCGCGGCGTC
>Ga0102865_1000482_pt1 | contig 10690 bp, 8 predicted proteins | sample Colrivmet1449C02_FD_78440 | JGI IMG/M metagenome (GOLD analysis project Ga0102865, IMG submission 78440) | Estuarine microbial communities from the Columbia River estuary - metaG 1449C-02 | ecosystem: Environmental > Aquatic > Marine > Intertidal zone > Estuary | place: USA: Columbia River...
AATTCTCTCCATTCAGTTTCACCACGCCTGCCCTGCAATCCGATATACTCGCCGCTATGAATTTACTCTTACTCAACCCCAGCGACGTGGCCAATAATCTTGCCTGCGTGTCTGGTAGACAATTAGCGCAGCTTCTAACCGTGCACAATTCTGCTGTAGGCGACACCGTGCGTATTGGAATGGTAGATGGTCAAATGGGGAACGGCCGAGTGCTCTCAATTGACGCCCAGCATGCGACGCTCGAGGTCGTATTTAACCTTGCGCCACCGTCTCCGCTCCCTTTGACGCTTATTTTGGCCTTGCCGCGTCCAAAAATGCTGCGTCGCACCTTACAAACGGTGGCGACCATGGGTGTGAAACAGCTCTATCTGATTAATTCCTTTCGCGTCGAGAAGAGCTATTGGCAGTCACCGCTCTTGGCCCCTGAGGCCATTGAGGAAGATTTTCGGTTGGGATTGGAGCAGGCGCGCGATACGGTTTTGCCTCAGCTGCATGTGCGAAAACGCTTTAAACCATTTGTCGAAGACGAATTGCCTGCGCTCGTGAAAAATACCACCGCACTGCTCGCACACCCCATTGCCGATCAGCGCTGTCCTATTAATATACAGACACCCACCACCCTCGTGATTGGCCCTGAGGGCGGTTTTATTCCCTACGAAGTTGAATTGCTGGAAGCAGCGGGTTGCAGCACAGTGCACTTGGGCTCTCGTATATTGCGGGTGGAAACCGCCGTGCCTGCGCTGATTTCCCGTCTATTCCCCGCCTAACCGCCGCGCTTAGCGCTGTCGCGGCTTCATCCGCGATGATCGCGGCTGGCTTTTCACTTGGGGCTTTATTTTTTTGACGTCGCGGCGCATTTCTTCTTTTTCGCGACGTGATTCGCCAGGTACCAGAAAATCATCACCCGTACCAATCAAGTCCGCCCTGCCCATACGGCGCAACGCTTTGCGCAGCATTGGCCAGTTCGCGGGATCGTGGTACCGCAAAAACGCTTTGTGCAGCGTGCGCTGCTCTTGGCTCTTGGCACTGAAAATGCGTTCGCTATTGTTTTTACCGAGAGGCTTTAATGGATTGCGCTCGGTGTAATACATGGTCGTGGCTGAAGCCATTGGCGACGGGTAAAAGCTTTGCACTTGATCAACCCGAAAGCCATTGGTCTTGAGCCACAGACCTAAGCTCATCATGTCTTCATTGGTCGAGCCTGGGTGCGCGGAAATAAAATACGGTATCAGGTACTGTTTTTTGCCCGCCTGCTTTGAGTAGCGCTCAAATAGCTCTTTGAACTCATAGTAACTGCCCATGCCAGGCTTCATCATTTTCGACAAAGGCCCCTCTTCCGAGTGCTCTGGCGCGATTTTCAGGTAGCCGCCAACATGGTGCGTCACCAGCTCTTTTACATATTCGGGATCTCTTACGGCGAGGTCATAGCGCAGGCCTGAGGCGACCACCACTTTTTTAACGCCGGGCAGCGCGCGGGTTTTACGGTAGAGCTGGGTGGTGTGTTTGTGGTCGGTTTCAAGATTGACACAGATCGTTGGGTAGACGCAGGAGGGTCGACGACAGGTCTCTTCGACTTTTTTGTCTTTGCAGTTGAGGCGATACATGTTTGCGGTTGGGCCACCCAGATCAGAGATAACACCGGTGAATCCAGGGGTCAGATCGCGAATTTTTTCTACTTCGTTGAGAATCGACTCTTCCGAGCGACTCTGAATAATACGTCCTTCATGCTCGGTGATAGAGCAGAAAGTACAGCCGCCAAAGCAGCCGCGCATAATATTGACGGAAAACCGAATCATGTCGTACGCGGGAATTTTAGCGTCGCCGTAGCTGGGGTGCGGCACCCGCTTGTAGGGCTGGTCAAACACCCAATCTAACTCTGCAGTTTCTAGCGGAATGGGCGGAGGGTTGACCCAGATATCATTGCGACCTTGATTTTGCACCAATGGCCGCGCATTGCCCGGGTTGGTTTCACGGTGAAAAATACGGTCAGCGTGGGCATACAGAACAGGATCAGCCACCACGTCATCGAACGACGGCATGCGAATATAGGTGGTGCTCGGATCGGTTTTGATGGCTTGGGTATCTGGGATAATTGAAAGCGCTTGAACGCCGCTCTCCTCAGCTTCAAGTTCAGATGCCGCTTTCGTCGCACAACTCGCCGCGCTCTCGCCTTTCTCCACGCGCATGCGAATGGTTTTCGCATCGTCAGAGTCACTCGGCTGAGAGGTGACGTAGGGATTTTTAGGCTTGGCAAGCGGCCCGGGCTGGTCCACTTTTGTTGAATCTATTTCACGCCAACCCTTGGGGATTGCGCGGAGTAAAAAGGCGCTGCCGCGCAGATCGGTGATATCTCGAATAGACTCGCCCTGCGCCATGCGGTGGGTCAGTTCAATCATGGCCCGTTCGGCATTGCCGTAGAGCAATATATCAGCGGTGGAATCGATCAATACCGAGCGTTTAACGGTTTCCGACCAATAGTCATAGTGGGCCAGGCGACGCAGGCTCGCTTCGATGCCCCCGACCACAACAGGCACATCGGCAAAGGCTTCACGACACTTTTGCGTGTAAACCGTGACGGCGCGATCTGGACGCTTACCGCCCTCGTCGCCCGCGGTGTAGGCATCGTCATGACGCAAGCGGCGATCAGCGGTGTAGCGGTTGATCATCGAATCCATATTGCCCGCAGTCACACCGAAATACAGATTAGGTTTGCCCAGCGCGCGAAAACGATCAGCATTGCGCCAGTCGGGCTGCGAGAGAATACCCACACGATAACCCTGCGCTTCCAGCACGCGCCCAATCACTGCCATGCCGAAGCTAGGATGATCCACATAGGCATCACCGGTAACCAGAATCACATCACAGCTATCCCAGCCAAGCTGATCCATCTCAGCGCGGGACATCGGTAAAAATGGCGCGGGCAACATGCATTCAGCCCAATACTTCGGGTATTCGTAAAGTGCCGTGCTTTTCTGCTGTTTCGCTGCCATGTCTTAAATACGCTTTCAATGAAGGGTTTAAATCGGCCGCCATTGTAGCGGATTTCTTGTACTGGGGAGAGTTTGATTTTGGGTTTACGCCCCGCTGCGAGGGTCATGGAGAAAATTGATTAGTGGCTCGGCCGACAGTGTGCGGGGAAAATGCAAATGATAATCAATATTATTAACATTTAGCCCTGAGAGGCGTACAATACCAGCCATCGCCATCTTCTACTACGAGAAGCCAAATGACTCTTTGGGATTTAAAGCAGGGAACCTCCGCCACCGTTGCCAGTTTTGTTGCAACACTCGAATCTAGTTATCGTGTGCGCTTGATGGAACTTGGCTTCCACCCCGGCGAGACCATTGCCTGCGTTCTAGCCCCGAGCCTTGGCGCGCCAAAGCTCTACAGAGTCAACAACACCGTGTACTCTCTCGACGATAGCGTCGCCTCACTGATTATGATGGGCTAATCCGCGTTATGTCTAAAACGATACTAATCGGCAGTCCAAATTCAGGCAAAAGTCTCCTGTTTAACCGCCTGACGGGGCTCAATCAAAAGGTGGCGAACTTTCCCGGCGTCACCGTCAATATCAGCACCGGGCAAAGCATTACCGACCCGACCTCAGAGCTGATGGACTTCCCCGGTGTTTACTCTCTGAATGGCATCTCTGCTGAAGAAGAAGTTTCAATAAAGGCGTTTTTTAATGCCCTCTCCAATCCCGATATCGGCTGTATTGTCTGTGTAGTCGACGCAACGCGACTCGAGAAGGGACTGATTTTTGCGCTGCAGGTACTCGCGGCCTGCGCCAACCATAACAAGCCCTTAATTATCGCTGCCAATATGATGGATGTGCTCGATCAGCATGGCATGCAGATGAACCTCGCAGGGTTAGAAGCAGCGCTCAAAGTGCCTGTTGTTGGCATCTCGGCAAAGTCTGGCCTCGGGCTAGACGCACTACAGGCAGTCATCAGCCAGCATCGAGACACGCCCGCGCCTTTTTCCAGCGATATTATTGCCAGTGATGAGTCGGTTATTCATCGCCAGGCACAGCAGCTCGCAGCGAATTTTGGCCCAAAGGGCGATCTTTTAATCAATGCACAAACCCGCCTCGATCATTTTTTTCTGCACTCATGGTACGGCGGCATCGCCTTTCTGGCCATTATGTACCTGCTTTTCCAGAGCATTTTCACCTGGGCCGCACCGGTTATGGACGGTGTTGAAGCCGTTATTGCCGGCACTGCGGATATTATCTTGCCCTTGCTACCGGCAGGCATGGTCAGCGACTTTGTCGCTGACGCGCTATTCGGGGGGATTGGCGCCTTTCTTGTGTTTGTGCCGCAGATTTTTGTATTGACGCTGGTTGTCGGACTGCTTGAAGACAGCGGCTATCTGGCGCGCGCGGCGGTTATTTGCCATAAACCGTTGCGCATATTCGGCTTAACCGGCAAAAGCTTTGTCCCTATGTTATCCAGTGTTGCCTGCGCTATTCCAGGAATCTATGCCGCACGCACCGTGGATTCTCCGCGCAAGCGCTGGCTCACCTATTTAGCCATTCCGCTGATGCCCTGCTCTGCTCGATTGCCTGTTTACAGCCTGTTGATTGCTGCCTTTATCCCCGCGACAAAAGCGTTTGGCGGCCTCGTCGGCTGGCAGGGCTTAGCGATGTTCGGCATCTATGTGTTTGGCATTGTCTGCGGTCTGCTTGTGACCGCCGTTGTCTCTCGAACCAGCCAGGCTCTGCGCAGTGACTTGCCCTTTGTCCTTGAAATGCCACCCTATCGACTGCCCTCTTGGCGGCCCTTGCTGCGCAATGCCTGGAATCGCAGCAAACACTTCGTCACCAAAGCCGGTAAAGTTATCTTCACTGTCACTGTGGTTATTTGGCTGCTGGGTTACTTCCCCAATAATGGCGCGGCGTTGGGCGAGTCGTGGCTCGGCCAGATGGGCCAATTTATTGAGCCAGTATTTGCGCCCTTTGGATTAGATTGGAAGTATGGCGTGGCCATTCTGTCCTCATTTTTGGCGCGGGAAGTCTTTGTCGGCACGCTGGGTACGCTGTTTGGTATCGAGGGCGGTGAAGAGAATATTATTTCCCTGGCTGAACATATTCAAAACAGCGGGTTGCCCATAGGTGCAGGATTTGCGCTGCTGGTATTTTTCTCGATTGCGCTACAATGTGTCTCAACCCTCGCTGTTTTGCGCAGAGAGTCCGGCTCGTGGCGACTGCCCGCGCAGTTATTTGTCAGCTACAGTATTTTTGCCTACCTAGCAGCGTGGACAACGTTTACCCTTGTTGAAGCGATTGTTAATTAGGCATCCTGAACACTGAGTATCTAGAAACCTCTAAGGCATCTGCGGCTATGCGCGGTCTGACCACTCACGAACTACCCTACCAAGCCGATAGCGCTGCGCTGTTTGCGCTGGTGCGCGACCTGCCCGATGCTATTTGGCTCGACAGCGGCAAGCCTCTGAGCTCTCAGGGGCGTTATGACTTGATCTCAGCCAGTCCAGACTCCGTCATTGAGACGCGCGGCGATTTATCCACCATTAGCGACAGTCTGGGTGTGCGAGAGAGCGCCGCGGATCCGTTTGAATTGGTTAAACAATTGCTGGACCCGCTGCTCGACAGCGCCCCTGGCTCTGGCTCTGAGTCCGATAGCGTGGCTAGTTGCAATCACCCCTTTGTGGGCGGTGTTATAGGCTATTTTGGCTATGATCTTGGGCGTCGATGCATTCCGATTACTCCCCGCGCGACGGCGGTAACTGCCCTGCCTGATATGCGCGTAGGCCGCTATCTCTGGGCGCTGGAGGTGGATCATCTGCTGCAACAGAGCAGGCTCATATTCCACCGCGCCTGCCCCGACGACCTCAAGCTGACTATTATTCAGCGCTTGCAGACACCGCAGAGCAGTTCAATGGCACGGTTCAGTCTGAAAACTCCGTTTAAGCCAACCCTTAGTCAGTCTGAATACGACGCGGCCATTGCCCGTATAAAGCACTATATTGCGGCCGGCGACTGTTATCAGACCAATTTCACGCAACACTTTTCGGCCACCTACTCGGGCGATCTGTGGGCAGCCTATCTGGCTTTGCGACGGCAGGTTGCGTCGCCCTATTCAGCATTTTGGCAGTGGCGAGATCAGGCTCTGCTGTGCCTTTCCCCCGAGCGCTTTGTCCAGTCGATCGGGGGCGTGGTGGAGACCAAGCCAATCAAGGGCACTATCGTCCGCGGCGCCACGCCTGAAGAAGACCACAAAAATGCGCAAACACTGCTGAACAGTGCTAAAGATCGGGCGGAGAATCTCATGATTGTCGATTTATTGCGCAATGATCTGAGCAAGAGCTGCGCCGCTGGGTCTATTGCTGTGCCGACCCTGTTCGCCTTAGAGAGTTTCCCCAATGTCCATCACTTGGTGAGCACTGTGACCGGTGTGCTCAGCGATAACGCGTCACCCATTGATCTATTGCGCAACTGCTTTCCCGGAGGTTCGATCACGGGAGCACCGAAAAAGCGCGCGATGGAGATTATTGAGGAGTTGGAGCCCGTGCGGCGCTCTGCCTACTGCGGCAGTGTGGGCTATATCAGCGCAAACCAGCGCATGGACAGCAATATCACGATTCGCACCGTGCTGGCAGACGGTGACCAGCTGCACTGCTGGGGTGGTGGCGGTATTGTTGCTGATTCGCAGGACGAGTGCGAATACGAGGAGTCCGTCAATAAAATTCGCGCTATCCTCAAGACGCTAGAGACTTTTATTTAAATCTCGAATATTGTTTAAAATAATTATTTATATAATTGATTTTATTATTAATTCCAGAATTTACCGTATGAGTTACTCTAAATAAGCCTTAGCCACTTCCTCGGCAATAATAGCGACTCCTCGCTGCACCACTGAGCCATCCTGCGCATAAGAAACTCGAATACATTCATCCTTATGCGACCAGTCCCCTTCAATACCGGGGAAAAAGTTATGCCCCGGCACAACCAATACACCGCGGGCCTTGAGGCGCTCATAGAGCATTTGACTGGTAATCGGCAGTCCCTCAAACCATAGCCAGAGAAATATAGCGCCTTCTGGGCGGTGAATGCGGTACGGCAGGTCACCCAGCGCAGCTCTAAACCACGTTACTGTCTGATCTGCGCGCTGCTGGTAGAACGGCGCGATTGTCTGAGTGCTCAACGATAAAATATCACCGCTAGTGACTAGCTCCCGCGCCAAAGCAGGCCCAAGATTCCCGCAGGCCAAGCTGACAATAGTGTTGACCTTGGTGTAGGCGTTAATAATATCCTCGCGCGCAACAATGATTCCTGTGCGCACGCCGGGCAAGCCAAGCTTCGAGAGGCTGAGAACCAAGATCGTGTTGCTGTTCCAGTGCGCTTTGGCGTCGTTAAATATAATGCTGGGGAATGGCAAGCCGTAGGCGCCATCAATAATAAAAGGGATATCCTGCTCGACAGCAATACTGTCCAAATGCGCTATTTCCGCGTCGGTGAGCACATTACCGGTGGGATTAGTCGGCCGAGAGACGCAGAGCGCGGCAGTCCGCGCATTTATAGCCAAGCGCGAAAAATCGACGTGATATTTGAACAGATTGTCGTCCAATAACTCGATTTCAGGGCGAGTGGCAGTAAACAGATTGTCGCTCAAGCCGATATCGCGATAGCCAATATATTCGGGGGCAAGTGGCAGATGAATGGCTCGCTCGGTGCCATCTGCCATCTCACCGGCAAACATATTGTAAAGGACGAAAAAGGCCGATTGACTGCCATTGGACACGGCAATATTGCGCGCGGTTAATGGCCAGCCGAACTGACGCTGCAATAGAGCCGCAATCTCTTCAAGAAAGGCTTTATCGCCCTGCGGTGACTGGTATACCCCCATCAGGCTGTGCAGCTGCCGAGGATCCGCAAGCACGCTTTCCAGCCGGGCTTTGAATACTTGCTCTACCTCGGGAATACGCCCTGGATTGCCGCCGCCCATAAAAATCATATCGGGATTCTCATTGAGCGCCGAGCCCAAGTCCTCCATCAGCTCAACAATGCCGGATGTGCCCGAAAATTTTTCGCCAAACTTTGATAACTTCACGCGCACCCTCTCCTTTTACTTGTTTACTCTACTTTACTGACTCATCAATTAACGGCCCTGGACACCCTGCATCTAGGCCATATAACGAAAAGTGAAATTAACACGCGCAGCTGTTGCGCACTTGTCCTTTGCCACACGGTGCTGCCAATAAGCCTGAATACCGGCGCCCATCACCAATAGCGAGCCGTGGGGCAACACAATGGATAACTGCTGCTGAGTCTCTGTGTGACGCATCTGAAAAACCCGCTCTTCACCGACAGAGAGTGAGGCAATCACTGGCTCAGGGCCCAGCTCTGCCTCGTCGTCAGCATGCCAATCAACGCTGTCCGCGCCACTGCGATAATAGTTCACCAGCGCGCGGTTAAACGGCATGCCAGTGTCCCGTTCAATAGTGCCGCGCACAGTATCAAGCCAATCAGGAAACGCCAGCGCGGCGAGACGAATATTGGAATAGGTGTAACTGGTACCCACCTTGCCATACCATTGCTGGAGGCGCGGCAGCGGAATTGCCTTGCCTGCGATGTGAATAGTGTCTTGACGCCAGGGCACATTGTCGATCGCCTGAGACAGCAAGCTATCAGCATCCGCAGAGCTCAGCCAGTTCGGCCAAAAGCGAATCTCCCCTTGACGTCCCTCGCAGAGAGGCAAAGCAAAGGTCTGTTCCTCAAAAAGCCCCATTAACACGGACCGTAGACGCGCGGCTCTAACTCCAGTGCGATGGCAAAGCGCTCCGCTACCGCAGTAGAGATCTCGTCTGCCAGCCCTAATAACTGCTGACCCGTACCGCCCCCGAAATTGACCAAGACCAATGCCTGCTGGGAATGAACACCCACAGCGCCGCGTATTGCGCCCTTAAATCCGCACTGATCAATTAACCAAGCGGCGGGTATTTTTACCTGCGAAAGCGCCTGCGCAAAGTGCGGCATGTCTGGATAGCGCAGCAACAGATCCGCCGCGCGCGCGGCGCTGACGACAGGATTTTTAAAGAAACTGCCTGCATTTGGCAGATTTAAAGGATCGGGCAGCTTGTCGCGGCGAATAGCCATCACGAGTTCGCTGACATCGATCGCTGTTAAATTGGGATAGTTTGCGTGCCCTTCAGCTGCGCTGCGCAGGGCGGGATAGCTCAGATTCACCTGCGGCTCGGTGGTTAGGCTCAGGGTAACATCGAGAATAATATACTGGTCGCGACACTGGGTTTTAAATAGGCTGTCGCGATAACCAAACTGGCACTGGGCTTTCGTGAAGGTTACAACCTTGCCCGTGGCCACTTCCATAGCCCGCAAAGAGTGAAAAAGATCTGCCAACTCAACCCCGTAGGCGCCAATATTCTGAATAGGTGCTGCGCCCATGTTGCCGGGGATTAACGAGAGGTTCTCCATGCCAAACCAACCCTTCTGCAGGGTCGTTATCACGGTGCGGTGCCAGTTTTCGCCTGCCGCGAAGGTCACCTGTACCGCAGCGCCCTCAATGGCATAGGACATGCCAAGCAAGTTGAGCTGAATAACTAACCCAGCAATATCCCCAGAGAGCACAACATTACTGCCACCGCCCAGCGGCGTGACGTTCAGCTGCCCTTTTTTCGCAAAGTTTAAGGCCTCGCCGAGATCCTCGAGACTGCCTACAGCGCAGAAAAACTCGGCCTGCGCAGGCAGGGACAGCGAGTTATAGGGCTGCAGCGGGACATTTTTTTCGATAGTCAGAGTCAATGGCATGCCACCAAGCCGTGTTGCTGGCAAATATGCGCTAACAACCCTGCTGAGGCATCTTCAACAAGGTTAAACACCTGCTCAAAACCTGCGTCACCGCCGTAATAGGGATCTGGCACTTCACTTAGCGTCCGCTGGGTTGAAAAATCGAGAAACAATCCGAGAAACCCTTGAAAACTCGCGGGGCGCATCGCCTCGAGGTCGCGTAAATTAGCACGATCCATGGCGACCACGTAGTCATAACTATCGAAGTCTGCCGGTGTGACCAGTCGCGCGCGCAGATGACTGAGATCATAACCCTTCGTCAGAGCAACCTGCGCCGTGCGTTTGTCCGGCGCGTGACCGATATGCCAGTCGCCCGTTCCCGCTGAGTCGACGTCAATCGCGCTGGCCAGACCGACGCGGTGAACCAGCGTCTCAAACACGCCGTGCGCCGTTGGTGAACGACAGATATTGCCGAGACAGACAAACAGAACAGCGGTCTTTTTCTTCATTGATTGAACCTTGAAACATCTAATGTAATTTAGAGGTAAATTATTTAACTAATTGTTTTTATGTATTTTATTGATTTTTTATAAAATCTATAACCGCCTGAAGATCACTTTCCGTATCTACTCCGCCAGGGACCGGCTCAAGTGCTTCTGCCACATGAATGGCTACGTTATTCCACATAAAGCGCAGTTGCTCGAGCTTTTCAATCGCCTCCAGCGGCGCAACCGGCCAGCGAACAAAGTGCTTGAGCTGCGCGGTGCGGTAGGCGTAAATGCCAATATGGCGGCAAAATGCAGTGTCAGCGGGAAGCTCTGTGAGAGAAAGAGCGAAATTATCACGGTCCCACGGTATCGGTGCGCGGCTGAAATAGAGTGCCAGCTGCTGCTGATTGGCAACCAACTTGACCACATTGGGGTTGTG
>Ga0102865_1000489_pt1 | contig 10599 bp, 6 predicted proteins | sample Colrivmet1449C02_FD_78440 | JGI IMG/M metagenome (GOLD analysis project Ga0102865, IMG submission 78440) | Estuarine microbial communities from the Columbia River estuary - metaG 1449C-02 | ecosystem: Environmental > Aquatic > Marine > Intertidal zone > Estuary | place: USA: Columbia River...
AATATTTTTCCATTGGTATCAATATCACTATCGCTTGATTGTAATGCATAAATCAAAGATAAATTTCCTCCAACTAAATTTCCTTCTGCATTACCTGCTTTATTAAATTCAGAAACTGGAAAAGAAATTTCATTGCTTTCACCCATCAATGCCCGGCGAATCGAATGTAAGGTTTCGTGATTTGTTTCAGTAGGAAAAAGTGATGGCATAGAACAATGAATACTTGCTACGCCCAGGCTTGTTAAATGCGAATGTAAAACGCTTACATCCGAAAATCCGCAAATCCATTTTGGGTTTTTTAAAAACCGGTCCCATTTTATATCGTCGATAATTTGCATGGTGCCATAACCGCCGCGAGCACATAAAATGGCAGCTATATTGTCATCGTCTAAAAATTCCTGAAAATTAGCTAATCTTTGTTCGGCAGTACCAGCAAATTGGTGATGTGCCAAACCAATACTGCTTCCTAAAACTACTTTTAGCCCCCAACTTTCTAATAAATTGATGGTAAATTGCAGTGCAGCTGCATTTATTTTGCGCGCGGTACTTAAAATACCTATTGTATCGCCTTTTTTAAGGTTTCTTGGAATGTGCATTGCGTTTAAAGCATTATCTTTGCCAAATTAGATATTATATACCAAAGTTTTGGAAGATCAATTTAAAAGAACGACTGTTACCGCTGCTTTACCATATGCAAATGGTCCGGTTCATATAGGCCATTTGGCAGGTTGTTATTTGCCTGCAGATATTTACGCGCGTTATCTTCGTTCTAAAGGTAAAGATGTGAAATTTATTTGTGGTTCCGATGAACACGGCGCTGCAATTTCTATTAGAGCAAAAAAAGAAGGCATTAGCTCACAACAAGTCATCGATAAGTACCATAAAATGATGGGCGATGCTTTTAAAGATTTTGGTATTTCATTCGATATATATGCCAGAACATCTTCTCCAACACACCACAAAACAGCTTCAGAATTTTTTACAAATCTTTACGAAAAAAATATTTTTTCGGAAGAAATAACGGAGCAATATTACGACGAACAAGCAAAGCAGTTTTTAGCAGACAGATATATTGTGGGCACTTGTCCAAATTGCAATAACGAAAACGCGTACGGAGATCAATGCGAAAATTGTGGCAGCACGTTAAATGCAACCGATTTAATCAATCCGCATTCTACACTTTCTGGCGCCGTGCCAATTTTAAAAACAACTAAAAATTGGTTCTTGCCTTTAGATAAAATGCAAGGTGATATCGAAAATTATATTGATTCCCATAAAGACTGGAAAGCCAATGTTTATGGGCAATGTAAGTCGTGGTTGAACCAAGGTTTACAACCTCGTGCCATGACACGCGATTTAGATTGGGGCGTAAAAGTTCCACTGAAAGACGCCGAAGGAAAAGTTTTATATGTTTGGTTTGATGCACCCATCGGTTATATTTCTGCTACGAAAGAATTAACACCCGATTGGGAAAAATATTGGAAAAGCAAAGACACTAAATTGGTGCATTTTATCGGAAAAGATAATATTGTTTTTCATTGCATTATTTTCCCAGCTATTTTAATGGCACATGGCGATTATATTTTACCAGAAAATGTACCGGCCAACGAATTTTTAAATTTAGAAGGTGAAAAAATTTCTACTTCTAGAAATTGGGCAGTTTGGTTACACGAATACTTACAAGATTTTGCTGGCAAGCAAGACATTTTAAGATATGTGCTTTGTGCAAATGCGCCAGAAACCAAAGACAACGATTTTACCTGGAAAGATTTTCAGGCCAGGAATAACAACGAGCTAGTGGCCGTTTTTGGTAACTTTATTAACCGCGTAATGGTTTTGAGTCATAAATATTTTGATGGCAAAGCCGGCGAAATCAAAGACTGTACGCCATACGATTTAGCAGTACTTGCCGAAATGCAAAGTTATCCTGCAAAAATTGCCAAATCTATTGAGCAGTATCGTTTCAGAGAAGCGCTTGTTGAATTAATGAATTTAGCGCGTTTAGGAAATAAATATTTAGCCGACACCGAACCTTGGAAAATTAGTAAAGAGGAATCGCAAAGGATAGCAACTATTTTAGCTATCAGTTTACAAATTGCAGCAAACTTGGCCATACTTTCAGAACCATTTTTACCATTTACTTCTAAAAGTTTATTTGAACAATTAAATTTAACCAGTTCTGATTGGAATACAGCAGGCGCTTCAAACTTAATACCCGCAGGGCATCAGCTGGGCGCGGCTACTTTATTATTTGCAAAAATAGAAGACGAACAAATGGATGCGCAACTAGCAAAATTGACCGCGTCTAAAAAAGAAAACGAAAAAGCAAACCATCAAATGGAAGCACAAAAACCACTGATTACTTTCGATGATTTTAGTCATAACGATATGCGTGTAGGCACTATCATAGCTGCCGAACGCGTACCTAAAACAAAAAATTTATTGAAAATGACCATCGATACCGGTATCGATCAAAGAACCGTAGTATCTGGTATTGCGGCCTATTACGAACCCGAAAATATCATTGGCCAACAAGTAACTATATTGGTAAATCTAGCACCTAGAGACATCAAAGGTATTACTTCAGAAGGCATGATATTAATGGCAGAAAATGCAGATGGAAGTTTAGCATTTATAGCACCCACAAAAGCAATTAGCAATGGCGGAAGCGTCAAATAAATTTTAATTTTTTTAAATCCATAACATGAGCATTTCTTTTGAACAAAAAAGTAAAATAATTATTACTTGCCCCAAATTTATTGCTCCCTATTTAAGCAAAGAGGTTACAGATTTAGGTTTTACCATAACAGAGCAATGGTCTACTGGTGTTGCCATTGAAGGAACTATCAATGATTGCATTAAACTCAATTTTTATATTCGTACGGGTAACCAAGTGTTATGGTTAATTAAAGATTTTGAAGCGGTGAATGCCGATTTAATGTATAAAGAAGCCTTAACCATTGAATGGGAGAACATCATTAAAAAAGATGGTTATTTATGCATCACTTCTAATGTAGAAAACGATACCATCGATAATAATTTATTTGCCAATGTTAAATTGAAAGATGCGATTGTTGATCGCATGAAAGAAAAATTTGGCATCAGACCAGACAGTGGTCCGGAAAGAAATAAATTAGTGATTCATTTATTTTGGCGAGAAAACCAAGTGTCGGTTTTTATCGATACTTCGGGCGAAACATTATCTAAACATAATTACAGAAAATTACCAGGTTCGGCGCCGATGCAAGAAAGCTTAGCCGCGGCAACCATTATGGCCAGTGGCTGGGATGGTAAAACAGACTTTGTGAATCCAATGTGTGGTAGCGGCACGCTAGCTATTGAAGCAGCATTAATGGCCTTGAACAAATATCCTGGTTTGCTAAGAGCTTATTATAGCTTCATGCATATCGAAGGATACAACGACGAATACTATCAATCTATTAGGACAGAAGGCAGAGCCATTGCATTAAAAAGTACGCCTGCCAAAATAATTGCAACAGACATTAATCCAAATGCAATTAATGCTACACGCATGAATGCGCAAACAGCAGGAGTCGATCATATCATTGATTTTGAAGTATGTGATTTTAGAGATACCAAAGTGCCTTCAGATAATCCAGGTGTAGTGATGATTAATCCAGAGTATGGCGAAAGACTAGGAGAATATGAAGACTTAGAAATTATTTATAAAGCCATTGGCGATTTTCTAAAAACAGCTTGTCAAGGATATAAAGGATTTATTTTTACAGCTAGCCCTAACCTTGCTAAAAAAGTAGGTTTGAAGGCTTCACAAAAAACAGAATTTTTTAATAGTAAATTAGAATGTCGTTTACTTGCTTACGAATTATATGGCGGCAGTAAACGCGAACCCAAAATAGTATCACAATAAAAAGCTAACAACATGATAAGAAAAACAAACTTACCTATGGCGATTGTATTCGCTAGTATTTTATGCTGCAATGCAAGCTTTGCACAAAAAAACAAAAACGTTGCACCCGCTGCTGCTACTGCAACAGAGGCACCTAAAAAAGACGCTAAGAAAACCATTAAAGAAATCATAAAGCCTACTAAGCTGAGCGATGGTTTATTTGCCATGTATCAAGACACTGCTATAGGCACTGTTTACATGAAAATTAAAAAAGAACAATTAAACAAAGAATATATTTATTTTAATTATGCCGAAAACGGTGTAGTTTCCGCGGGTGCTTTTAAAGGATCTTTCAGAGATAACGAAGTTTTTTCGATTCGAAAATATTTTGATAGAATAGAATTCGTTAAAGAGAATACTAATTATTATTTCGATCCAGCAAATCCAATTTCAAAATCGGCCGACGCGAATATCAACAAACCAATTTTAGCTTCTTTAAAAATTGTAGCAGAAGAAGGCGAAAATTATTTACTCAAAGCAGACGAATTATTTTTAGTCGAAAATTTATCACAAATAAAACCTTCACCAAACCCAAATGCCAAGCCAGGCGCTAGTTTTACCTTGGGCACGCTGAGCAAAGAAAAAACAAAGTTTGCTAGCATTCGTAATTATCCAAAAAATACAGATGTAATTGTAGAATATGTTTACGACAATCCTGCGCCTTCAAATGGCGGCGGACCAGATGTAACAGACGCAAGATCGGTAACGGTTAAAATTCAACATTCTATTATTGAAATGCCAAAAAATAATTTTAAGCCACGTTACGACGATCCGCGCATTGGTTATTTTATGCAACAAATAGAAGACATGACTACGCAAAAGGCGACGCCTTATAAAGATGTAATTAACAGATGGAATTTAGAAAAGAAAGATCCATCAGCAACTTTGTCGGAACCTGTAGAACCCATTACTTGGTGGATAGAAAACACAACGCCCGAAGAATTTAGACCTACCATTAAAGAAGCGATTTTAACTTGGAACCAAGCATTTGAAAAAGCAGGATTTAAAAATGCGATTCGCTGCGAAGTGCAACCAGACACCGCTTCGTGGGATGCAGGTGACATTCGATATAATGTTTTACGTTGGACATCTTCTCCATTCCCGCCATTTGGTGGTTATGGTCCAAGTTTTGTCAATCCTAAAACTGGCCAAATAATTGGTGCAGATATTATGTTAGAGTATGTGTTTTTTACCAATCGATTAAAACAAGAAAAATTATTCGACGCAACATCGCAAACTTTTCAAGCAAATGAATTTACCCAAAACAACTTTTGCGATATCGGAAATTATTTTAGTCAAGCAACGCAATTTGGGAACGCTGCTTTAATGGCTTATAGCGCAACAGATGTTGAAAAAAGTAATTACATAAAACAGTCTTTATACTATTTAGTGTTACACGAAGTAGGGCATACTTTTGGTTTAAATCATAACATGAAAGCCAGTCAATTACATAGCCCAGCAAATATTAATAATACTACTTTAACTAAACAAATTGGACTTACAGGTTCTGTGATGGATTACCCTGCTGCAAACATTGCATTAGATAGAACCAAGCAGGGGCAGTACTTTACAACCAAACCAGGCCCTTACGATTTATGGGCAATTGAATTTGGTTACAGCACATCGGCTGCAAATGAAAAAGAAGAAGCCGATAGATTATTGAAAATTGCAGCGCGCTCGAGCGATCCGCAATTGACTTTTGGAAACGATGCCGACGACATGCGCGCAGCTGGCAAAGGAATTGATCCAAGAGTAATGATCAACGATTTAACAAGCGATGCCATTTCTTATTCGATAGACCGCATGAAACTTTCGAATAATTTAATGAAGAAATTAAAATCAAAATACATTAAAGAAGGACAATCTTATCAAGAAATGCGTAACGCTTATTTAGTAGCAGCAGGCGAATACAATACGGCAGCTGGTGTTATTTCGAGATACATTGGTGGCGTTTATATTGATAGAAGTTTTCCGGAACAAAAAAGCGCTGTAAAGCCTATTACCGCTGTAAGTTATGCAGATCAAAAAAGAGCAATGAAAGCTTTGTCTGAATTTGTATTTGCACCTAAAGCTTTTGATTTACCAGCAGATTTATATCAATACTTGCAATACCAGAGAAGAGGATTTAATGGTGGAAACGAAGATATAAAAATACATGAACGCGTATTAAATATTCAAAAAGGAATTTTTGCGCACATTTTAAGTGCCAATGTATTAAAGCGAATTTCTGATGGCGGTTTATATGGCAATCAATACGGCGTTTCAGAAATGATGAACGATTTAACGACTGCCATTTTTAACGCCGATGCACAAACTGCAGTGAATGGATTTAGACAAAACTTGCAATTGGCTTATGTAAATAATTTAATTGAAATTGTGAATGGGGCTAGTTTTGATTATCGTGCGCAATCAAATGCATTAGCGAATTTAAGAAAAATAAAAGCGATTGCAGGAGCCGCTGCAGCGCTAGCAGATCCAGATTCAAAGGCACACAGAGCCAATGTGATTTATACGATCAATAAAGGTTTAGAGAAATAATAGCGACACAAATAATAAAAAAAGGGCTCGTATAATTGCGAGCCCTTTTTTTTATTTTAAAATTAGGCCTAAGCCTGCGCTTTTCGATAACTGAATTTTACCATCTATTAAAAGTGGCGCTTCGAAAGGATTATTTTTTACCATCCATGGGCTGTCTAGGTCGCAGTAATCTACTTGAGGCGCAAGCGCAGCGGCAGCGTAAATTCCGCAAGAAGTTTCGCTCATACAACCCATCATTATTTTTAAATCTAAGGCACGCGCCTTGGCAATCATTTTTTGTGCTTCGGCAATGCCCGTCGATTTCATTAATTTAATATTGATGCCATGAAATGCATTGGCAATATTTTCAATATCGTATAAGCGTCTGCAAGATTCGTCTGCAAACAATGGTAAAGGAGATTTTAATTTTAACCACTCCATATCTGCCAGCTGGTTAATTTCTAGCGGCTGTTCAATTAATTGCACATTTTGCGTAGCCAACCATTCAATCATTTCCAATGCATGTTCTTTGCTACCCCAGCCTCTGTTTGCATCAACATAAATAGGCTTATCGCTGATAGCCCTAATGGTATTGATGATTACTTGATCTTGCGCTGATCCAAGTTTAACTTTGATAAAATGAAAGGGCGCGGCATCTTTCATTTTGATGGCAATAATTTCGGGATGATCGATGCCTATAGTAAAAGAAGTGAAGGGCATTTTCGCAGGATCAGAACCAAGCAATTCGTAACATGGTATTCCTTTTATTTTAGCAATTAAATCATGTAAGGCAATATCTATAGCCGCTTTTGCAGCATGGTGGCCTGGCTCAATATTATCAATATACTCAATGATGGACAAATATTGGCTTGGTTCGAAATTTCGTAAACTCACTTTGGAAAAAAAATGACTCGCGCTTTCTTGTGTTTCTCCCAAATAGGGCGGCATAGACGCTTCTCCATAACCAATCAATCCTTCGTACTGCAAACGAACCAATGCAATTGGGGTATTGCTGCGCGAAAAATTTGAAATACTAAAAGGGTAATTTAATTCTAGCGAGAATGCTTCTGTGTGAAATTCGATCATAGCTTTTCTATAAAATCAATACAATTCAAATCATTTATTACTTTTGTAAATATAGATTATGCAAGAGACATTATACAATCCATTTATCAATTTTGAATTTAGGGCAAATACCTGCTTTTTAACCGGCGAAAAACTCGACGAGGCAAGCGTGCCATTATATATATTTCCTGAATGGCTAATGGATGCTTTTGCGTTAAAAGAGCAACCTTTTAAATTATTAGACGAAACCTATACCACTTACGGAAAACTAAGCTTACCCTGCAGTCAAAAAGCAAAAGAAAAAATTGAATTGCTACAAAACGAGGTTGCCGCAGCTTTTGAAAATTCAGCAGGGCTTGCACAAATTTCGGAATGGACCTTATTTTTTTGGTCTGGTTTAATTTCTTACGGGTTAATTTATAAAGAAGTAAAGCACGGCCTAATTAACCAACAAAGAGGAGAAATTTTTGATTTATCTCCAGCACTTGTAGAGAAGTTTAAAAATCTATTATTTTTTTTACAAGGAATTATTTTTGAAATAGATGCCGAAGATGCTAAGCCATTCTCCTTATTTATTTTAAATGTTGAAAACGACGAAAGCCTTGCTCCATTTGAGCATCGAAACGAGATTAACACCATGACATTTTTATTGCGAATAAAAAATAAAGCTATTTTAATTTGTTTACAAGACAATGGCGCGAACAAAATTTATCACCAAAATTTATTCGAAAAAATAAATAATCAGCCTATTACTGCAAAACAATTACAAGAGTTTTGCGCAAAAGTATTTTACGCTAATTATTTATTTAATCAAATTATGCAATATGATTTTGTGATACAAAAAGATAAAATTTATGTGAGTGCTTTAAATGGTTTCTTTACTAAAGCACCATTCGACGAATGGGTAAATAAAACTTATGCACAAGTTCTCGAAGCGTTTTGGAAACCCTGGAATTACACTTTAATGGATATTTTAAAAGACCCAAATAAGCCTATTTCTGCCTTTGAAAGCTTAAACTAGCTTGTTTCTTTCAATTTTCTTTTAAATAAATGACTAAATAATAAATGATTTTCTCAATTTTATTATCTTGCAATAGATTAAAACATCCACAAAAAAATACATTATGAAAACAAAACTTTTACTCTTATTAAGCTTAGTGGCAGCTGGTTTTTCAGCATCTGCTCAACAAGCATTTCACATTCAAAATTCTGGCTTTACCGCAGCCTCAAGAGGAATCAACGACTTTGACGTAGTAGATTCAAATATTGTATGGGCTGTTGCTTACGACGGATCTGGCGGAGCCGCAACCATTCGCGATTTTAGCGTAACTACCGATGGTGGTTATTCATGGTTAGCAGGTGCGGTAAAAGGAACAACGGCTACTGCATTAAACAATTATGGTTTAGCAAATATTTCTGCAATTGATGCAAATACGGCATATGCTGCTATCTATCCAGCTACTGCTTCAGCAGGCTTACAAGGTGTTTATAAAACCACAAATGGGGGCGTAAACTGGACAAAAGTTTCTGCTGGTACATTTACCGCTGCAAGTTCTTTTATCAATCTAGTACATTTTTTTGATGCACAAAATGGTGTTGCAGCAGGCGACCCAGCAAGTGGTTATTTTGAAATTTATACAACCTCTAATGGTGGTGTAAATTGGACACGCGTACCTAACACAAATATTCCATATACACCTTTAACGAATGAATATGGAACTGTTGGTTATTTTGCTGCAAACGATAGTACATTTGTTTACCCAACAAATTTTGGCCGTATTTTATTGCGTAAAGACATGGGCCTAACTTGGGCTTTAGGCACAACGCCTTTAGATAGTACAGACGGAACCGCAATTCCAAGCATCTCATTCCAAGATAAAGATTTTGCAGTTGGAGTAATGGCAAATACAACCGCACTAGTTAATACATTAATCATCTCAGAAGATGGTGGTTTAACTTGGGAATATGCAGGCATCGATACAGTAGCTGGTGTATATGATTTCAATGCAATTGAAAATGTAGCTGGTACAGATACTTGGTTTACTACTTCAGCTAATTCAACTTCGGGTGGAATGGGCGCAGCATATACAGAAGATGCCGCACAAACTTGGATCAGCATCGATAAAGATCAACATACTTGTATTCGTTTCAACGACATCAACAATGGATGGGCTGGTGGATTCAATACCTCTGCAAGTGCAGGTGGTGTAGCTAAGTGGGGTTCTGTTAGAACCGCTGCAGGCTTATCAAATAGCAAAGTAGAAGGTTTCGAAGTATATCCTAACCCATCGAATGGTAAGTTTTATGTTAAAGCAAATGTAAAAGGTGCATCTTCAATTAAGGTAATGGATTTAACTGGTAGAGTAATCTATCACGAAAATTATCCAACTAAAGCATTGTTATTTACTTCGGTAGATTTAAGTAATCAAGCTACTGGAATATATTTTGTAGAAGTGCGCGAAGGAAATAACGTGGCAATTCAAAAAGTAAGCGTTCAGTAATTTAAATAACTCATTGAAAAGGCGGGCTTGTCCCGCCTTTTCTGTTTTATGCCTTTAAAATAATTATATTCGCTTATGCAAGTATATCATGTAATTGGTTTGATGTCTGGCACTTCTTTAGATGGTGTAGATTTAGCCTATTGTAAATTTATTTTAACGAATAAAGTATGGGAATACGAAATTATTCATACAGCATGTTACCCTTATTCCGAAGATTGGAAAGTTAAATTAGCCAATGCAGAAAACACTTCGGCCCTAGCCATTCATTTATTAGATGTAGCATTAGGGCAATATTTTTCTGAAAACATCTCCGCGTTTATAAAAAAATATAATATAACGGAGCTTGATTTTATTGCTTCACATGGCCATACTATATTTCATCAGCCAGCAAAAGGGTTAACATTACAAATTGGTGCTGGTGCTGTAATTGCAGCAAACACAGGCCTTACCACAATTTGCGATTTCAGAAAAATGGATGTGGCCATGTGTGGACAAGGTGCGCCTTTAGTGCCAATTGGCGACAGAGATTTATTCTCCTCGTATCATTATTGTTTAAACATTGGCGGTATCGCTAATATTTCATTTGAA
>Ga0102865_1000491_pt1 | contig 10596 bp, 27 predicted proteins | sample Colrivmet1449C02_FD_78440 | JGI IMG/M metagenome (GOLD analysis project Ga0102865, IMG submission 78440) | Estuarine microbial communities from the Columbia River estuary - metaG 1449C-02 | ecosystem: Environmental > Aquatic > Marine > Intertidal zone > Estuary | place: USA: Columbia River...
ATTATATCATTAGAGTTATCCACAGGTTTATCCACAATTAAATCTTACTAAGTGGGGAAATAAGGTTTTGTAGTGGAGTGAAGTGGAGGGAAATGGAGTATAGAACATTTTAATATAAAACCATAATATCTTTTAGCCTAACAAACCACTATATCTAGTATCTACCAAACCATCAAACCACTATATATCAAACCCCATATCCCCCATATCACAGATATAAAGGTTTGTCAACTTGCCAAATATACATAACAATTTGGTAACAAATTCCAGGATATTTTAAAGTATTTCGTAATAAAATTATATAAAGGTTTGATAATCAGGGGAAAAGATTTATATTTCGTAATGTTTTATATAGGGGTATTTATGATAGATGGTTTGATAGATCCCGTGAAATATTTGGCCCCTTCGTAAACTTCGGGGAAAAATTTTGGTCCTTCGTAAAGGAGGTTTGGGAGGTTTTTAAGAGCGTTCGTAATATGCGACTAGGATTTTTGTAGCCTCAACATAGTTGGTATGTAGATAAGTTATAACCTTTAAAAGATCTATCAATTGATTTCTTTCTAATCCTAAAATATAATCTTCTCCGAAGATTTCGTCCAGTAAGTCTAGGTGTCGGTCAAGTAGTTTAACATTGTTACCAAGCCCTACATCTTCTGCTAGTAGGAACATGTCTAGTTGGTATACCTCTAGTATCTCTTGAGCGCTTACGTATTTATCTAGACCCTGAGATTGTTTGACTTCTCGCATTTCACGTGCTATGAACTTCATTATAGACCTTACACGTGCCATTATTTTTCCTGGGATTTAAACAGATCAATGACATAGGCAATACCAGTATACTTCAAAACCTTGCATGTAATGGTTTGATGGATATGAGGTTTCTTATTTGGATTATAGTGCTTACCAGACATATAATAAGGACCAAAGGTAGCCTTGGTAAAATGTCTTGGACTCATGATTATATTATAACATGACTATAAGGTTTGGGGATATTATAAAATAATCTTAAAAAGGTTTTATTCTTCTTCGCTTCTCATCTCATGCTCATCTATCATATCTTCAAAAGTATGGTACTCATCTTCTGGGTTGATATCCATAGCAGAACATAGGAGGTCATAGGTTTCCTCTATAAATACCCTGCCCTCTGGGCCTATCTCAGCCAGGTTGTTATGAACAACATAGGCAAGAGGTAGCCCGATATCGTTGTACTCTGCAAACTCCTTGTATGGATCTTGGTCACGGTAGTTATAATATAAATCACTTAGTACCGCAATCTTTAATGTATATGCATTCATGCTACTCATTTATACCCTCTCCAAATAACTCTGACAGGTATTCTACCTGCTTCTCATATACATCTAGCATACCACGAAGATAGTCAAGGTTTGTAAATAAATTTGAGTTATCAAAGGTCCCATAATTTTTGTTGTCATTACTGATGGAGCCTTTAATTATGTCAAAAAATCCAGTATCAACAGGTTCACCTTCTTCTAAGGCGTAGATGTACTCTCTAATTCCATTCGCCATTAACCTAGAATCGCCTAATTGAAGATCCATACTTTCTATGCTTGGAGGTTTCATGCCCTGTACTCGCTTTCTCTGTCAAGTTTATCTACATTTCCACCAGCACGGTAGAAATCTGCTGCATCCATTGTAATCATTACTCTTTCAAAGATTGTAAATGGTAATATCCTAGATAGATAATATCCAATAGATTCTAAATCTAAAGTAAAATCTGAAAGTAATGAGCCCATTTTGGTTGCTACTTTTTCTTCATTTGATTCTGTGTGTCTGATGTATCTACTCATATCGCTCCAGTCTATTTAATTGTATCAGAAAAAGATAAAGGGCACAAGTGAGAGATACCTGTGCCCTAGTGATAAGGGAGAACCCCTTCTCCTTATCTCATATTAGCGAGAGGCTACCCGTTGCCCACGCTTAAGTGCTGTTAGTGATACATTGTCTACGAACTTTCCATTCTTGCGAAGAACGACTCGCTCTGAGGTGCCGTAGCGTGTATCCCAAGACTCTAGGTACGGGTAGGTCTTTGCTTTAGTTGCTTTTGCCATGTTATTGCCTTTCGGTTAGGGTTAGGTTTGACTATTTAATTATACCAGTGGCGGTCACTGATGTCAAGTGGTACTCTATGAACTGTTCGATTGTGACAATATGTCCGTCATCGTTTACAGTCCAATTGTTTAGATTGATTTCAAGATGGCCATATGATTCTTCTGCTCCATCTGGATTGTTTACAAATAGGCCATAGCCAGTTTCTTGCTCCCAGTATGGTCCTATTAAGTGAGAGACCATGATCCGCAATGCATATGAGTCATCTCCCTTTCTTGGTAGTGCTGCCTTCATTGCACGAGCCAAGTCTTCTTTCCGTGAATCTCCACCCCAATGACTATATAAGGTTAAAGTATCCTCATTAGTCTTGAAATGAAAGTTAGTACGTGCTCCCATTACTTCTCCAATCCTACTAGGGTTAATTCTTCAATCGTAGCACACTTAGGGCATTTTTCCAAATCCTGCTCTTGAAATGCGTCACGGATAAGATTATCAGGGTCTTCCATCTCTGCGTCGCAGTTCTCACAGTAATACCAGTTATGAGATACTAGTACCTGAATAGTATCAGTTGGTGGACAAGGAACTTCAGTTATGAAATAGCCAAGACGATTTACAAATCCCCATCCGCTCCAGATGTAGGTACCTCCGTCATCACCATCTCCATACATCCAAATATGGTCGGGGCGTTGAGACTTAACAAATTCTAATTCTGAATCATATGTTTCAAACATACATCCGTTAAAACTAGCGGTAGGGTCTAAATGGTTCTTAATAGGTTTATAGGTATCAAACCATTCATCATAATCCAATTCTACAAAATTACCCATTGTCATCCTCTCCACCATTTAGTATACCGTTGGCCACTGACAACAAATGTTCGGTTGCATGGATTTGTCCTGGAATATCAATTACATTAATAGATTCAGGATTACTTTTTAAATTTTGTTCTAAATTTATAAGATGAATTTTGGCATACTCTACGAAGTGGTTTAGTCTATCCATTCGTGGCCCGTCCCATTTTCTTCTACCTCTACATCTTCAGGAAGTTCATCGTTCCAGTATGCATCGTATAAATCTTCAGGGTCGTAGCCTTCTGTCCCCTCTTTTTCGTCAGGGAATTCAAATGAATATGTCTCACCAGTAATAAATGAATAACGTGCCATTACAGTAGGGCCTCTCTTTCTATACTTAAATTATAGGTCATGCAGTATAGGTTTGTCAAGGCCTCCATATATCCCTGCAAAAATCGGTCAGGGTTATCCTTCATGGCTTCTTCGCAGTCCAGCATTTCAACTTTGAGGTGGCCATGCATAAGATCAATTAATGGAATAGTCTTATCTTCAAGTGCTTTGACTAAATGCGACGGGATAAGGGGATACTTTTCAGTCATTCAAAATCTCTAAGTAGTGTTTAGAGACAGCAATAGCACCTTCCATATAAGGAACAATGCTATCAGCACCGTCCTCCATATCCAGATCTTGCTCCAAAGAAATTATGTGAAGACGGATATACTCTCTTAATGTTTCTAGGTCCATTATTCCCCCCAATATTTAACGATAGTGTTCATGGTTTGGTGTAGGTGGCAATCACACTCTGGTCCGCCCATATTTTCATGGAATTCAAAGTGATACAAATTATCCTCATATATAACATTAACTAATTGTTGAATTGTATGTGGGTTCATATCTTAATTGTACTCCTAGATTGGGGAAAAAGCAAATCATTTCTTAATAAAGGTTTGAAGATAAAATAAGATAGAGGTTTGATAGGATAGAAGGTTTGGGCCCACGGGTGCGATTCCGATGGGACTTGAACCCACGATCTCTACCGTGACAGGGTAGCGCATTAACCAACTATGCTACGGAACCAAAGGGTGACGTGTGAGATTCGAACTCACGATAATTCGCACCACAAGCGAATGCCTTACCACTTGGCTAACATCACCATAAAGCAGTTTTAAATCATGCTCAGGATTATTTTGTTATGCTACTTGAAGGACAGCATTAACAGTTTTAAGAATACGATTCTTTTCTGCGTTCATTGCAGAATCAAATCCACTTGCTGCTGCTAACTTAGATTCACCAGAACCACGATACCAATCTAGTCGTTCGGTGATAGCGTTAAATGCACCCCACGCATTACCAGCAATCATGTGATTGTTGTCGCCAACATATAAGTCGTTGATAACATCAATTTTTGTTTTCCACATTGTCATAGCCTTTTTAGCGTCATCTTTAGGCTTAGGATAGACAGCGAGTAGAACATCGTTGAATTGCTTAGCGTTGATTTCTTTTTCAATCATGGTGTTAGCCATTTTGCTAAAGTCATCAAGGTACGCATTGGCTAATCCAAGAGCAGTACGGGCTGCTTGAACTTTACCATTAGCAGTTTGAGTATGGCGAATCTTGAATGATTGCTTAGTAGAGCGCAACGCCATATTGAGAGTGTTAGCGCATACTACACGCACAGGTGTAACACTTGCCTGAATAGATACAGAACCATCATGTGAGGTGTGAACCAATAGATAGTTATCAATCTTATCTGCTACACCATTAGGGTCTAACACGATTGAGCGATTGAGTGCAATAGAACCAAATACTACACGACCACCCTTGATTGAACCAGCAGTTTCCCAGCGACCACCATCAAGCATAGCGTCAGCAAATGAGAATAAATCCTCATTTTGTAGAGTGTGATAGCGTTCGCCTACTACGCCAAGCACATCATTTTGTCCTTCGATAAATGGATTCGTTCGGGTAACGAAAAAATAATTCTTATCGCATACTAGCGGTGTAGGCATAACAACTTCTTCTAAGCGAACATCCCACTTATGAAGATTTGCTAACTCTAACATTTCGGTTGTAGTAACTTCCTCATTGAACACAGTACCTAAACCATGCCAAGCAGGTTGTCTAAAAGAAGCGAATGATTTATCGCTTTCTAATTCATGAGCCATTTTTGTCCTTTCGTTTTGTTGATATTTTAATTTTACAGGATGGATAACCAAAAGTCAAATCCTAAGACTAAAAGATTCTAAATGGTATAAATCGGACATCGCCCCATGGGGTGCGAGCAGTTTTACTACATGCTCAGGTAGTTTCCCCTTATGGAAAGTTAGAACGTTGCTTCTACATTAGTTGCTTCTGCTTCAAAGTGTTCAACTTCAGCAGACCAATGTGTTACATCAAGTTCATTTACTATATCTTGTGCTTCATCTTCGTTTTCTGCTTCGACAACGATAGTGCCTTCGATACGGAACTCAACACGATACTCACGCTTAAGTGCTTCAATATCATGAGCGGTAAGGAAAGTATTTACCTCATCAATGTCAAACTCAAAAGTATCATCATTACGATTGCTTTCAAAGAAATGACGAATAGATTTTTGTAGCATTTCATAGTGTTCATAGTTTCTTTTTGAATTACTAAGAACATCTGCTAGTTGTGATTTTAGTAAAGCAATTTCCTCATGTAGTGAGTTGATAATTACTTGATGTGAATAATCTGGAATAGTCATATTAGTTTCCTTCCGATTGTAGGAATGATTCAATTCCATTGATTAATTGATTTTGATTGTATTCGATTGATTTGTTTATTTCCTCATCAATAGTTTTTTCATCAATTACTAGAGGCAAAACTCTAGAGATAGTCATACTAGCAACTGACATAGAGTAATTGTACAACTCTCGCATAATTGTTTCTAGTGGTACACCTTCTCCAATACTTGCAATTAAGCCACTTGCTTCATCTGTTATTTCATCAGACATTAATCCTGCTACTGATTCGTTTACTATCTTTTCCATTAGTGGGATTTCCATAGGGGTTCCTTTCGTTGTTATAGTTTAATCTTAGCAGATAGGGCTGACAAACACCAATCTTAAACAGTATAAATTGGACATTGTGATGGATCTCACATCGGCCCATGGGCAAAAATTAAGTGAGCAGTTTTACTTCTTGCTCAGGAAGATCATCTCAGGCATACCCACGCATCATGGCATGGGGCTTAGCAGAGATGAAACTTAGTGAGCAGTTTTACACCTTGCTCAGGGTGTTAGTAGTATCAGGGCGTTTGCTTGCCCGTCTATTTACAGATAACGAGCAATAGCATTGTAAGTGCTAGTGCTAACAACTTCCTCATCTGTCATTTTAAGAATACGAACAGCGTTCTCAATTTCTGTTACTGTTTCGCTGTATTCGTGTGAACCTATGACATTGTAATTTCTAACAGGTTCTTTTGGTAGTTTTGATTCATCAACTGAGATGTCAAAGTCAATGTTTAGGACTTTATTCCAAGAGCGATAACTTGTGCGAAAGTTTGTCGCTAACTTAGCATTGGCAAGAGCGTATTCGATAAGTGCTTTTCTATACGCCTCTTGTTCTTTCTCGAACTTTTTTTCTAACGCTTCTTGCGCTGAGTAATCTTTCTTGAATTGTGTTAGTTTATCCTCTAACGCCTTGATTACTTTTGTTGTTGCGATTTTTACTGAGATGGCTTTTGATTTTTGATACCTTGACATATTCGGGTTCCTTTACATTTAGGGGTTTGGGTGAGCAGTTTAGCCTTCACTTGCTCAGGTGAGGTTTGGTTTGCTTACTTAGCAGACCAAGTTGTCCAACGCTCATTACCGCTTACATCAAGCAGAACACGCACCGAGCCAGATGCTTGTGGGTGGATTTCCTTGATAACGCCAGTAACTCCAGATTTTAGAGTTGTGTAGTTATCTCCGATTTGATAGTTTCCCATTTTTGCTTCCTTTCGTTTGTTGATAGTTCAAGTATAGCATTTTTAGGGCTATAACTCAAATCCTAGAGGTGTGAGATACATCACTCATGCCCTAATCCAAATATGGCTAGGATACTTAGGGCAATTAGGACAATTACGACTTCCATATTATATTCCTTTCGGACAGTTCAATTATATCGTTTTGGCAGGGGATAGTCAAATTACTTTTTACTAGCAGAGAATAGAATATCATTTCTCTCATATACGCATTGTCCACAGGTAACGCATGCAGATCCTGCCTTAGAGATGAGAGGAATTTTCTTATTGTTTTCAGGACACTTGACGCCACTTTTGCCAATAAGGTTTAGCATGTCTTCCTTACCTTGTGCAAAGGTTTGAGAAAGATAGGCTAACTTTACTCCTTGACTAGAGAGACCTTGTGCAATATTTTTGTTATCGTCGTCGGTAGAGTAATATAAAGATAAGTTTGTAATATCTTTTAGAATACCTGCAGCGCTCTCTACTCTTGTGTAGACCCAGAATTGTACATCGGGATGATTAAGAATAGTTGTCTTCCAGGCGTTGGTATAAGTATCATTGAAAAAATCTCCATCCCAGTGAATGCGGAATAGTTTTTCTGCATTGCGCTTATCACAATCTTTTTTAAAGTCTGCAATCATATCCATTAATAACAATTGCATTGTATCTTGATCAGCGTCTTTTAATAAATCCCAATTGTGTAGGAGGCTATCTCTTACTCCCTTGTAAATCTTTTCTAACTTTCCTGCGTAGCAGACTTTTTTGCAGGTAGGGGTTTCTCCAGGACAGGAGTACTCTTTCCCTGCGGGGAGGCCAAAGGTGTTAGCAATTGTTGGAGTCTTACCATTAGGACTGACAGCATTGGTTACTTTCCTATCGTTAGAGCGTTTTAGTTTGGGGTTCATTCTTCTATTATACCTTCCTGCACTGACAATTGGGGATATTTTTTCTTGCGTACGTAAACTTTTTTTGACGGGACATAGGAGGCAGCGTTAGATCTACGTAACTCCATTAGGATACGTAACTCCTCATCTGTCTTTTTTGTCATAGGATAATTTTATCATTTGTCAAAGTCAAAGTCAACTCGGGAGATTCTGGATAAATCGGATATCGGCCCCTGGGCCCTTACGGGCTTTTGTTATTTTTTAGACATAAGTTTTTTATTTAGAGTTTGCAAAATATAAATACTATTTTTTTGTTTTCTAATATAATTAAATTGCAAAATCATTACTAGGCAAGATCCTGCAAGTGCAATTGTTATTGCAATTAAGTCTGTGTTTGTTATCATTTTAGTTCTCCTCAATTTCGTTTAGTATTTCATCGAATACAACCTGAACATCTTTTGCCATAGCGTCTAATTTTTCTTGTAGTGTTTTAGTCGTTGTCATCTGTTACCCATTCCCATAAGTGGTTTGCTTCAATAATTGCATTAGCGGGAGCAAATCGCTCACCTCTCCAAGTAATCTGGAAGGGCTCGCCATTTCTATCTAATCCGTCGCAAGGTAATGCGATTAGTTTTTCTGTTAGCCCGTCACTGTATGCCTCTATTGCTTCAATACATACCGACACCATAGAGTGAGGTACTGGCGGATAATGATTATTCCGCAAGTGATAAGTCATTGCACTTTCTAGGGGGATACCAAAATCCCCACTAGCCAACTCACTAGATAACATTCTACCCAATTAAATCACATCCTTGATACGGATGAATGAGTGAGTTCCGTATTTATTTAGTTCTTCTTCTTTCTTACGCAACTCAAACAATCCAACAACTGCGTCATTTAAGAATTTCGTCAATTCTGCTTCAGGCATTCTTAGCAATTCTGGAAATTCATTTAAACTCATTTCATGCTCAAAGACTACTACTGTTCTTTTTATCATTTTGTTATTCATTGTTGTTACTCGCTTCCTGTTGTAGTTCTTCTTCTTCGTTATATTGTTCATCATAGTAGGCCTCATATTCTGCTAAGTCCTCATCTGTCCAATCAGAAAATAAATCTGTTGGGTCATTGTCAATTTCTGGGGTATCAAAAATTGTATCTCCATACCCATCAGTTTCTGGTGTAACTTTTTCGAAAGAATAAATATAACTCATTACGCACCTACCTTTTCATATAGTTTATTAGTAGCATTTAGACACGCTTGCTCAAACTTTTCAGGGTCAAAGTTTTCGTTATCTGCCTGAAAAAAATCAGCAAAATCCAAAATCAAATCTTCGAAAGTGGTCTGAGGAATCTCGTCAATATAAGCCCTCAAAATATCCGATACATTTACATAGTCTTTTCTAGTCATCATTTAGGTTTTCCCTTCGTTGTTGTTATAAGATAATCCTAGCATGAGGGGCTGACATCACCTAATCGAAGATCGGGATAAATCGGACATTTCTTAAATTAGTTTTGTGAGATAGCCCACATAAGTTATCCACAAGTTATCCACAAGGCCCAGGGGGTAGCAACACGCCCGAGTGCGTTACATTGAAATATAAGGGTTTTATTCATCCCATCCATAGCGCTCAGCCCTTAGCAATAAGCCAAAGGCTAACACGCCACAGATCGCAACAATACCAGCAGACACGAAAGATAATAGAGCCCAATAGTTCATTACATTACCGCCTTTTCAAATAGTTCGGAATTGAAATTAGGATTATCTCTTTCAAAGAAATCAGAAAAATCCATTACCAAAGTTTTAAGAATATCGCTAGGCATTTCGGTATTTTTTAGAATGTCAGCGATTTCAATATAGTGTTTTTTTGTCATCATTATTTAGACACCACCCATTTTGAATAGACAGTTCCTCTGTCGTCCTCATAGAATGAAAAGGATTCGATATTTTGCTCACATACCTCACAGAAAGTAAAGTAATCAGCCTCAGCGAAAGAGTAAGCAACCACTGAGATAGCAGCCTTGTTAGGTGTATGAAGCGCACCCTCAACGCATAGGGATTTATTTAGTACTAGTGTAGTCATTTTGACCACCTTTCTTGTTGTTGTTGTTATGGTGTAAGTCTAGCAGAAGGGTCTGACATTTAAGCCCATTTTGGGCTTGTGTCGGGTGTGTTATTCATCACATCCACAAGGGTCATATGGGTCGAATTGGCAGAATTGGCAGCCTTGAGGCAAATAGTGCTTTTCGCAATAGTGACGATATTGCACCTCGTCGCAGTGGGTGAATTGGGTGTAATCGGTTAAATAGTGCCGATTTAGGGGCATTAGTACTAGTGTAGTCATGATAACCACCTTTCTTGTTGTTATATTTTTATTATAACAGGCACCACTGACATTTGCAGTGATTATGTCAAGTAAATATCAGACATATCGGACAACCCTCAATGTGTTGCTGGTCACAGTACAAATCGGACATTTCGGGCGGGGCCCATGGGGTGTGTCCGTTTTGCCCTAGTTTGTTATGTGAGGCGCATTACACTTTTTCAAAATGTCCGGAATCACCCTATTTTCGATTTGATAGTGTCAGTGCACTCGTGTATACTTCAGGGTATAAGGAAGTTAGGGAAAGTCCCTAAACTAGAAAGGCTCAAAATGAAAATCTACCAAGTATTCGAGAACTACAACTACGAGGACGGCGCAATGGGCACCTTCTCAACAATAGAAAAGGCAGAAGCCTTTATCGCAGAACTAGACGCTAAGCGTTTAGAAAATATCTTGAAAAACTTTGGAACCGCAGAGGGTTTCAATTACAAAATTAACTATATCGAAGAAGTAGAGGTACTCTAAATGATAAATCCTAACAAGCAAATATTTGGTGCTAATGA
>Ga0102865_1000500_pt1 | contig 10492 bp, 11 predicted proteins | sample Colrivmet1449C02_FD_78440 | JGI IMG/M metagenome (GOLD analysis project Ga0102865, IMG submission 78440) | Estuarine microbial communities from the Columbia River estuary - metaG 1449C-02 | ecosystem: Environmental > Aquatic > Marine > Intertidal zone > Estuary | place: USA: Columbia River...
AAAAGATTATGATGCACAAATGATGTTACATCGTTTCCTTTATCATCGTATGTTTTACCGTTTTGCTCGACATGATAAACAGGGCCATAGTTTTGATCAATTGAAAGCAGATTCTCGTCAGAGAATTTTCTTACAATATCATTTCTAATTGGGAATAAAACTCCTTGAGTGGACCAAAGTCTGATAAACGTTGGGCGGTCTTGGTTCCAATATTTTCCGCAAAGACTTGTTTGCTCTTTTCTTTGATAAGAAGTGTTTTCGTTGCAATAGTTATTGATGAAAATAGTAGAATATCCATTTATCTTCATTCTCATGTAAAGATCCAGTTCTCCCATCGCTCCGTTAAATCTCTTGTCTAAGCCGCCGATTTCAGCGTAAATGCTTCTTCTATACAAGCCGCACACTGGGAGAAGAGGCAGATAAGTCAAGTTCAATCGTTGTCCAGCTATATTTTGAGTATATATTTGATTCGTGCCATCTTGGAAATAATTGCAAGAAGCGTTGGCGTTGTCATGGGTCATGACTGTTTCGAACATCTGTTTTATTGCATCGTCGCCATACTCTATATCGTCAACTATCTGAAGCAAGGTTTCTCCAGATGACATTGAGGCGGCAGCATGAAAACATTGCATTGGCTTAACGTCGCTTTTATAAAACTTAATTTCTTTAGGGAGTTGATAGTCTGGTTCGTTTGGACCGACAACAACCAACTCAAATGAAAGTCCCGTCTTGGCAAGCATTTCGTGAATTGCCATCCATCGATAAGGCCTGATAGAAGATAAATAAGCGCTTACATTAATGTTCATATATTTTTGATAGTTTTTCTACTATTGAGTTGTCGTCTAATTCTAAATATTTGTCTATATTTTCTTTCTTTCCGTATTTTTCTATAAACATCTTAGGGACAGAAATAGAGTTAATTGATTCTATGTTTTTAATTGAGGTGGCGATCTTGGATATTATTCCAGAATCAGAGCATGGTTCGACAACTGTGATTTTTTTAGAAATGCCGCCTCTTTCAATGATTGAATTTAATTTTTTAATATCAAAATCAGAAATATTATAAGTATAAACTATAGTGTACTTTGGATTTGAGTTTACTAGAGAAACAATATCTTTAATTGCGTTTCCTATAATGATGCAAATACCGTTTTGATTATAATGCAATTCTGCAAGATCTTCATAATTTGCTTGCAAAGACGTTAAGTTGTTTTCTTCCTCAGAAAGTCTTATGTATTTTGGGCATTGAGTTTCTAAATTTTTGTTTATAATTTCCTGAACATCATTTGAATTACCGGGGCAGTAAGTTTTAAAATTTGGAATCGAGCTTACTATTTTTAGATCATTCGGGCAGTGATGTGTGCATCCAAGACCTGCGTAATCATACGAATTACCAACGCTTACTATAAAAGAATTAACGTTCTCGTATCCTAAATTTAATTTTAATTGTTCGTAGCTTCTTTCAGTTATGAAAGGGGCTATAGAATGCACGAAAGGAATGAATCCGCTTTTAGAAAGGCCGCAAGCTGCTCCTATCATGCTTTGCTCCATGATGCCTAGATTATAAGCTCTAGACGAATCGTGATCGAATGCAGATTTTAAAGAGAACACTCCTATGTCTCCTAATAGGATAACTATTCTGCTATCGTTTTTAAATATAGAAGTTAAATACTTATAAAAATTTTTACGCATAAGAAATTAAAGTCTGGCTATTAGTACGGATCTCGATGTAGTGATTTTCCATATTCTTTTCGGAACAAAATTCATTTACAGCTTTAGTGACTCCGGGCAAATGAGTGTTGTAATCATGAACTATGATAAGTGAATTTTTAGACATTTTATCGTGTAAAAAATTAAGGCATTTTAAAGTTGATAAATAAGTGTCTACATCTAAATGAGCTAAACTGAATTTTTGATTTTCGAAATCATTAATTGAATCGTCTGGAAAATATCCTTTTTTAATTATCACATCTGGATGAGATTTAACAATCGTAGAAAACGATTCTAAAGAAAAGCTTATGTCTCCGTTTTTTAATTTTGAAGACCCGCCTTCTGCTTCTGAAACATCTTTAAGCCCTTCAAATGTGTCGCATACAAAAAATTTTTTATTCTTTGGTTTGTAGTTCAATATAATTTCTGCTGATCCACCTTCGGCGCAACCTATTTCTATAATATCCCCATCGCTTGTGTGAGAGTTGTAAGAAGCAGCGGATAAGGTTAAAATCTCAAAATGTGTTTGGCAAATATTGACAGATGGGGTGTGCGGGGTTTTTTTTAAATTTTTAAAAACTTCGTATTCTATATCTTTAAATATTTTACCGAACCTTTCGTTAATTTCTTTTTTCATACAGTAAACTCAAGCAAAGTTTTAAGTTCTTCTGGTGTCGTTGGTTGTTTGTGATGCCATTCTGGGTTATTTTCCATAGGAAGACATCCTTTTCCTTTAATGGTATTTAATTGAATAAAAATTGGCTTTGAGGTTTTTATTTCTATTGATAAATCAAGGGCGTCTTTTATTTGTTTTTCATTGTTTCCATCTAGAACAGTGTAGCAGTTCCAGCCAAAAGATTTAAATTTATCTTCGCAATTGTTTAATTTTATTGCTCTTTCTCCTGATTTATTAAAATCCATCAAACATATAAGATTATCTAATCCATAAGTGCTTGCCATCATGGCGGATTCCCAAGTCGTTCCTTCGTTAGCTTCTCCGTCCCCTATAAGACAATAGATATACCCAGACTCTTTCTTTATTTTTTTAGCTAAAGCAAGTCCAATAGAAAAAGGCAATCCGTGGCCGAGAGATCCAGTAGAAAGTTCGATTTCTGGAATTTTTCTAGAAGATGGATGACCGCCTAATTTAGAGTTTTCTTGGCAAAAACTAAAAAAGTCTTCCTCGCTGATCTTTCCAATGCACAAAAGAGTTGCATATAAAGCTAAACTTCCGTGCCCTTTACTCAGAACAAAGCGATCATTGTCGCTCATTACTTTCGTGTACAAAAGCAGAACAGCGTCAAGAATAGAAAGCGCGCTTGCTATATGGCCTTCTTTATTAAGAAAAGCTGTTTTGATTATATTTTCAGCTAATGTTTTTCTGTTCATTTTTCAAATTAATGTATTTTAGATCTTTTAGCTTTTCTTCTTCCATTCTCTCTTTAGCGTTTTTCTTTCCAGTAGACATTCCTTCTGGATTAAAATAGTAAAGACCAAGAATTTCAGGGATCATTTTAAACTTACTTCCGTTTAACACGGATCTCATCCACATGTCTGAATCAGCGCAAGATTTAAGGACTTCATCAAATAGGCCATTTTTATTATGCATTGATCTTCTCCACATTGGATTGTTGTGAGGAGAATTATGTTTTAGTAAGCCGTCTATGCCTGAGAATTCATAACATGGATATATAGAATCGCAAGTATGGGATTCATAAGTCTCATTTGGTCTTCTAGATAGTAAAGAAGGAGCGTACACCAAATCAAGATCCGAATTTAATTCAAGCTCTAAATAATGCCTTTCTATAGAATCACTTCTCTTACGATCATCAGTATTAGCTATTGTAATATACGGAGATGATGAACTGCGAACTGCAATATTTAAACATTGAGAAATGCCGGGATCTGACTCTAGTTTAATTAGATTAATATTATCAAATCGCGACTTATAGAGATTGTATATTTTTTCCAGCTTGTCTGATGGCTTTGGGGCTACAAGAATTAAATTACAATTTTTAAAAAAAGTTTGCCTTGTTATATCAATAAAAAACCCCTCAAGAAACTCGTCGGAGTTAAATACTGAACTAATTATATCTACTTTCATTATTCTTGCAAAAATGAATTAATGTCGTCTGATAGAGAGGCGTGTTTTTCAGACAGGTCGGTATATCTAAACACACGCATAACTTTGTCTTTTTCGTATTGATTAATAAACAAGGAGTCTCTTAGATGATCTTCAAAATTTCCTAAAGTGCAAAAAGTGTGAATCCTTTGCATGCTTGACATGGTTTTGAATCCACTGTCTGTGCCAACAAACTTGTGGCATCGTTTAACAAGTTCTAAACAGCCTTCAAGACTTATGTTCGTGTGCAAAATATTTGCAGACTCTTCAACGCCATAAGCATCAAGTTCTTCTTTTTTACCGAAAAGGATATAATTAAAATTTGGATTGATTATATTTTTTACAACTTCTGAAGGAATAAATTTAATAGGAAGATTAAACTTAGTATAAACATTAGATGAAAAAACACTACCGAATGGATGAACTCCAATTATTGGTTTGACTTGAGAAAACTTTTCTACAAAAGCTTTAGCTTCGAGTTCGAATTCTTCGAAGAACTCAATATCGGAATAAAATGATCTTGGGCATTCTCTAATATTAGTTGTTGAGTTTACACCGTGATCAATTAAAATTTTATCGGCTTGGGCGTCGTGCTCTTCTATATTTTTAAAATGATAAAAGGAAACGTTTTTGATGCCTAGATTTTTAAAAAATAATTCCGCCCCATCGAAATGGGTGTGAACAATAAATTGTTGATTTCTGTTATTTTTAATAAACCAAGAGCTTTGAAGAAAATCGCCCAGCCCGCCTCTGACGTAAAATTTCATATGATTAAAATATTTTAAAGCCTGATTATGTAAATTTCCATAAAATTAGACTTTAGTTTTGTAAATTTTCATGTAATTAGCGAACTGGGCAAGCACCGCTGCTGCATTCTGCCATGTCTAGCATCTCTGAGCTATCAATGATTAAAGAAGAAGTGGCCTTGACTTTAGACATAGCAGATAGATATGTCTCCTCGTCTATCTCTTGGTATGGAGCTTGTTTAAAGCCATGATTCTTAAATAACAAGAAACTAACACTCTTAATATTATGCTCGTAGTTGTCTTTAAGCCAAGCTTTCAATGACTCAAGCTCTTCTGGTTTATAGTAAGCAGTAACAGAAACAGCGTTATCAGACCAAACTGTTTGCAGTTTTTTAACCATATCTAGCTGTTTAATAACATCCATGTCTTTTGCTAAGATAGATCCTTCTGGAGTTTTGCAAGGAAAATAAACTACAACAGTATCTCTATTTTCTGTTCCATCGAAATTAATAATGAATTCAACGTGATATCCAGTGTCTTTGCAAATCTGCACTAAAGCATCAGAGCTAGACATGCGTACAGTGCGCATATAGTATTGGCTGAATGCTGGGTGAACTCCTGGGGTTGCTCCTCCAAGAAGGCTTAGCGTTCCAGAAGGTTTGATAGTCGTGAGCTTAATACTTTCAGGCCAACCGCGAAGCTTGCTCCAAGACCTATCAAAAGAACGCAAAGCAACATAACAATCGTCAAGCCAATCAAGCTTATGTAAAGACTGGCAAATACCAGTAATGCCAAGACCGAGCCGCATGTTCTTGTGAACAATTTTATTGGTTTCTTCATGAATAAATGGCAAAGAGGCAATAGCCTTTTGGGTCTTGTAAAGAAGAGTGGCACAATCAATTAGCTCTTCTTTTGATGTAATGTTATTTAAATAAAGCTCACTGAGATTGCAACACTCATAGTTAGAAAGACTAATCTCGGCGCAAGGGTTTGTCATTTCGCAATTGTCAGTATCTGTTGGATACATTGAGTTATCTGACATAGGCCCGTCCTTGATGCGGCCAAACTTTTGAGACAACGGCAAATTAAAGAAACCATAAGGTTCTCCGTTAGCGTAACCAGTATCTTTATTTATTTCGTATCCATTCTTCCAAATTTCTTCAAGCACATGATCGTAGCTATCTGCATAGATAGTATTGTTACTCATTGCTCTCCAGTTTGGCACATTACCAGTACCCCAGTTTTTGGCACGGAGATAAAGAATGTCATCTGGATCTCCTAAAGCTATTTCAGCGCTTCTACGGACATTCCCGGCTACAACAACGCTGCCAATTATATTGCAGATATCAAGAACATCAATAGATCTTAATTTTTTTCCTTCTCTTGATTGGAATATTTTTGAGATCTTAACGATTCCATCAATAAGGACTTGTGGGCCACTAGCTTTCCCGCCAAAACCCTTGATTGGCTCTCCGTATCCTCTGATGAGGATAGTCGAGTAAGAAAAAGATTTACCTGTAACATAAAAAGCTTCCAATACTTTTGAAAGCAAATTAACCCAACCTTCGCGCTTGTCTGGAACAATGTAATCAGCGTCTTTAGTTCCTTCATGAATAACCTTTACACCTTTCTTGATCTTTGGCAGCTCATGCACATCTTCTCTGCGTATACTGTACCCCACTCCACCTCCGAGCATCAAGTTCTCAAATAGAAACAAAAATGCATTCGGCTCTCTCATCGCCACTGCCCAACAGTTAAGGAGAGAATTCGCACCGAATCTATCTACAGTGGAAGTCCCAAGTTGCCAAAGCATTCGGCCCGCAAAATTACATTTAAGATTAAAAACATAATCATAAATTCTTTCTGCTTCAGCTTCCGTATATCCAGCGCCGATCTTTTGGGCTCCGTTGATGCATCTCTCTACGGTTTCGTGCCACTCTTCGGAGATGCCGTCTTCTTTGATTCTTGCATAGGTTCTTTTATATACTATATATCCTAACCCATTAAATCCCCAGTTGGGCTGTTTATTTTTATATTTATTTACAAATTCTTTAGATAACGCGTTCATAGATCGAAAGGTAGGATCAGTTACACAACTTGTAGCGAAATTGGAACTAGTCAAGGTTAATGTTTGGCATTTCTGATGGGTCAATTTTATTTTTATATTTCATTCCTTTTCTTTTCTTAGAGTATTTCTCTTCTGCTTTTTGTCTAATCGGGTCTGTTCCGTCATATTTTGATGCTCTTTTTTTGCTTAACTCTTCTGAGTAATCCCATATTTCTCCAAGAGTTCCTTTCATTTTTCCTGTTTTTTCTACAAACTTTGATGAGGAGTCTATATCAAATTGCGTGTCTATTTGAGCATTAGGTATAGTAAACACTCTTTCGTACTTAATTCCATCTTCAGAGTAATCATGCGCTTCATTCATAGATTGAAAAATAGAAACAGTTTTTCCTGTATTTGGATTCTTGAAAAGATAAATGGGCATATTATATTAAAGATAAAAGCTTAGTTGCTGTATCAGAGTATTTAAATTGTTCTTGTATTTTTAATCCTTCGTGATTTATTCTATCAGAATTAACTCTTTCAATTGCTTTCTCGCAGCCAGCAATAAATTCATCGTCATTAAAATCAAAAATATTCCCTTGATTGAAAGCTGTTCCTTTAGAAAAGAATTTACCATCGTACACTTCGGTCTTTCCGATTGGTTCGACTATGATTGAGTTGTCTTTGTTTGCCCATTCTTTGTAAGATGTAGCGTTCAACATAACGGCGTGCTTTCCTAAACCAACAGATTGAAACTCTGGAAGGCCCCATCCTTCTGCACCAGACATACCAAGAACAATATCAGCAGAATTTAAGAAATCATTATAAATAGAATTCTTTGGCATGTGGCTTAAAAAAGAAACATTAAAGACAGGCTTGCCTTCAAGCATAGTATTATATATCAACTTTAATTCATTTGGGTCTTGATAAAATAAATTATGAATTGCGCATTGCAAAGAATATCTCTTATCTTTTCCGAACTTCTTAACCCAAGCTCTAATTATCTTTTCGTGATGTTTTCTCTTTTCGAATTTGCCGCATAAATTAAATGTAATTCTATCGTCATTAAAATAAGTTTTATTTGTAACCTTGAAATGCCTAGCGTCAAAGCCTAGGTTAACAACTGAAGAATCGATTCCGCTTTCAGCAAATACAGACTTTGTATATTCAGATGTGACGCAAACTGTGCTGTTCTTTAAAATGTTGGATTCAATTTTTGTTAATTGATCGGTCTCATGGAAAGTTAAAAGAACTTGCTTATCAGAATAAGATCTTAAAGAATCATTAATATGCCAAAGTCTTATAATTGGATCTTTTCTGCTGTGCCTTCCAAAAGACTCATTGTGATTTTTAGAAATCCAATCAATAAAGTCTTGCTCAAATTCATAAGCAGAATAATCTATTTGATGATCAGAAGCTTTAAATATGCACGGATTTAATCCCATTTTGTAAAATTCATACAAAAGATTAAAACTAACCTGCCCGAAGCTTAAACTGTTTAATGGAAGTTGTACGGAAAAAGTCATAAAAAAACCTACCTATGTTGTATAGGTAGGCTAAAAGGTTTTCTACTTTTTATTATAGTATTCCGTCGTCGTCAGAAGAAGCTGCAACTGCTTCGGTCTCCTTCTTGATGGCGGCTACCGGAGCGGCGTCCTTCTTGTCCCTATCAGAGATATAAACCCTAAAATCAGGAGCCTTGTCAGACTTCTTATCTTTATTAGAGAAAATAACTAGGTCTATCTTTCCTTCAAGAGAAGTTTCGATATGCCCAGTCATGTATTTCTGGCTTTTATCTTTACTTAGTTTTGTCCACAGAGCGCCAACTTCCCTGCGGTCCCATTTGGATTGTTCAGTCTTGCTAATCATTGCGCTGTATTATGCCACCAAAAAGCTTAAAAGTCAAACCAAATCAAAAGAATTTTTGCTTTGAATTTTAGTTTTTAAAAATGACCTAGCCTTTTCGTGCAAATTTATAGCGGTTTGAGTGCTCATCCCCAATTTCTTAGCGATTTTATTCCAAGTTGTTAGTTTTTCGTTGTTCGAAAAATATCTAAGTTTATATACATCATATACTCTTTTGTCTTTAAATGATGAAAGCAAAGAATTTAAATAATCTAACATGTCGGAATTCTTATCTACAACAAGTAAAATATCTTTGTTATTAAAGAAATCAATAGTTTTTTCTTCAGAAAGGACATACTTCTTATTAGAATTTATGTAATTCAAAAAATGATATCTAGAACAATTACAGAACCAAGTAGAAAACTTCGTTTTCTGCTTCGCATCAAAAGAAGATATTGCTTTATAAAGAATGTAATATTGTTCAGACTTAATATCATCTTTGTTCATTCCCATCTTTAATAAAGCTGGAGTATATTTTTTAGCTATAGAAAAATAAAAATTTTCATAGCTTGAAGACAGTTTAATAAAACTATCGTTGCAGTTATTAGACTTAACCTTTTTAACAAGACTTAAGTCTTCAGTATCGTTATTTAAAACTTTCATAATCTTATTCCATGTACCAATTAACCTTTATGACGTATCTAGTTCCACCATTGCCTTATACATTTTCCCTGAGTTGGCTTAAAAGAAATAGCAGGTCAGCTTAGATTTTTATATCTAAGCTTATTTATCCAGAATACCCACGTCAGTCATCGCTTCTTCGGCTTTAGTGAGTCCGCTTAGCTAATGAGTTTTTCTGGCTATGTTGAACAACTTAACACGTAGGTGACTTTTTTTCGGACCCACCATTGCCTTTTCCCTTGAGAGGATAAAAGTTTCTAGCAGTTTTAAATAGGACTCATTGACGACGCGGCCTCTCCCGAAAACACGCTGAGGTTTCCCTCAATTTCCTATTGTCTTTCAACGGGCTTGCTGTCTCTTGCGAGTTAAATAAGTTTATTAAACTTAAATGAGCATGGTTTTGCTCAGGGCTACCCCTACTAAGTTATTCAAAGAACAGTCTTCTCTCAAACCAACAAAAGTCAAATTATTTCTTCAAGTTTTCAGCAGACACCTTTGACGCCATATAAATTAAATTTTTTAAATCCTTTTCCGAGACATCACTGGGATCGCATTTTTCAGAATCCGTTCCCAATTTATCGCAGATGTTATTTATTACACTTGAAATTCCAGCAGCGACAAATGCAGAAATTTGAATTGTTTGGGAAAAGCTTTCAAGAGCCTTATATAAAACCCAGTACTTTTCTCCACCGATCTCCGAGCTTCTTAGAATCCCGCCTTTCTCCATTTCAACTAAAGCGCAAAGCAAAGCTGCGTTTTCGTCATCTTCATCATCTGAAATAACAATCACTTCTTTTTTATTCTTTTTTAGATTAAACACCGTGTTAGAATTGAAGTGTTCATTTAGTAATTGGTAAGCGTCAATAACTGTCATGCTCAAATATGGAGGCAACATAAACAAAAGCAAATTTTATTTGACTTCTATTTGAAAAAAACCATAATCTTTTAAATGGACATTCACATTAAGTTGCTTGGTGAAAATGCGAAAATGCCAACTCAAGGAACGCCTTTCTCGGCTGGGTACGATCTTTATTCGGCTGAAAACGTAACTGTCCCAAGACTTGGCCGTCATTTAATAAAAACTAATATCAGCATGGCAATTCCTATGAACCATTACGGGAGAATCGCTCCAAGGTCAGGGCTAGCTTACAAGCACGGAATCGATATCTTAGCAGGAGTAATCGATGCCGATTATCGCGGAGACATTGGGGTTATCCTTTACAATACTGACAGCAGCAATGATTTCTCAGTAAAAATTGGAGATAAAATTGCTCAAATTATAATTGAATCTTGCAGCTCACCAAATTTCATAAAATCCAAAGAGCTTCCTATTTCAAAACG
>Ga0102865_1000503_pt1 | contig 10433 bp, 9 predicted proteins | sample Colrivmet1449C02_FD_78440 | JGI IMG/M metagenome (GOLD analysis project Ga0102865, IMG submission 78440) | Estuarine microbial communities from the Columbia River estuary - metaG 1449C-02 | ecosystem: Environmental > Aquatic > Marine > Intertidal zone > Estuary | place: USA: Columbia River...
ATTTAGTTATTTGGTAGGATGCTTGGATGCGGATTATCCAATCTTTTACATTTTTACCATTGGGATCGACAATTAATCGAGTTCCTCTTAAATGTTTCCATATAAGAGTGGTAGCAAAAGCTATAAGGAGTTTCCCGCAATTTGAAAGTGTCGCAAAAAATAGTTCTTTAATTAAAAGATATTTTTTACTAGCAAATTTCTTTTCAAAATTTACTTTTTGGCCCATTTTATTTAGGCCGCCCATACCTGCCATAACACGTAGAACGTTATAGTTAACAGCGTATACATGTAGACTTCCAGCAGCTGATAAAGTAAGCTGGAGAGTGGCATTGTCAATTCGGGACATATTAACCGTCCCGCTTGGTTGATGAGCTTCTGGATTTAAAGCAAATGAATACACGTAAATTCCAACGGATGGAATACGAGTATGATGCTGATAAGGCTGTCGTTCTAATTACTATTTGTAATTAGGTTGGTACAAAAGACCAACATACCCCATCTTTCGATGTATTTAATTCCTGTATAAAACAGGGAGGGACTAGACTATATCTTAAGAAATTTATTTAATAAATTCCCCACTACCATTTAGTCGTTGAACGATTATCATATTGTAATATTATTTAAATATTCTAAATTCATTTATTAATAATATACAACTTAGATTTTCGCTGCGGATTATCCATTAACATATCTTAAGAATTTTTACTATACCCAAGTATTTTATTCTTGGCCAAATTTATATTTCTATAAAATTTTTAGTATCTTAAGCTTTAGGACCTCCCCGCATTTTGATAGTGTCGCAAATAATTAGAAAAATGATAAAAACAAATGGGTGGTATTATTATTTCTAATTATTTACTAGCATTGAGACTTTTCTGAATTAACAATTCAGCTCAATACTATTTCTCGCATAATTTACGAGATTAAAGTATGATCCTGGACGAGTAGAGAATCTATCTTGTCCATTAAGTTGGAGTTTAGCTTCAGTAACGGTATCAGCATCACTATCAGAAAAATCAGATGGTTGATTTCCTCCAAGATGATGAACCCATACAAGTTCCTTACAAGGATGGTTAAGAGCAAGTTTGCTCTTATAAGCTCCAGCACCGCTTACAGTTTCAGCTCCAGTAAACTGCAATTGTTCAATTAAATATTCCGATTATACCCCATCTTTCGATGTATTTAATTAAATTAACTAAATAAGTTAATTTGAGGGACTAGACTATATCTTAAGGAAAATCTTTATTTTCCCCACTTCCATTTAGTCGTTGAACCTTCTCCTTTATTAAATTTAAATAATTAATAGCTAATATATATTTATTATTTTATTTTTTTAAATTCCTTTAAGGAGATTGGCTGCGGATTATCCAATTCTCAAAATTATTACCATCGGGTTCGATTATTAATCGAGATCTCCTTTTATATCACTATAAAAGGATGGTATTTGAGACTCTAAGGACGTTCCCGCAATTTGAAAATGTCGCAAATGTTAATGTTTAAGATAAAAACTAGGTGGTGGTCTTGTTTAAACATTAACACTTACTAGCAAACACATTTGATGTTTACTTTTTAACACGTTATTTTCATGTTGAACCTGCGCGAATTGACGACGTTCATCTGTATCAAGATAAATGTAATCAACATACAAAGAAGCACCTAAAACTGGTGTGTTGGAAATAGTTCCATTTGTCACGGTAGCAAGAGTGGCAAACTGGAGATTGAATTTCACTTCGTGATATTGAAGTGCAATTAAAGGCACGTACCTGTCATAGAGACAGGGTTGGAACTTAAGTTCCAACCTACCCTACCTTTCGGTATATTTAATTGGTATTAAAATACCAAGGGACTAGACTATATCTTAAGAAAATCAGTATGATTTTCCCAAATCCATTTAGTCGTTGAACCTTTTGCATGTGAATTATGTATTAATTCATTTAGCACTTGGCTGCGGATTGTCCATTATTATCCGTGAGATTTTTACCATACCTAAGTTTTTCTCTTAGCCAATTTAAACTTTCATTTAAATCTTGGTACTCACTTGAATCTAATTTATTAAATTGTATAAATCTATGAACACTTATAAAAACATTAAAATATTCATATAGAAGAATTTTATTACCTTTACTTGAATTTTCTTTATGAGGTTGTAAATTTTTCCAATTAAATACAATACTTTGTTCTTCTATCTTAGTAGTATTGAATAAAGATATGGGTAAAACATGATCTAAGGACCATACTCTCCCATAATTATCCCAATTCATATCTTCTGTAAATTGAAATTCTATCCATTTTTTTAAGAACATTATATCACATCCTAAATATTTTAAACTTGATTTATTTTTATATTTCCTAGTTAATACTTTCCATATACGATGTCTATGTATTTTCATAATTCTATATTGAATATCATTTTTACAACGTTCTCTTCTTTTTTCATTGTAAACATTTTTATAATAATTATTCATTATAAGTGTTCTACATTCTTTACAAATAGTTCTATATCCAGTTTTAGAATCATTTCTTTTTGGAAATTCATTTAATTGTTTTGATGTATTACAATTTTTACAAATAATATTATTATTTTGAACTGGATTTTCTCTTTTACTTAAAATACCTGTCTTTCTTTTTTGTTTATATATTTTCACATATTCAATTCTACATTTTTTACAAGTATTTCTATATTTTTGTGTATCAGAACGTAATTCAAATTCATTATTCAATTTTTCTTCTTTACAAGTTATACATTTCATAATATATATTATATTTTTAAATTAGATTCAATTTTTACGGCTTTAGGAGTTTCCCGCAATTTGAATTTGTCGCAGTAATTTATTTATGATAAAAACTTGGGTGGTGGTGTATTTAAATAAATTACTACTAGCAAAGTTTTTTAAACTTTACTTTTTTGCCCTATCTTTTAGGCAAGCCCTGGATTTCTACAGAACCAAAATTGTAAAGGAACATACAAAGTAGTAGCATCAATAGATGCTCCAGCAGTAGTACGTTCTGTATCATTACCGATCATAGAATTATACCCAGCTTCCTTTTCAGCAGTCTGAGTTAATTCGTTCCAGATTTGGAGCCAAGTACCATAATGTTGGTCAATAGTCTGACCTCCGATTTCAATGGTAACATTGTCAATCAAATGATGTCCAACATGATCAACCCATTCAGCATTAGTTCCAGTTAATCCTGGTAGATCTACTTGAAGATAAACTTTGTGGATTAAATCACCGTTTCTTGAAACAGTGCAAGAAACTTTACGTCCAAAATCTCGCTAATACCCCATCTTTCGATGTATTTAAATTTACAAATGTAAATTAGGGGCTAGACTATATCTTAAAAAAAATGTACAATATACATTTTCTCCACCATTATTTAGTCGTTGAACCTTTACCCACGAATTATTCGTTAGGGTAATTGGCTGCGGATTGTCCATTGTAATATCTTTGAGATTTTTACCATACCCAAGTTTTTCTCTTGGCCAAATTTATATTACTATAAATTCTTGGTACTCATATATAAGGATTTTTATTTAAATCATATACTAACCATACTTTATCTAATTTTTTTAAATTATCTTTTTTAGTCAATGGTTGTAAATTCTTATAATGAAAACATATTTTTCTATGTTTTTCATTTCTAAGATCAAACCAACAACATGGTATTATATGATCTATTTCAAAATTTTTATTCTTCCAAGTCATATCATTATAAAATTTTTTTTCTATATATTCAACAAACACTGGTATTGTACAACCTAGTAATTCTAATGCGCGTTCTTCTTTTTTTATAGATTTAGATTTTAATAATTTTCGTAATCTACTACGTAATCTTTCCTTAATAATATACTGAGGATTTATTAATCGTTGTTCTTTACGATACTTACGTCTATTTTCAGCTACTTTATCTTTATTTTCTATTCTATATGTTTTTTGATATAAACTTGCACGTTCAATATATTTTTCTTTATTTCTTTGATATTCTTGTTTTTTTATATTTTTTCTACAAAAATTACACTTTTTATCATAATAATTTCTACTTGGATAAAATAAAAATTCTGTTTTATATTTTTCACTATTACATATTTTACAAATAATTAATTCCATAATTATAATTTTTATATATAATAATATTCCTTATATTTAAATTAAGCTTTAGGATATCCCCGCAATTTAATGATGTCGCAAAGTAATAATTACTTCACTAGCAGCTGTGTATTTTATTGAGGAACACTAACACGATTATCTAAAGTATATCCTCTTAACTTTAGGTGGCTACTCTTATCAGCATGTATTTATACTGATCCGTTGAAAGTTTGTTCGATTGACTCGATTGCAATACAAGACTAACCACTATTTCTAGTAGATTTATATCATATAAATTGTCTTGTGGACTATACCTTAAGCAAATGTTTTATACATTTACCGACAAACTTCTAGTCTCTGAACCTCTCTCTAAATATTTTTTAGCTAATTTCACTTTTCCTATCAAAGGATTTTCTTTAACCATTTTATTAATATTTAAAAAACAATTATTTTTCAATCATTTTAGCTAATTTTAGAGCTTGGCTGCGGATCACCCATTTCAAACAAGTTTTTAATTTGTTTTCATATTACACGTTTTTACTATTGGAGTCGGGCATTAACCGAGTTCTTTTATTAGTTACCTAATAAAATGAGTAGTGTAATCTTTAGGGAGTTCCCGCAATTTGAATGTCTTGCAAAATAAATGAGATATGGATAAAAACAAGATGGTGATCTAACATATCTAATTTATTTTACTAGCAGCTAAGAACCTTTTCAGTGCTGCTCTTCTAACCCTGCGTTTGAGTTAGTATGACGTCTATAGACGACTTTACGATTGTACCCCACTTTTCAGTGTATTTAATATTTAATTCCTGTATAAAACAGGGAGGGACTAGACTATATCTTAAGCACTTTCGCACCCACTACTGTTTAGTCGTTGAACCTTTTACCCGTTATTTAGGGCACTTGGCTGCGGATTGTCGATCAGGAATTTTAATTCCAATCTTTTACGTTTTTACCATTGGATTCGGGCATTAACCGAGTTCCTCTTATTTGTTACCAAATAAGAGTGGTAGTAAAAGTTTAACAAGTTCCCCGCAATTTAATAGTGTTGCAAAAAGAAAATATCAAATATTTCTCTTTCCACTAGCAAACATTTTTGATGTTTACTTTTTTTCTCTAATTTTTAAAGAAAGTAATTTGAGGATTCGTTAATACCCCATCTTTCGATGTATTAAAATTTACAACTGTAAATTTGGGACTAGACTATATCTTAAGCAAATTCATACAGAATTCACCCACTAACATTTAGTCGTTGAACCTTCACCCACAAATAATATTTGGTAGGGTGCTTGGATGCTGATTGCCCAATCTAAAACATTTTTACCGAAAAATTAACAATCATAAAAATTGTTAATTCTCGTGGCTGACGCCACTACCCAAGTTTTTTTCTTGGCCAAATTTATATTACTATAAATTCTTGGTAGTTTTAGCTCTAAGGGTGTCCCAGCAATTTGAAAGTGTCGCAAATCTTAAAGATTCACTAGTAGTAAAAATTTAATCTACTACTTTTTCTGGCAATTTCTCACCAGTAAGGTAAATATCTTGCTTCTAAATAGTTTTAAAACTATTCATTAGCCCTAATATCTCTATTAGGAATAGAGTACACCTTAAGAATTTTCAGATATGGCTAGCATCATCATTAAATCCCAACTTCCGTCTACTCGTTGAACCTTCATCTCATATCTACCATTTAATAATACAAGATGCTTGGCTGCGGATTTTCTAATCTTTAACGTTTTTACTGAAAGATTAACAGTCATCTAGACTATTAACCTTCGTGGTTACACCACTGCCTCAGGTCATTATCCTTTGGTATTGTTAAGTATCACTACAAAACAAGTAGTAGTTAAAGCTCTAAAGAAGTTCCCGCATTTTGAAAGTTTCGCAAAAATAACAATTATTTTCACTAGCAAGACTGTTTATCTGATAAATTATATCAGCAGCTTACTTTTTGAGCCCAAAATATTTAAGCTCCATAAGCGACTAATTGCATGAGACCACCACCCATTTTTTGTTTGTTTTTATAATATACTAAAAGAAAAAAAATTTATGAAATTAACTTAATAAATTATATAAAAAATACACATAATTTTTATACTATAAATCAAACCATTATTATATAAAAAATTATAAAAAAAAATAAAATGTAACCATAATTAAATCTTCTTTTATCCGCGTTTCATCTAATTCTGTCTTTTTCTCAATTATCTCATTACGATCTAATTTCGGTGTTCTCTCAATTATCTCATTACGATCTAATTTCGGTGTTCTCTCAATTATCTCATTATAATTTATCTCATTATAATTTATTCTATATAAAAATATAATATCACTAGCATTACTAACATTTGACATATCATCATTTTTAACTAATCTTCTATTATTTACTTTACTCGTTAATAAAAAATTCTCTAATCCGTCTATACTATTACTAAAATCTTGTAAATTTTTTAAAAAATATACACACTTACTACTATTCGTTCTAGATATTTTATAATTACAATTTTTATTTCCAGAAAATATTTTCATAAATGTTATATTTAAAAAACCAAAATCACCACTTTCTATACACCTTTTAATATAATAAATCACGTGTATATAAAACAACTTGTTTTGATTATCTATATCATTTATATTACTAATACTTAAATCATTCATTGATAAATATTCTTGTATTTTCTTATTTATTTTACCATTAAATACATAATAACAATACCTATCTACAGATAATAACTTTAATATATGAAATATATCCAAATATTCACCTATATTCTCTAAAATTTCAATTGGATATTTTAATAAACTCATTAAAATACACATTTTTTTTTTTTAATTATTATAAACGTCTTTTTATAAAACTTTATTAAAAAATACTCCAACTTTATTTGTATTACTTGTAGATTCCCATGGATCCTCTTTATTTTCATTTAATACTATTAAATCATAACCATAAGATCTAACATATCGTTTTACATTTCTAAATTGCTCTTTTGACAATTCTGTTATTTTAACATCGCCATATAATATTCTTATACCATAAAATGTTATTAAATATAAAATTTCAAATACTATATATTTATCACTTTCATTATACGTTTCTTCATCTAATTGCAATTGAACTGTATTTTTTTCACCAGGTGGTTTCGAATAAATTGCCTGAGCTATTTCTATTAAATTATTATTATTATTATTATTATTATTATTATTATTCATAATATAATGTAATTTTTTGTTTTTAAATTTATTTTTTCAATAACCAATTTACAAACCCATTTTTCATACTCATTTTCATTATTAAAGAACTAGATTTATTCACCTTTTCCCAAGAACTTTCTTCTTTATCTTCATTTTTTTTTACTATAGTTTTTTTTACTATATGTTGTTTCATCCGTTCATTCAATTTATGCGTACTTTCTTTACAATTAATTATATCTTGTAATTCCTTATTTCTATCCACTATTTCATAATTAATCTTTTTATATATATATTTATTCACATCTTCTATACTATATCTATTCGTATAATCTACCTGTAACATATTCAATAATAATTCCTTAAAATCTTCACTTAAAGAACTTTTTCTCCTTATCTTTTTATCCATAACACCTTGTATATTTTTATATCTATAAAATTTTTCTAAATCATCTACTGTCTTAATATTCGAAAATGGCAATATATTAAATATTAATTCATATATACAAATACCATAACTCCATATATCTATCTTTTTATCATAAAAAAACGTAGATTGTAAATTACTATTCCCCTTATATATTGTTATATTTTCTAATTTATTCATATTTAATATTATTTCCGGAGCCATATAATATGGCGTCCCACATAACTTATAATACTTTTTAATCATCACATCATGTATATCATTATCACTTGTCAATGTTGTTAAATCATAACACGCAAATCCAAAATCTGATATTTTAAATACTATATCATTCTTTTTCTTGTCATTTATCATTAATACATTATGCAACTTAATATCTCTATGAATAATATTATTTTTATGCAAATATACCAATCCATCACTTGTCTGTTTTATAAATTCATATAAAAATTCATTAGACACACCATTAAACGAATTTTTATCACTACTATTATTTTTTTTTAAATATTCATAAACATCACCACCATTACAATACTCCATCCTTAAATAATATACACCTTTATTATAAGAATATCCATAAAACTTTATAATATTTTTATGATCTATATTTGATAATATTTCTATCTCACTCTCTATTAATTGCTTCAATCTATTAAAATAATAATCGTATTCTTTATTCTTAATTTCATATATACCAGTCGTTTCTTTATAAGGCGTAATATTTACACTCACCTTTTTATCTTTTATAACCTTTTTATACGTCTCTTTAAACTTATTTTCAGAATTTAACATATACTTATTAACTAATTCATTTATATTTATCTCCTTTACTATAAAAAACTCATCTTGCGATTCAGTGTCTGATGTAATCAACGGTACCTCATTTGTACACAAAAACACATTTGAAAAAGAACCCTTTCCTATTTGTTTAATTACATCATAATTATATAAATCATTATAAATTGAATTACACGACTCACTTAAAATATCATGCTTTTTCTTTTTATTATAACCACTTTCCATTACTATTATTCACTATTTTAATAATTCTAAAAAAACATATTTTATTGTTTTTTAGTAAAATACTCCCTTGCTGCTAAATATCCACACTCTATTAAATCACCCTTATCCTTATCATTTAAATTAAAATTTATTGAATGTATACTTCCAGGATTTATAAATATCGTATTTTCCGAATATTCTAAAGATAACGTTGTATGTGTCTCTTTTTGTAACATATAACAATAAAACACATGATATAAATAATCTCCCATACTCTCTATCTTCTCATCTATAAATTCTTTTAACTCATTATTTAACAAAATTTTTAATCCTAATATATTATCAGTTTTCCCTACATTTTTTATAGGATAACTATTTATCACACCACCATCCACATATATTTCACCCTTATATTTCACAGTACTAAATACTAACGGTATACCAATTGACATCCTTATTGCCCTTATTACCCTTAAATTCGGAGATATATCCTTATTAAAAAATACATCCTTGTATTTATTTAAATTCGTACACCCTATATTTAATTCTACACCTCTTAATTTAAATAATTGCCGAAATGTTATTGTCTTTTTATACCCCTTCCTTTCTACTAACTCCTCCAACCATGTCATTATCCTTTTCCCACTATCCAACCCATAATTCTTAATAAATGTTTTTAAACGAATACTTTGTAATGATTTAATATCCATTTTAAATATCTCCTTTTCCATCTCCTCAGATGTATACCCAATTGCATATAAAAATCCTATTATACATCCAACCGATACAGAATATATCCTTTTTATATCAATTTTTATATCTGTATCACTTAGTTCCTCTAAATATTTAAACACACCAATAAATACTACACCCTTTACACCACCACCACTTATTACTAATGTATCTATCATATCTATTATATCTATTATATTTATTTATTATTTTTTTAACGTCACATACATATTAACTCTTTAAATGTCTTACCCTCATTCATTACTGATTTTAACGAAAATGCCTTTTCTGTAAACTCATTATCATTTAAAAACACACATAAATTATATTTATATATATTTATATGCTGCATATCCGAATAATTTTCACTTATATAATCATGCAAATACTCTATAAATATATCTAACTTATAATCCTTGTCAAAATAATAACAAAACTTTCTAATTATTTTTGTTAATTCTACAACCAGTTCATCATCATTCGATATATTACAATGAACTATTAAATCTTTATTCATAATATTATCATCTATATTATTCTTAAAATCATTAATCTGTACACCTATCTCTTTTTTATCTCTTGACATAAACATAACTTTATAATCCTTATCATCCTTTATTAAATTATACGTCTCTAAAAAATACCCATTTAACTCCTTAGATTCAACTTTATACATTCTATTATCTCTCCTTTTTTTTATGTAATAATATAACTTTATTATATATGTCGATAATATCCACAACAATACGACCACTTTTAAAATTATAAAACGTCTATAAAAAAACACAGTTGATATTACCGCTAATAATACAGAAAATGAAATAATCATATATTAATAATAATTATTGTTTTCTTATTTTTAAATATTACTTTTTAAAAAAAGTAATACAAAAATAGGGCTCACGCCAGCAAATAAAATTATATTATTTTGTGTAATATAATTTTATTTGCTGGCGTGAGCCCTATTTTGTGTAATATAATTTTATTTG
>Ga0102865_1000504_pt1 | contig 10410 bp, 7 predicted proteins | sample Colrivmet1449C02_FD_78440 | JGI IMG/M metagenome (GOLD analysis project Ga0102865, IMG submission 78440) | Estuarine microbial communities from the Columbia River estuary - metaG 1449C-02 | ecosystem: Environmental > Aquatic > Marine > Intertidal zone > Estuary | place: USA: Columbia River...
CGGAGAATTGTGTTGTGTTTGTCATAATATACTTTTATTATTCTTCTTCGCCCCCTGCTGCTTTTGATAGAACATAGAAAGCACCTTTGGTAACTATCATCGCATCTTTAGGCATTTCTTCAAGCGGTGTTATTTCTACATAGCCTAATTCTGTTACGCCTGTAATTACTTCAACCTTTTTAAACCGGATACTTTTTTCAGGATTGGCACCGATAGCTTTTTCACTCTTTTCATTAGGCCCTTTTTCTTCTGTGTTTTCTTCCTCCCCACTTACTATAAAGATGAAGGTTTTACCTTCTGCATTTACCACTGCATCAACAGGAACAGCCTGCACCGTTTGATTGCCTACATTAATCAATGCAGATACATACATACCAGGCAATAACCTGATGCTACCTGTATTGTTTATTTTGGCATGAACAATTACGGATTTGTTTTCATTTTCGAAGGACTGATTGATGCCGAAAATTGTACCAGTGATTTGCTTATTGTTTTGATTGGTAAGAATGAACACCACTTTTTGTCCATCCTTTACTTTAAACAAATCTTTCTCGTACACCTGCAAATCGCAATGCACCTGGGAGTTATCTACAATATCCATGAGTGAAGTTTGCATGTCAATATAGCTGCCTGTTTTTATTTTAATATGGCCTATAACACCACTGATGGGGGCATTGATAGGAATTTGATTTACAAATTTTCCATCGGCTACGGATGCAGGGCTGATATTTAACTGCTGTAATTGTGTTTCCATTCCCTGCATCCTTGCTTTATCTGTTTCGTATTTTGCTGCTGCTTGTTGAAATACCTTGCCCGTTCCTGCACTTTCGGTATTGAGTTCCTTTTGTCGTTGGTACTCCTGGCCGGTATAAACTAATTCCTTTTTGAGCATCAGGTAATCCTGCTGCAGCTTCACTATGTCTGTATTTTCTAAAATCGCTACTGTTTGGCCCTGGTGAACAAAACTGCCTTCTAATACCAGCACTTTTTTAATAATGCCGGAAACCAGTGAATTTACATCGGCTTTGTTTTGAGGGGGAACTTCCAGCTGACCGCTTGATTTTACCACACTGTTGAGGTTTTTCATTTCTATTGTACCTAACTCAATGCCCACGGCCTTCATTTGTTCTGCGGACACTTCTATTGCTGCTGTATTTTCTTCTTTTGCTTTAGGCACTTCTTTTGTTTCCGTTTTATTGCTTTGCTTGCAGGATGTAAAACTGATTACACTTACAAATACTGCAAATGCTATGATTGATTTTATATTAATTGACTTCATTTTATTGGTTTCCTTTTAAGTAGTTTAACAATATGATGGACTGATTGAACTGGTTTACTGCATCGGTATATTGCAGTTTTGTGTTGATGGCAGTTTGCAGGTTTTGGATATATTCCATGTAGCCTATTTCTCCTTTGGTGTATGCCGTGTTTGAAATCCTGATAATATCATCTGCCTGTTTTAAGCCTGTAGTTTCATAATACTGCAAACCTTCTTTTGCTTTCAGGTATTCGTTGTACTGCGTGGCATAATTGCTTTGCAGGTATTGAAATGTTTGCTGCTTTTCTGTTTCAATAAGTGTATTGTTTATTTGTGCTGCTTTAATTTTTGCTCTTTGTGAACCAAAGAATAAAGGCACACCAATACCCACCTGAAGACCTGCTATCCTTGTGCCAGGGAAATAATTGCGATTGATTTTTGCAGGGTCAAAACCTTTGATAAGGAACTGGTGGTAATAGCCTACATTCAAATCCGGCAACAGTTTGCTTTTTTCTACTTTCACTTGTGCTGTATTTACATTCAGTTTTTGATTATAATACTGTATCAAAGGGGTTGATTGCAAGACAGTCGTATCAGCCATAAAAACATCAGGCAGTTTTGCCAACTCATTTTCTTTAGGTATAATTTGCTCCGTGGTATTCAACCATTTTTGCAAAATCAATTGATAACTGTTTACGGAAGTGTTTGCCTGTTTTAACTGTAACTGATTTTCTTTATACCGGCTTTCAGCCTGCATTTTTTCCAACTGGTTTGTTTCACCGGTGTTGAAACGCAGTGTAGCCCTTTTTAAGAAATTGCTGTATATGCTATCTTGCTGCTGCAACAGTTTTACTTTTTGCAAGCCATACACAAGATTGTAGTATGCTTCTGTTACTTCTTTTTTAATTTCATTTTGATTAACCAGTTTTGCCTTTTGAGCTAATAAAGTTTCCTGTTTCAACAACTTATTCTGATTGGCATATACTGTAGGAAATGCTATGGTTTGAGTAATGCCGATGCTGTTGTCAATGTTGCCTCCACTGGTAGGGTCTTGTGTTAATTGCAAATTTGTCTTATCAGGATTGAAGCCAGTTTTTTGCAGTGTTTGCGATTGCAGAATATTTAAGTCTGCAACTTTCATTTGCAGATTATTCTTTAATGCTATTTCAATACACTCCTGCAATGTTTTTTGATTGCTTTGAGCAAAAGAATTTTCTGCAAACAAACTTAGGAACGCAAACATCAGCAAGACAACTGTTGAATTACCTTTAAGTTTTGTTTTCCTCATTTTATTTATTTTGAAATTTATTTTTGTGTTGAATAAAATGTAGAGTGCAGGAAGTACCAGCAAGGTTAATATGGTAGCCGTAATTAAGCCACCTATAACTACGGTTGCTAATGGTTTTTGCACTTCGCCACCTGCTCCTGTAGAAAGTGCCATTGGTAGAAATCCTAATGAAGCCACCATAGCGGTCATTATTACCGGTCTTAATCTTACTGCTGTTCCTTTTCTTACTCTTTCATATATGTCGGTAATACCTTCGTCTTTTAACTGGTTGAAATAACCAATGAGAACAATGCCGTTTAATACAGCTACACCAAACAAAGCAATGAAACCAACACCTGCCGAAATACTGAATGGCATTCCTCTTATCCATAATGCAATGATGCCGCCAATGGCAGATAATGGTACGGCTGTAAAAATGAGGAAGGATTGTTTTACACTTTTGAATGTAATATAGAGCAATACCAAAATGAGCAATAACGCTATCGGAACTGCAATACCTAATCTTGCCTTTGCTTCTTTCAGGTTTTGAAACTGCCCACCATAGGTATAATAATAACCTGTTGGCAGTTTTAGTTTTGCATCTAATATCGGTTGTATTTCTTCAACCGTACTTTCAACATCTCTGCCATGAACATTGAAGCCTACAAAAATTCTTCGTTGCCCGTCCTCATGACTAATTTGTGCCGGGGCTGTTTTAAATGATATGTCCGCTACCTGATTAATTGGCACTTTGTTGCCAGAAGGTAATGGCACATAAAGGTTTTCAATGTTGCTGAAATCCTGCCGTAAATCTTTTTGCAACCGCACCACCATATCAAAGCGTTTATCGCCTTCAAACACCACGCCTGCCACATTTCCTGCAAAAGCAGTTTTCAGCACCATGTTTACGTCACTGATTGTTAAACCGTATTGTGCAATTTTATCACGATTGTATTCCACCTGTATTTGAGGCAATCCACTTACTTTTTCTACAATGGGTTCGCTTACGCCTCTTACGTTTTTAATAAGACCTGCTATTTTATTTGCCTGTGCATTGAGTATTTCCAAATCGCCACCATAAATCTTTATTGCTACATCCTGCTTGATGCCTGTAATTAATTCATTAAACCGCATCTGCATAGGCTGTGTTAATTCTACATTAACACCGGGCAAAACGCTTAACGCTTCTTCCATTTGCTGCATCATATCTTCACGGGTATGTGCCGATGTCCATTCTTCTTTCGGCTTCATGGAAAGCATCATATCGCCTCTTTCGATGGGCATAGGGTCGGTAGGTATTTCAGCACTGCCTATTCTTGTTACCGCCTGTCTTATTTCGGGGAATTTATCTTTTAATATTTTTTCTGCCTTGCTGAATGTTTCTACCACCTGTGTTAATGATGTGCCTTGTTCCATCCTTATTTCAACTGTGAGGTCGCCTTCTTCCAGTGTAGGGATAAACTCACCACCTAAGCTGTTGAACAATATTATGCTGCCCGTAAACAATACTGCCATTGTAAACACAACGGTTTTTTTCCAACGTAAAGCCCAACTCAGCATAGGTTCATAAAGTTTTTGACAAAAGCCAATTATTCTATCGGAAATATTCTTTTTATGTGCAGTTTTTTTACTTAGAAATAGAGCACTCATCATTGGCACATAGGTTAAAGAAAGTATGAAGGCACCCAATATTGCAAATGCAACTGTTTGAGCCATTGGCTTAAACATTTTTCCCTCGATGCCTACTAATGCAAAAAGCGGCAGGTAAACAATTAAGATGATGATTTCGCCAAATGCTGCACTGCTCCTGATTTTTGATGCAGCTTCAAACACTTCATCATCCATTTGTGATTGTGAAAGTTTTTGCAAACCAACATGATGATGTTTACTCAAATAAATCCTGTGAACAATTGCTTCTACTATAATTACCGCACCATCGACAATAAGCCCGAAGTCGATCGCTCCTAGACTCATCAGATTGCCACTTATACCAAAAAGATTCATAAGTATAACAGCAAAAAGCATGGCCAATGGAATTACTGAAGCTACAATAAGACCAGCCCTAAAATTACCTAATAACAATACCAAAATAAAAACGACAATCAAGCCTCCTTCAATCAGGTTCTTTTCTACCGTACCCATTGCCCTGTTCACTAATTCCGTTCTATCAATAAATGGTTCTATTACTACACCTTCGGGTAATGATTTTTGTACCTGTGCCATGCGTTGTTTTACATTGGCAATTACCTGTGCAAAGTTTTCACCTTTCAGCATCAGTGTAATACCCGCCACTACTTCGCCCTCCCCATTTCTTGTAACTGCACCATACCGGGTAGCACTTCCAAACTGCACCGTTGCCACATCCCGGATTAATACGGGAATACCTTTTACATTCTTAACTACAATTTTTTCAATATCACTCAATGACTTTACCAATCCCAAACCACGAATGAAATAAGCATTGCTGCGTTGCTCTATATAGCTGCCTCCGGTATTTTCGTTGTTGCTCTCTAATGCTTTATAAATTTCAGGGATGGTAATATTCATTGCATTGAGCTTGTCGTTATCCAAAGCAATTTCATATTGCTTTACATAACCTCCCCAACCGCTTACTTCTGCCAGACCTTCTGTACCTGCTAATTGCCTCCGCACAATCCAATCCTGCATGGTACGCAAATCAGTAGCAGTGTATTTGTTTTCATATCCTTTTTGGGCATGAATGATATAATGGTATATTTCACCTAAGCCTGTTGTGATAGGTGCTAAGGTGGGTTCGCCCAATCCCTGCGGAATTTGTGCTTCTGCTTCTTTAAGCCGTTCACTTATCTGCTGCCTTGCCCAATAGATGTCCGCATTATCTTTAAAAACAATGGTGATTACAGAAATACCGCTACGGCTAATGCTCCGCTTTTCAATTACATTAGGAATATTAGCCATTGCCAACTCAATAGGTGTGGTAATAAACTGTTCTACTTCCTGAGCACCCAATGTTGGGGCTTGTGTAATTACCTGTACCTGGTTGTTGGTGATGTCGGGTACAGCATCAATGGGCAACCGCATAGCGGATATAATGCCCCAAATAATGAGAGCCAATGTAAAAGCACCCACTACCAATTTGTTTTTTATGGAAAACTGAATTATTTTTTCAAACATTGATTTTTTCTATTTGGTTATATGCCTGTAGTAATGAACTATTCTTTCTGCAATGGTTGCTAAAAGAATGATACAACACAAGACTATAACAATGAACTTAATTACTCTTATTGCCAACGGCTGTTTAGCCTTTTTGGACTTTTTACTTTTTGCCATTATGGAATGGGAAAAGTATGAATTAAAAATGCATTACATGCCAATTCAACAGCTATGCAGCATATTCAATAAAAGGAGTAATTAAGAAATTTTGGGCGGCTGCCAAATAGAAAAAGAAACTTCTGAACAAAAAGAAGAATTGTTAACAGGGTATTTCAGGGATTGAAATACTGTTTTAACCACATTGAAATGAGATAATGGTTGGTAAAATGCCGAAGCAGGGCAACAACTGCATGAACAAAATGGGGTACAGGCTTCTATCGGGTTTTTGTGTTCTTGGTGGTTTGTAGAAACTGAAATAGTTTGCTCTGGTCTGGCATTACAATCTTCTCTGTCGCCACATGGAATGCAGGACAGCCCTAAGAGGTAAAAACTCATTATGAAGGCAAAAAATTTCATTGCGGCAAAAATAGGCGAAATTTCGTTTGATTACAATTTTTTTTTTAAAATTATTTTCAAATTCTCACATCAATTAAAGGATACATGAATAAAATTTCAAAATTATTTAAGCCAACTGGGAGTATATTACTCATAAACAAACTCCCACAGAAAATCTGTGGGAGTTTTACCAGAAAGGGGGGCTTAAACTGGTAATTCCGTTGGAAACTCATAGGAATCCTAGGGGAATTTCATTAGAAAGGCAGGGTAATTTGTCGGTATTCCTGCGGATTTTCCGGTGTTCTTTCGATGATTCCGTTCTCTCGCATGAATTTTATATAGGCCCTGGCGGTTCTTTCTTTAACATCCATCTGTTCCATCACAGCTTGAACTAGCTGTTGATTAGGAAGAATGACTTTATCTCTAAAAATATCGGTAGCTGCATCTTTCAGTTCATTTGTTTTGCGCAAATCTGAATCTTCTTTGCTCTTTTCACCCAGGTAAACATGGCGACCTTCGGTTTTACTCCAACCAAACTGTACCATCGGAACATCTAATGGCGATCCATCACGAACCTTTATGCTTTTACTACACTACAGTTATTGTTGTCATCCTTTTCAATCAATAAAATACCGGCAGCTTTACGCTGAACCTCGGAACCAAGGTGTCCACGTAACTTCATTCCTGAAGGAGCTAAGTGAAGCACACAAACAATAACGGTATTGTAGATTGCAGCCATTCGAAATAGCTCCTCTACAAGTTTCACCGAACTTTCTTCATCGTTAACAGCGCCCAATAAGTCAGCAATACCGTCAATTACTACCATGTGAATACCGCCGTATTCATAAAAGAATCTGTCCATTGATTCCAGGATTAGATTCATACGCTCACTTCTTGAAATTCCTACAAGACAAAATGCTTTGAACCAAGAAGGAGGGCGTTCAAGTGATGACCTTCTTAGAATGTAGGTTAGGTTTTTGTAGAGTTGAAACTCTGATTGCTCGGTATCATACAGTAATACAGCTCTTTGGTCAATGTTTTCTTTAATCGTTGTCCCAAGTGTATCAATAACCGCCTCTTCGGGCTTTATTGCGCCTGAAAGTAGCCCTCCTAAGTAGTTAGTCTTACCGCTACCTTCAGCTCCGGCAACGCAAACTAAATTCCCTGGTGTCCCAATGGTTACATCGTTAATGGTAATTAGCGGTTCGGGTGCTTTTGGGGGATTATCAAAGTCAATTTCGCAGCTTTTCATAACGGATAATGTATCCTCGTATAAATGATCGAGCATCTCTAAAAACAGCATCATCAAATCATCGGCAGAGTGCCCTAACTTGAAGAAGTCAGAAATGTCTTTTGCCTTTTTTGTCCCAGGCAAAGGGAGTAGAAGTGATTTTATTTGAAAACTCTTATAGTCCTTGGTGAGTTTTTCCATGGAGTTTCTGCCTGTTTCATCTGAATCATACAGAATTGTAATGTGCTTGAAACGATAACTCAGGCCTCGTAATAGGTTTTTGGGGATATGTGCTGTTTCACTGTTTAAGCAAATGGCATGAAATCCATGCGCCACCAGGCTCAAAACATCTTTCTCTCCACCAGTAATGAAAAGAATATCGCCTCTGACTGGAAGTTGCTCCAGTCCAAAAACGTAGTTTTCTGTTATTTCACCTGTGTAAAGAAATCTAAATTGGGAGTAGGGTCGATAAAGTTTCGTGTATCTTCTGCCTTGGTAACCGAAAATGGGCTGCTCAACAGTACTTTTCAAAAAGAACTCTTTGTTCTCTTTAGAAATGCCATGGTAGGTATCGATAGAACAAACATTGTAACGCTTCAGTACTTCATGGCTAATGCCATACTGTTTCCAAAATGCTAGTTCTGATTCATTGAACTCTTTGTATTGGATAGGGAGTTTGTTCTTCGCAGTTTCAAAGCCATCGTGAATAGAAGGAATCTTACTAGCAACTGAAACAGTGCCTTTGTTGTCGCGTACTACACGATCAACTTTTTGTCTTTGGTCCTCCAGGCATAAGCCTAGTTCACCGTCTATGATTTCAAGGATTTTTATAAAATCGGTTCTGTCATCACAACTATATCCGAATATCTTTCCGACAAAGAAAAAACAATCACCGCTGTATTCGGAATCACCGAAATCCTTGAACTTGTAAATGTTTGACTTTTTGTCCAGGTACAAATAGCACGCTGCTTTGCTATCCTGATAGAACGGGCTTTTAAAAGATTTACCAACTTTAGTAAATCGATTACCCAGGAAGTACTTAAATACATCCAGGCCTTTATTGGTTTTGTATAAAATGGATTCTTTGCTTAAAGACATAAAAAATGGGTTTATAGGATTAGAGTAATGAGCCAAGCGGTTTTTTACGTTTGTTTTCTGAATACTTCATCAAGTCAGAAATCAGTAACCGCCTCTGTCGACCAATATTGGTATAACCCAATTCGCCACGAAGCATAATTCGGTAAATGGAAGCTCTGCTAATGCCTAGTAATGCACTTGCATTTTTCATGTCCATGTACCTGTCTTTCTCAGGTACAATTTGATTAAGCTGTTTGAGCTTATCAATCTCTTTTTCTAAGTCGGAGACTTTGTGAAGAAGTGTTTCATAGTCGGTTTGTGGTATAAGAATGTTCGTACTCATAGCATCATGATTTTTGAATTCAGGATGCAATGCTAAAATGTTTGGGCAAGTTCCTTATGTAACTTACATGTAACTTACATAAGATTTATTTCAAAGCCTTTTGTCGAGATAGTCTATGAAAATCTTGTTAAGCTCGCTTAAATACTGGCTTTCACGTTGGATTTTACGATCACCTGAAGAATTGATTAATCTTGACCATTGTGATATCCGAATATTGAAAAACCACATAAGGAGTTCCATGAAATCCTTTTTTGAAACTGGCTTGCCATCTTTCCCAATAATCGCTTTGCTTTCATGTACAGATACGAAAAGCTCTACAAAGGCGATTTTTTCACGATTCCATTTCAAATTGGTCGCACCACTGTTTTTAGGGAAAAGGCTTAATTGCCCTAGATGATAGGCTGATAATTCTTTGGAAGTAGGGATGACCAGGTCTGTTAAATTGGTTACCGGTACTACAGGCTTTGAGGGGAAATACTTATCCAAATGATGGATTCGATGTAAATAAAGCTGGTCAAGCATTTCAATAAACTGGAACTGGATATTAAAAAAGCTTAGAATTTTTTTTTCAAGCCAATATCATCGTTTATACCTGCTAGGGTGGTCTTGACGAAGTCAACCCTGTTAAACAGAACTTGCTCATTATCCTTTGGAAAATATCTGCTCTTAAATTCACGTACTTCAAATCTGTAAAGGTCAATTGCTTTTTTAAGTTCTTCGGGATTGTCGTTGATTCCATTGAGTTTTTCCTCAAGATTGGTTTTACACTGTTGGTACAGCAAGTCAAGGTAGTTGTTGTATTCCAGGGTGAGTTTATAGCCATTAAAGCTAATTTCGGGGGCGACCTCACTTTCAAATAAGTTCATTTGCTTTCGAGCCGAAAATGAGTGCACTTGTACCTTTACAAGTTTTAGTTGATCGAGGGTTTCTTTTAGAAGTTTAACCATAATATTCCGTTTTGATTTTGAAATTATTTTTAATCAAAAAACGTAAAAACTGCACACATTGATTTTTTCAATCAAGTCATTAATTCGGTAAAATCATTCATGGCAATATGGCAATGGTATATATATACCCATTGCCAATTGCCTAAATAGATATGATTTTAAAAAGTGCCTGTCGTTGCAGTGTTTTAGCGGAAACTAAAGGCTAACGGTGATTCGAAAAACGAATTACGAATAATAGAAATGCAACCAAGACTGTTAGGTTGGGTAGAAAATTGAACGTATTAGAATTAAATTTATCGGACGTTCATTTGGTAATTCTCCGAGTAAAAAGTATATATTTGTGATGCTAATGGTTAATCACAGGGGCGGAAGTTAAAGTCCCCATCTTAGGTCACTGGGATGCCAACTGGTTACCCGTTCGCAATAAAAGTTAAAAAGTCAAGGAATTATAAGGGTTTGAGGGCTGTGGTTCACCTTCCTCTCTCTCCGCACTGAATTTGAAAATCTCGCAAAACTGCGCGTGCTTTTACTCGCTGGCCAAACTAAGCTTATTTAGACAAGCCATTCAATTTTAAAAAACCCAGATTGCTTCTCGGACCC
>Ga0102865_1000508_pt1 | contig 10331 bp, 10 predicted proteins | sample Colrivmet1449C02_FD_78440 | JGI IMG/M metagenome (GOLD analysis project Ga0102865, IMG submission 78440) | Estuarine microbial communities from the Columbia River estuary - metaG 1449C-02 | ecosystem: Environmental > Aquatic > Marine > Intertidal zone > Estuary | place: USA: Columbia River...
CATTGCCCATTACATCTGCCAAAGGATACCCCATTGTGAAAACCTCGCTTCCAACATCCTCACTGCCAAATTGAAGCCCGTAAGGAACACCTTTGTCCATTTTGAAGTCTTTAGATATTATTTTTAATATCGCCAAGTCATTTATTTTATCAGAAACCACGACGTCCGCGCCATATTTCTCTATTTTCCCATTTACGTTTAATTGAATATCAATAATTTTTGCATCTTCAATTACATGAAAGTTGGTTACAATAAAGCCATCATCACTTATAAAAAATCCTGTTCCTTGTGAATCGTATCCTGAATCTTGAGCGGAAAAATCGTCATTCAACACATTTTTTTCTAAATAATCGTTGAATTTTTGAGATGCCTCTGAGTCATAAAATTCTGTTGTATGTATGGTATTGATTGCAAAGGAAATGTCTCCGTATGCCATTACACCAGATTCATTTCCAATCCAATCCCATTTTTTTAAAAAGTTCACTTCTTGATTATTTATATAGAAAGTAATTCCATCATAAAAGAAATTTATGTAAAGATTGAAATTTAAAACATTACTTTTCTTTTCTTCGGGGCTCAATTTTAGTTGGTAAGTCTCTCCAAATATTTTGGTTTCACCTTCAACGATTTTTATAAAATTTACTTTTAATTTTTTATCAATCCAAATGTAGGCATAGTTGTCGTTATTTTTGTAATCAAAAATAAACCCAACATATGCATCCTTTTTATATTCTTTTTTAAGTGTTGATATTTCTGAAACGTACCTAAATTGAAGATCTTTATCAATGACGTTTTCTTTTGTTTTTATATAATATCCAGTTTCCTCAAAATTCGCATAAAAGCTTCCTTCATCTAAAATGCTAGTGTTAATATTTTTATCTTTTGGGTCCCAATATGAAAAGTTGTTCTTAAAATTTTCATCGTACTCGCCAGTCCATAAATTATCTTTGTATGAATAATACTTTCCGTCTTGAATACCGCCATTTTCATATACGGCGTAGTGGGTTAATACCCCTTTGTCATCGTAATCTAGCTTGTTCCCTGAAATCATACCGTCAATGTAATAACACTTTATCTTAAGTGTGCCATTATCATGGTAAGATTTGTAAAGCCCCTCGTAAAGCCCTTTGTAATTATAATCGTGTTCAAAATCTAAATTACCATTTTCATTATAAACTTTTATTCCGCCATGACTATAAAACGTCAAGTTTTCATCATTATAATCAACATAACTAGCAAAATATTTGGATAAAAGATTACCTGATATATAAAATTCCTTAATTTCTCCAGTTGGTATATTGGGCTTTGAATAGGTAATTTTTCGGTAATATGAAGCCTCATTTTTTTTACAACGTCTCCAATTATCATCGAAATATTCCGTAACTTCTTGATTTAAAATAGGGGAGTATTTTGAGTATTTAGGCAATGAATCAATTCTTTCTTGTTGGTAAAAAAAGGATATTTTGTCATCTAAATCCAAGAAGGATCCTGTCCAATAAATGCCATTCTTAAATGAACCATCAAAAACAGAACCATTTGAATAAACCATTTTACCAATGCCATGGATGGTTAAATCTCTTAGTTCACCTGTGTAAAGATCGCTATTATAAGTATTCAACAAGGTGCCAATTCCAAGCATTCTTCCACTCGTAAAATTGCATTTTATTTCATTCTCTAGGTATTTATCTATAAATGTGCACTCTCCAGTGGCTTGTCCTTTGGAAAACATTCCTGTAAGCAAAGCAATCTCTTCGTCTTCAATTAGAAAGCTGCACGTTCCTTCTCCTTCGGCATATCCATTTTTTATTTGGCCATCCCAAGAGTAGCCTGTGCCAATAGAAAAGTATGGGTCATAGATTAATGCCCCTTTTGTTGTTTTAAAAAATCGATTAGAATCTACTTGACATAAAGCTAGATTAAATTGTCCGATAAGAAAAGCGATGAAAAAAATATATTTCAATTTCATTTTTAGTAGATTATTTATTTACAAATATATTTTTTTTTTAAAATCATATATTTTTAATAAAAATAATAATTTATTTAGTTTTATAACTTGTTTTAAATAATTCTAGTTCAAACTATTTCAGTATCTAAAATCAAATTTGGTTGCATATTCTTCCGAACCACGAGTAGTAAATCCAAATCTACACACGCAACGCTTTAACTATCCTCTCAAAAGCTCATAAATACATGATAGATAAATACTCCATGTTTGGAGAATTCTTTTTACGGTGAGATAGAAGATTATCCATTAGTAATTGAGTAGGATTCTTGAATCTTGCTTATTAGTTTAGAAATAATTATCCTAGAGTGCTTTTAGTATTTTAAGCATACAGTTCGTTTTCAATTTCATTCATGTTTTTCTGGATAAAAAAACATTTGAAAGGCCCATTTATATGGTTTATAAGAATTTGGAAATATTTCTGTTAAATATCTGTATGATTTGTTATGAAAAAAGGGATTTGTAATTTCAAATCAAAGCTAGGTTATAAAGCAGTAGATATTAATTTTTTAATTATGTTTCGTTTAATAGATAGTAGAGATTTTATCATTGATTAAAATCGAAATATTCATCTTCTGATGTTGTCATCAACTTATTATTGTTATCAAATATTCCTATATAAAATTTTAAATTAGATTCGCCATCGTCTAAATGAAGTTCATCGTAAGGCATAAACAATTCAAAATCAGTGTAAACTGCATTTATGTATCCAGGTTCAAAATCTTCACTCGTTGAAACTTGACCATCTGTTGTATTGTAGTTACTATTGTAGTCTTTTAATTCTGTTCCATCTGAGAAATAAAACCAAGCAACACAACTTCCTTGTTTATCAAGCATGTTATCAACCGAAAAATCGATATAAATCCTCATGCCTTTTTGATTATTTTCATAGACATCATCTACCAAAACATTTTCAATTTCAGCTGTTTTTTGTCCCTAACCCCAACTGAAAGAAAAAGTGTAAAGCATAATAGAATTAATTTTGTTGGTAAATTCACCCTATTCATTCGATCTTTCATACTTACCCCATTTTTTGAATGGTTTCTAGTCTCCATTACACTTTTTAAATTTCTTTTTTGTTCCATAAAATTTCATTTATATTATTAATTTTTTCTTTGTTAACCTGCCAATTATACTTGTTATTTAAGTAAGTATCTACTGAATTTCTAACTATTTTCATTTAAAATTGCAACTCAAATATATGATACAATTTTCATACGAAGCACTGAATAGAAAATTTCTTTTAGCGGAAAAGAATTTATGAAGAATGAGAATTAGTTTCATTTAACACAAGAGCCAAATTTATAAATGTCAGCCCGAATCACTGCTCATAACAGCAAATAGCGGATGTTACATTGTCCAGCCGTGCTTTTGCAAATACTTTTGTTGTGCGTTTGTGCTTTTTTCTTATCATCAGGTGATTTTATTTTTGAAGTAATAGTAAAAAGGAACACCGGTAAACATAAGCCCCAGTCCTATTAATGACTGTAACGGATGAGTAGCAATGGTGTTTATAATTAGTGTCAATGAAAATAATATAATTATCACCTGTATTATAGGATAACCAAAAACTTTGCTACTTATCATCCCTTTTCGCTTCATTTTTATAAATGCAATGGCTAATAATCCATAAAAAAGAAAACCTGCAAATATTACCATATCTGTAAGTATATCAAAAGTTCCCGAAATCACTAAAACACAACTCCATACCATAGTGTACAAAAGAGCTATATGTGGCGTTTTATTTCTGATATGCACCTGGGCCACTTTTTTAAAAAAAAACTTCTCCTGTGCCATTCTAAAATAGATACGCGAATGGGAAAGAATAATAGCATTAAGCGATCCGAAAACACTTACCATTATTAAAATTATAATGAGGGTTTTTCCGATCTTTCCGAGTAAGGTATTAGCAACAACTGCCGCTCCTATTTCATTTTTATTTACTGCAGCAAGCTCATCCAACGATAACACCTTCATGTACACATAATTTACCATTACATACAATACTGTCGCAATAGTTACTCCAATTATAATGGCAAGAGGTACATTCTTTTTTGGATTTTTTACCTCACCTGTTATAAAGGATACATTAACCCAGCCATCGTATGCCCAAAGCACACTTAACATAGCCACAAAAAAAGCACTAAAAAAAGCAGTCCCATGCAACGGAGGAACAGATGATGCTATTATTTCCTGTTGTTGTGGTTGTACCGGAGATGAATAAAATAATCCAAGAAAAATTATAAGCAGAATGCCTAATATTTTAGCAGAAGTAAAGATATTATTTAGAGTTCCACTTTCTCTTACTCCCCTATAATTTATCCAGGTAAGTATCATGATAATAAGAATGGCTAATATTTTAATACCCGAATCAGCGAATGGATAAATAAAATTTGCAACCGAAATATGCTCCCATTGTTGTAGCGGATTTGGTAAAGGAATGAGCATATTTACAGTGTGAGAGAAAATAAATGCTAGAGCTGCTATTGAAGCGGTACCTATTATTGTAAAATCGGTCCAACCAAATAAAAAGGAGAAAAAATTTCCAAACGCAAGTCGAAGGTATTCATAAACACCACCCGATTCTTCGGTTAGAGACGCCAGGCCGACGATATTGATAGCTCCCAACATGGTAATAATTCCAGCCAAAGCCCATGCTATAAGTATCCATGACTCGGTTAAACCTGTTTGCGCCATGGGTATAATTTTTTTAAATACCCCTGAACCAATCATTACTCCCACAACCAGCAATGTAGCAGAAAATATTCCCAGTGCTCTTAGTAAAGTAGGTTTATGTTCAATTTTCATTTCTGGTATTTTTGTATTTTAAAGAGTAACTAAATTTATTCCAAAATTGCGAGTGCATAAGGCACAACGTTTTAAGCATTGGCGATTACGGAGAATAAAACTGTCAAGCAACCACAAAAGTTGATGCGAAGTAGAATGTCGCTTTAACCACTAAATCCGCCATATTCGCAAATGTGCTGTTAAGGGCTGGTTTAGAAATCAAGTATAACCCAATTATCGTTTTCTTTCTGCATGCTAATTTCTTCATCTCTATTGGATAACTTCACACTTACTAAAGCTATCTCACCTTCAATTTTAGATGATTTAATTGTTGCATTTCCAAACATTTCCTTTAAATCATTAAGATCTCTTTCCGAAAGCGACTTATTCACAATTCGTTCAAATTCACCAGCACTTTCTTGAGAAAAACAAAGGCTTAGACCTTCTATATCTTTTTCATTTGACGCATTAACCAAGGTGTTAAATGTAGCTTCTGGTGATGATCTATCATATTTTGCAACAGCGCTAGATTGTGTGGTATTATTATTATTATTATTATTATTATTATTATTATTATCTAATTTTGAAGACGGCTCACTGCTGTTTCCGCAACTAAACAATATAATTGTTACAAATAAAATTGCAATAAAATTTATCATTATTTTTTTCATTTTTTTTGAATTTAAGTTTTATTTCTACTCTTATGGATTTTCAGAATACTCCCTGTTTTTAGAGTGGGTTCTTGTCTCCACTTTTTTGTCTGTCACTTTAGGTGGTCAGCCTGCCTTGAAATATATGACTTTCTAATTTGCCCCTAACGTTTTGCGCATATCCGCCTTTTTTAATAGCGGTTATGGGCAGGTTATTTTTTAGTAAAACAAAATACCCAATCAGACGTAGATTTAGTAGAGCAAACTTTTTTTAGACGAATTTCTCCAACCTGCACGGCTTTCATAATCGACAAAAAATATTTTTAAATCGGCTCGGCTTTCATAGTCAACGAAAAATATTTTTTTGTCCGCACGGCTTTCGTAATCGACAAAAAACCACTTGCCGTCATTTTTTCCAGCTCGGCTTTCATAATCTACTTTGTAAACACAAAGGTCAGCTCGACTCTCGTAGTCTACTACAAATACTTTAACATCTGCTCGACTTTCGTAGTTTACTGTGTAAAATTTTTGTGCATTCGCAAGCGTAAACATGAGCAAAATTGTTGCTAAAATTAATAACTTTTTCATTTTTCTTTGTTTTTAAATTTTATTCCTACTCTTTTCGATTTTCAGATTACTCGCTGTTTTTAAAGTGGTTTTCTTGTCTCCACTTTATTTATCTGTCATTTTAGGTGGTCAGCCTGCCTATGAACCGCTATTTTAGTTTAAACTTGCACATAACGTTTTGCGGCTTTGCGTTCGAGCGGGATTTTTAGTACGCGCTTGATACGAAGAACAGATTTCAAATGTAGCAAAAAGCGTCAAACGAAGCACGAATCCTCGCCTGACGCAAAACCGCTGTTATGGGCTAGTTTACTCGTATTTTTCCATTTCGATGTTTGTAGCCTTCTCCATCGCTTCATCAGAAAGGGTATTCCATTTTCTATAATTTCCCTCATCACCAGCTTGTTGGTAAGCGGCCGAAACAATACCTGCGTGTACTGACGCATTAATGTAATCATTATTCCTCATGCACATCTCGTATTGCTTGATTTCATCCGAAGCAACCTCTCGTTCAACCCCACCTCCATAAAAATACCAAATACTAATTACTATTACGATAATTGAAATAATCATAGAAATAGTTTTTGTGTTTACAGGATTTTGACTTTGATTGCTGTTTTCCATTTTGGTTTTATTTTTAATTATTATTCCTACTCATAAGGCTAAGCGGATTCGCCCCGTTTTTTAAAGTTGGTTCTGGCCTCAACATTGTTTGGTTTTAACTACATTTATGTGTCAATTTTCCGCTTTTAAGAATATCCTCAGTCCAAATTGCCTTACTTTCGCATTTTGGGCAACAAAAATTATCCTTCCCAGATTTGTCACAATTTTCGCATGTTGGAATCCATTCAATTTTCTGAAGGCCGAACATTACTCTCCAATTGAAAGCTTGTTTTGCACTCTGTTTCATTGATTGTTTTGCCATATTTCCAAATCCGAGAATTTCGCCGCAGCCTATACATTTTACACTTACATCCATTGGTTTTATTTTAAAATGTCCTACTCGTTTGGCTTTTCAGATTATGCCCCGTTTTTTAAAGTGGGTTCTGGACTCCACTTTTTATTCGTAAATATAATTATTTATAATTTATATACATTTTTTTCACTTCTTAAACTTGCCCATAACGTTCCCAGGCTTTACGTCTGTTGCGGATTAAAGAAGCCGAAACTTTTGGTTTAGCACTGATTTCAAAGATACAAAACAAACTTTAAATTAAACCCAAAACCCGCAATAGCGTAAAACCTGTGTTACCTGCTGTATTTATTTTTTTAGAACTTCATTTCTATGATAGTCAAGATAATTTTCTCTTCCTTCTGTTGGTAAAAGAGAATAAGTTTTATCGTTTGAAATATTTAGTTTTGAACATGTCATTTTTGATAGCCAAGGTGAAATTATTATTTTTTTATCATTTGTAAAACTAATATATCCTCGATCGAATAGAAAATCATAAGTTGGTGTTAGCATAAAGCCATTTTTAGGATCAATTTTTTCATCATCATTTGATTTTACCCAAGGTTTTATATGGCTTGCAATTAATAATCTATCATCAGAAACAAGTGTAATTGGACAAAAAGGACATTGAGCAAGTAAGTTCTCGCGATATTTACCTTGTCCTTTTCTTGCTTTAATAAGATTGACTTTTACTTCTTCAGGAATATCTTCTTCATTTATTTTTTCTATTTCTTCTTTTTCAAAATCTAGAATTTCATATTCTCCAAAATAATCAACAAATGGTTTAAAATAATAAATAATGTTGTGTTCTTGAGTTTCTAATTTAAGAACAGATAGATAACTAATGTTTGGTAATGAAATCTCTCTAATTAACTTATAATTCTCGTCTTGAGTATTAACATAGACTCTTGGACCAGCAATTTGTGTTTGGTCATAAATTGTAAATGGAAGAACTTCATCTAAAGCTTCAATTTTTGCTATTCTCTCATCCCAAAGAGCAGGTAAGTCATTTGGCTTTTGATAAGGCTGTTCAGGATTTTTATATTCAGATTTGCAGTCATTTAAATATTCCATCAAGTCTTTTCTTAATAGAAGACAATTGTTTGAAAAACCTCTTTGTCCAAAAAACTCTGCTGTTTCATCATTTTGATTTCCTACGTATAATTTGCCTTCACCATGAGCAGTGCCGATTTTGTTCGCTGTCAACACAAATGAATCTGCAACAGTTATTTTCTCTTTAGCATCAATAACGTTATATTTAGTACCTGAAATAATTATTTCCATTTTTCTATTTTGTGAATTTTGTTATGTCCATTTGTTTAAGTATTGCAATTAAAACATCAACTACTATACTATTGCCCGCTTGTCTGTACATTTGCGTATCACTAACAACTTGTTTAAAATCATCTCGAAAACCCATTAATCTCAAACATTCTTTAGGTGTCAATTTTCTAATTCTTCCCGAATGAGTAACGTAATTATCAACTCCAGAGCGATGCATTTTATGCATACTTTGTAGAAGTGGTCTTGCTACTTCTAAGTCTGTTTTTACTGAAGTTTTAAATGTTTTGGTTCCGGAACTTAAAACATAATCTCTTGTTTTTTCAGATAAGTAATACTTTTCTTCCACTTCATTTACATCAAAGACAAATTCATTGAATTTGCTTTCAATTTCTTCCTCAAAAACAAAATCTCCATGCCAATTAAATTGCTGATTTGCTTTTTGGCAAAGTGCAATTTCTCCATTTATTTGAGTATACCTTTTTGTTCTGTTTTTTGAGCTTGTTACAAATTTCACTCCTTTTTCTTTTAGATAGTATTTACTGTCTATGTAATCTTCCAAAAAGTCTTGCATTTTATGTTCTAAAGTGATTCCTTCAGGAAATTGAAAATGGACTGAATTGTCTTTGAAACCAACAACAAAAATTCTTTCTCTATGTTGTGGCATACCATAATTTTTTGCATTTAAAACTTGATAAAAATATTTATAACCCAATTCATCAAAAGTTGCTTTTATGGTTTCGAAAGTATTCCCATTATCGTGGTTTAGCAATCCTTTTACATTTTCAAATATGAAAACATTTGGTTGGCTTTCTTTAACTACTCTTGCAAATTCATAAAAAAGTGTTCCTCTTGTATCATCAAAGCCTTTACGTTTACCAACCATCGAAAATGATTGACATGGACTTCCGCCAACTAAAATATCCAACTTTCCTTTATATTTTTCCCCATCAATGTTACAAACGTCATTGTACCAATTTTCTTCTTTGATATTATAATTTGCAAAATAACTTTGCTTTGCAAAACTGTCAATATCACTTGCAAATTGAATTTTAGTTTTCAAATTCAATCTTTGAAAAGCATATTCTATTGCGCCAATTCCTGAAAACATTGTTCCAATTTTTATTGTTACGCTTGGATTTGAAAATTCTTTCTCTCTCCAATCTTGTAAAAACTTGAAACTTTCTTGCTTTTGAATTTGATAAGCAAGTTGTTCATTAACAATCTTTAGAACTTCTTTATATTCGGGATACTCTTTTAATTCATCAATGATTTTTGATGAATAATGATAATTTAAAAGTGTTTTTTTGTCTGTTTGTAATATTTCACAAAGATTTTCAAAATGTTCTAAACTCAACGTTCTTTCATTTTTTTCTACTTTGCCGAGTGTTGATTGGTCAATATCAATGTGTGATGCAACTTTTCTCAAAGGATAGCCTAATTCGCTTCTGCGTTGTTTAATGTATTCTCCAAAAGTAACTTCCATATTTTTATGTTTTTTTATTCGGACTGATTTTGTCCAAATTTATGGAATGTTTTTATGTAATCCAAATTTCGTTGTTTCCGAAGAATATAGCTGGTAACGTTTTGCAGATTTGCGATGGGCGGGATTTTCAGCACAAATGTTAATGCGAAGACCTGAACTTCCTGTAACCACAAAATTGTATGCGGAGCACGAAACCCCGCCTATTGCAAATGTGCTGTTAGCAGGCGTTTTTCTTTCGGTCAATTTCATCATTTATTACTTCGTATTTGTCACTTTATACAATGTGTAATATGCGTCAAAATAATCATTGTCTTTTGCATCTTTTGGCATAAACCTTAGGGTGTCAATTGTGATATTAAATTCTTGCGTCTCAAAACGGTATATTTTGTCTGACTTTCCATTTCTACTAGTCCATCTTGTCTTTGATGTGGAGTTTAAATAATAATGGTCATTTATTTTTCCCCATTTTCCATTGTCTTTAATTGAGCGCCCAGTATGATTCCACTCCGAATAATAGTATGTCGAGTCATTGTAAAGTTTAATAGTCACGCTTGAATAACCAAAGCGTCCACCTCGATATTCGTCAAACTGCTTTTTGTCTGTCTTTGC
>Ga0102865_1000518_pt1 | contig 10243 bp, 8 predicted proteins | sample Colrivmet1449C02_FD_78440 | JGI IMG/M metagenome (GOLD analysis project Ga0102865, IMG submission 78440) | Estuarine microbial communities from the Columbia River estuary - metaG 1449C-02 | ecosystem: Environmental > Aquatic > Marine > Intertidal zone > Estuary | place: USA: Columbia River...
AGATACAACCTCTGAAAAACTTTTTGGAAATTGGAATTGGTGGAGGTAGCTCCATAAAATTATGGACTGAATACCTTTCTTTGGATAGGATGATAGCGATTGATGCTGCTCCTCACTTTTACTTTAATTTGCTGGATAAAAATATAGAAGGCACAAAGTTGATACTTGGTGATGCTTATTCAAGAAGTGTTGTCAAAACCTTACAAGGTAACTTTGACATTATTGTTGATGACGGGCCACATGCTTATTGGTCATTAAAAGCCGCTATTCGATTATATTTCCCAAAACTAAGGCCCGGCGGAGTTATGGTGGTAGAAGATATTCCTAATATTGAAGATGTTCTGGATCGACTTTTACTTTGTGCCAATGGTGAGTCGGTCTGTTGCTTTTGGCTAATTGACTCAAGAGTTGACGCTAAACTAAAGGATGACTCAGTTGCCCTCGTAATTCACCGCAAAAATGGATTATGTAAATTGGAATTTAATAAAGGTGTTAAAGTTTCATCTCCAAAATTCAATAAATCTTTCAAGCTTAAAGGGTTATTATTGTTTGAACGCTTTTTAGAAATCTGTAACAGAAAGATTTATCACGGTATTAAATTCAGAATTACTAGAATAAAAAAGAGGTTTCTAAACAAGAGTCTTGATTAGATTTGGTCTTCTTGACTTAAGTTATCTTATGGGAAAAGGGTCGGATTTAGAATGCATTGAGTCAAAGTTCGCGGCTCAGATCAAGTTTTTCGAATTGGGCGAGGTCGACCTTTGGAATACCCCAATAGAATTAACTTAGAACTGTTGAACATTTTTTAGTTTTGGTAGGCTAATTTGGTGGTCAACTTCAAAGGATATGTTGTATACACCAGCGATAATGATCGATCCGAAAATCTAATTGGCTCATTGCAACACCTGAATCTTGAATACAGAAAAGTCGAATCTCTCTCTAGTCGAATAGATCAGAAAGCTTTAGAAAAATTGCATAAAGGTTCTCAGGTCTATGAACTAACCGTCGGCCGTGATTTGCTACTTGGTGAAATAGGCGGTTCTTATGGGCACCAGAGGGCATTGGCTAGTTTTCTTTTGGATCGCGGTGATTGGGCACTAGTTCTAGAGGATGACGCAATCTTATTAGATGATGAATTTGACTTGTACTCAATCTTGAGAACAGTGCCTGAAAATAAACCTGTTCACATTAATCTTGGAGATCCAATGCGCGTTATTAAGAAGTTTGATTTTAGATCTAATTCTGAACTAATCAAACTTCATATGCCGAGCCTATTGGCCCATGCTTATCTAATAAATCGTCAAGCTGCGCAAATTTATTTTGGGAATTTCATTCGATATGGGATAACTTCCGTTCCAGATTGGCCTTACCCACAACCTTTTGGTGTTCAGTTTTTTTTGACGAAAAACGTTTACTTTTCTCAAAAACCACTTTCCGAAAGCCAGTTTAGCCTAACAAGTGAACGTAGCCTTACAAAATTAAATAGTAGCTCACAGGCTTTATCTATGCCTCTATCTCTACGTCTCTTGCTAAAGAGGATAAAACTCCTTCGAATCCGTGGCTTTACCCTGAGGGACATAATATTTCACGAACTCGTGCTTCGTATGCGCGTTCGACGATCGATCGTCCTTGCAAACGTCTCTAAGAAGCTTGCGTTAGTTTTAACCCTATTCAGAGATTGGCTAACTTTTGTAGGGAAATAAAACCTTCACTTTAAGGAGTCGAATGTTTTTAATTAATCCAAAGGTGGAAAGCTTTTTTGTCGATATTCTTTACCCATCTTAAAACTCCTCACTTTTTCTATGGCTCCAAAATATGGATATTTCTTCTAGCAATTGATTCAATAGAATCTTGAGATACCAGGCAAATTATTTCATCAAAATACGGTTAGTCTATTTTCTACCCACACAATCATACTTGCGTAAGGCTTTTTGAAGTAAAGGTTGAGCTTTGACTAATTCTTATATTTAGAAGTTCCAAAAGTTCGGTCATAATCTAAATTACATTGAAAATTAAGGGACAAGACTCCTAAGCTGTGCTAGCACTTTATCAGGAATTACTTTCATTTTCCTCAAAACCAAAGAGTAAGTCTGAGACGCTTAAAATCTTTAGCAATTTATACTGACGTTCACACATAAAAGCTATTGTATTTTTAAAATTGCGACTTTCTATGACGATATACCTAAATCTATATCTGTTGAAATCCACACCTCGTAGGACATCTAGTCCCGCCCCTTCAACATCTAAGGACAAGAAATCAATCACTTCTGGGGAATTGCATTCAATCAAAATTGAATTAAGAGTTCTTGCAGGCACTAAAATTCTCTTTACCAATTTTCTCTCATCTTGGTACTTTTCTAGATGTCTTCGGGCAGTTGCCAAGTGTGCTTCTACATCAATGATATCTTGTTCAAGTTCAGTTGCTATACTCATCGCACCGGCTTGAACCATTTCAATATTCCTGCTGGTATGGCTAAATGGAACAAGTGCGCATTGAAAAAAAAGGTTCTTCTTCGAGCGATTCTTATTTAGTTCAAAGAAATAATATGGGATTGGTTCGATTAGAACTCCAGTCCATCCTTGCTTCACCTCAAAAATCCTTGAATTACTTTCATAGAGTCCATCATAAGCACCGCATTCAACATAAAAGCCTCGCTTTTGCGGAAGTAATGCTTGTAAGACTAAGTCATAATTATCATTAGAAAATGACGTAATCTTCTTAAGGCGATAATAAATTTTGGAGAGTGCCGGAGTTCTAAATACAAAGTACTTAATCTCTCGCGTTATAGGATTTTTATCTGTTCCAAACATCGTGAAATTCTTTCGTGTTTAAGGTGAAAACTTTATTGACTATTCCTTTAATGCATAGTCGATCGCACTTCTCAACTCTTCTAATTTGGACTTTTCGTACTTAAAAATTTCTTGCGATATTATCTCCATCTTCGTGCTTGAGTATTGTGACAATGTTTGATAAACACCCTGGGGACTTTTATCTTTAAATTTCCTGCCATATTTCGTTGTCCAATAAGAAAAATCATTCCAATCTTGAACAGACACAGATGAGATTATTGGGATTTTTCCAAGAGCCATCGCCTCATAGTAACGTGGAGTTTCATTACTTAAATTACCAGGCGGACAAAGAACTAAATGTGACTTTAGAAGTAGGTCGATATATGTTGAACTCTCAGATTTACTGTTACCTCCCCAACCAGCATAAGACATAATTCTCGATTCTGGAAGTTTTGTGAAGTAGTTAATTAGTCTGCGGCGGTACCAACTTCCGCGTTGTCCCATGAAAACCACGCTGCAAATTCTATCTATATCAAAGCCTGATCCCATTCTCCCAAGGAGAGATTCGTTTGGTTTTAGCTCAATTTTCAACTTAAATTCATCGACAAAGCGATTAGTGTAGCCCAAGGGTAAGAATTTAGTAGGAGTAATGAGCTTTAACCCTTTGATTCCCCGTTGAACTGACCTTGCTCTTCTTAGAGCTCCCCACAGCTCTCTTCGAAATATAATTTTCTTCTCCGATAAGAAGACACTCAACAAGTATTTAAAGGGAATACGCGGCTGACTTTCTGTCAGGTATTGGACAAATGCAAACTTTATGCAAGGAAATTCATCTAAAAGTGCAAAGGTTTTTGCATGATAATTCTCATTTCCTGTAAGGAATATGGCAAGACTTTTTGGCTTACGGTATCTCAAGGTTTGTTGCCATAGATTCAAATCTGAAGTTAGAATTGCATGAATCTCATCCTTCTCTGAAATTTCTTCGGGGTTCCTAGTTTGGAATACAATTCCTAATTCTCGCCGGAAGAATTCAGACTCAATGAAATCAGTTTTTTCAGTTATGAACATGTATGGTCTATTCGGCATTTCCCCAGAATATTTACACTTAGACGTTCTTGGACACTTCGGATTTGCTCTAATAGCAAATCAAGTAACGTGTATTCAATTATTAAAATATTCACATTAATAGAAGGAATTTGATATAATCGCATAATCTTGTTATAGGTTGTTCTTGCCATTCGAAATCTCTCTCGCGTCTTGTATCAGTTGATAGCAAATCATAAATCATTTGGAGATTTTACTGAAATATCGACTCCAAAATGCAAACTTAATAAAATAAAAATCGCCTCTCTCAAATATAAGTTAGTTCTTCTATTTACAAGGATATCATGTATGTGTTCTATACGGATACAACTAACCAAAAACTCAACACCCCTACTCAAACAATATTGAAGTATATTGACAATTTACGGTGCCATATATTCCAACTGCCACATATAATCAAATGGAATCACAATTCAAAAATACCATAATTCGTATTAGCTTGAACACATTTGTAAAAATTGGATAGCCTATTCATTTTTGCGGATTTGATTGAATGATCTCTCTCTTACATCGTGCCTATGAGATTCAACTATTGGAAATCTCGAACTCTCTAAGTTATAACCCATAAGAGCACCGGCATCTCTAACATCTTTAAGCCTGACTCTAGGCATGTGACTTTTCTTTTCACTTACACACTGCGTATTTGCACCAAAGGCCGTACTTTTATTAGGCTACGACTTTCGAAACTCAATTCACTTTTGGTAAGTAGAATTCAACTATCTATATTATTTCGATTGACCACTGATTTTCTATAATTTAAGCGTTCATTTTGTTAATTTCATATAGCAATGTCAAAAGCGCCATATAAGTTGGATGACCGATTACTGACTCAGGAAACATTACTCCACCAGGCACGAGAATCTTGGGAAAATCCCTGTGGTCCCCACTATCCGTTGAAGTCCACAAGTGAAGTTTGTCAAACTCGGCAAAAAAACCTGTAAAGTGAGCGGCAGGAGTTCCTCTAAAGTCTCTTTTGTTGTTATCCCAAGACTTCTGAAACATTCCAAAGTTTTCCATCAATTTTTGGTCAATCAATTGTAACGTAGCCAAATCAATATGATTAAAATCACTTTTGTAGTCAAAGCTTTCGATACTTCCTGATTCATTTAAATCCGCCCGTAAGAATGCTTTTTGAAAATCTAACGAAGCTGCAATACTAAAAGATTTGCAAAAATATAAACCGAACTTTCTAAGGACGCGAAAGTCTAAAGAGTTTGCTGCCCTCCACAGAAATTTCCTGATTTTTTTATCTTCGAAGTATCTTGGCAAATCACGATTCAAGGGCCTTATTCTCAGCGTAATGGCGTACCCCTGTTCTGTCGAAATTACCAAGGCTCCGGGCCGTTTGCCGCTTGTAACAACTCGATTTCTAAATCGTCTGTGAATCCACTTTTTTCTTTTTAATGAAATAGTCCCAAGCCAAAACGTGGGATGGTCAAAATAAGATATCGTTTGGGATTCTGGCAAGATATTAGAAGCATTTAGAAGATTAAATGTGCAGATTGGACCAGCGCAAACAATTGCCATGTCAAAGTCATTGTTCTGTAAGTGATTTTTAGAGTCCCGATAGGAAATTTTTATCCCTTGCTTAGTATGTGCAATATTCTGGACAAGATTAAAATGCCGTTTCACTCTCGTATCTTTCCTTGCTGATTGGAATACATTATTAAGCTTCTGACTGTTAACATAACTTATTTTTAGAAAGGTTTGTTGATCATGAACTTGCAATTTCATCTTTGGAAAGCCAATTTCCTTTAGCTGCTCGGACAAATGTGGGACTGCTTGCAAGAACTTAGACGACCATTTACTTCTGTCGACGATACAATTTGTCACCGCATAGCTCCAAAATGCCGCATTTCCTGGACTGCCTTTGGGAATACTTCGACTTTGGTGCAAGGACGATGGGCCTTTGGGATCTGGAAAAAAATCGGGTTGTCTTAAATCGTTATCTAGGTCAAACAAATGAATTTGAAACTTATTCTTATCCAGAAAATACGTAGCAACTGCACCCAGTATGCCGAATCCAACAATTGCAACTTTCTTTTTCGAATTTTCTTGAAAACCCATAATTCCCATCACTCTGTCTGGTCAATTCTTCAGCCCTGGGGCTCTACATTAACAAATAACCAGCCATTTCGGCTTTATTCAATCCCTTTTACTTGCTTTTGAGATGAAATTGTGACTCTTTTATGTAGGTCAAGTAATTTGATAGTTGCCAAGATCCTATTACTTAACGTGTCAAAGAATCTAGGACTTTAAGCAAAGCCTTGCCCTGCAAATCAGTTTGACAACACTTGAGGGTCCACCTTGAAAAATCCAATGGGTGCAAACACTTCAAGAATCTATAACTTTTTGGGCCCTGGGGCTTAAACTAATGTGTCGATAGGTTAAATTTATTATATCTCTATTGCTCAACTTGACATGGATAGATTATTGAATGTCGAGAATTAAAATGCCAACATGAACTCTTTCTTTTCACAAATCTTTGACAGGAAATAAAATAGCTTTCCTCACAGTAAATCTGCTTTGGAACTCTACTCTTGTTGTAGTCTAATTTCCTTATGGCTCTCTATTTGACCTATGATAACGATTCCTTGAAGGATGGATTTGGAGCTCAAATTTTAAGAATTTTTGGGATCTACTCTTTGGCTAGATTTACTAGATGCAAGTACATGCATACCCCGATTTTCGAGACAATAGAAGAATTTGCGCATAATATTAAAGATGAAGGAGAGCTGGAGAAACTCAAAAGTGAGGTAAATAAGTTCTTTGAACTTCCTTCCGACAATTTGCCTAGTAAATTTGATAAAGTTATTACTATTAGGTCTCTAGGCTTAAAACGCTTCTTATCAATCTACATTCGTTATAAATATTCGAGGAAAACCATTTTACTTCGAATTCTCTTACCTTATGGTTGTACAGAGAAATTTCCGTCAATAAATAGAATTGCCGCAGCAACTGTCCGTGAGCGAAATTTGATTCGGTTCAAAAATCACCCAAAGATGGAAATTGTGATTCATGTACGCTTGGGTTACGGCCAACGGACTGCAGTATCTAGCCATGTACGCCCTCGTCATCTACCGATTGCGTATTATGTTAATTTGATAAATAAAGTGAGCAAGTATTTTTCGACTGAGAATTCGCAAACCAAAGTCATTGTCCATACGGATCTAGCATCCAAATCTACAACTTGGAAGCCTACAAAAAAACGTCTACTGCAGAATATTGAATTTGGTGAGGAAGTTATCGAAGGTACGGTTAACGTCGAGGCGACAGATCTGTCCACTTCGTTTGTTGGGAATTCGAAAATTTCCTATGAATTTCGGTATTGCGACGAATTCTTAACAACTTTTTTAGATTTAGCATGCGCTAATAACCTGATCCTGAGTCGCTCCTCTTTTTCATATTTGGCAGCACTTTTTAACGATGGCAACGTGATTTGGCCTGACAATCATGGTCACGCAAGACTTCAAAGATGGAAGTCTTCCAAAGACTATGAAATTAAATCAAATTTTGATTTGATTCAAGGGTGAAAAGATACATAAGCTGTATAGCATGTGGCACATGAACATTGCGACTGTAATCACAACTATAAATCCACCAAACGCTCCCGGTGTTTTGAAACTACTTGAGTACATAAGAGAAAACCGACAAACCATTATTGTAATAGGTGACCTCAAAACCCCTTCTTGGAGTTCGGACGCAAATGTGCAATTTAAGAGCTTAGAAGATCAGGAAAAAGATTTCCCAATACTTAGCAAATTACTGCCACTAAACCACTATTCACGAAAGAATATTGGTTACGTTTATGCACTAAAGGGTAACTATGATTATCTTTTCGATACCGACGATGATAATTACCCCTCCCCCAAGGGTTTGTTGCTTAATTCTATTTTAAAAAAGTATCGTAAAATTGACGATGGCGAAGGCTGGATAAACATATATCGTTATTTTGGCCAAAACAATTTATGGCCTAGGGGCATACCTTTAGAATTTGTAAACAGTAGCCGCGGAAAGGCAAAGGCTTATGATGCGGGCATAGAGAAGAGTGAATCTTCGAATTGGAGTTGTTTCCAGTCACTTGTCGACGGGGATCCAGATTTAGACGCAATCGGAAGAATGCTTTTCCCGGGAGAGCATGTATTTTCAAATGAGTATCCAATTCTTTTGAAGAAGAATCAAATTTGTCCAACAAACTCTCAAGCAACAATTTGGAAAATGAACTTACTTCCGTTTCTCTATCTTCCTATTACAGCAAGTTTTAGAATGACAGATATTTGGCGAGGAATAATTGCACAGGAGTATATGTCTCGTTGTGGATTAACTACTGCATTCGGTAAACTTGGTATCTCACAAATAAGGAATGAACACGACTTAATTCAAGACTTCATCCAAGAAATTGATGGGCACATAAAGACAAAACTAGTGCAGCAAGTTAGCCGTACGGTATGGCAATCATCTAACGCCTCCAACAATAATGATACATTTACATCGTTAATTCGTATTTATGAAATCTTAGTAGAAGAGGGTGTCCTAGGTTCAAACGAAATTCCCTGCCTTTCTGCATATCTCGAGTGTTTTTCATGATTTGGAAACTCAAACCGGTCTTTACGCAACTTAAAATAAAGCATCGAATTATTGGGGTACTCGAAGGACGATACCTGAGGTACTTTGTCGGATATTTTTGGATATTCATGCGCTTTCTTCGATTAAAATTCCCAGGATTACTAATTTATAGAATAACATTCAACACATTCATCCTTAAGAGAATAAAGTCTTCTTGGAATAATGGGGACTTGCTAAGCGTTCGATTAAATACATTCGAACCCGAACTATTAAAGATTTCACAAAAATATTCACATAAGAGGGTTGCTCTAGCGTTACCAAGCACAGCAGTTCGCTTTGGATCTAAGATGGAGGGAGAAATGCTATTCGCATACAAGAACTCTCTCCTTGCGCATGGAATAAACCCCCTCGTCCTAGATACTTCATTACAGACTTATTCAGTTGGAACTTTAAAGCAAAAGATGCTTACAAGTTTATTGGAAGAGAAGATAGATATTTTAGTTTTACAAGGTGATTCCATGCTTACTGGATCGAGTTTTTTGGACAACGAATTTGTTCAAAGTGCTCGCAATCATGGAATCGCAATTGTGGTTGATTTGGTGGATTGTTTTGTGACGCGAGGTGGTCAAGTAATTGTAGATTTCTATCTTGACAAAGCAGATTTCATCATATTTCACAACTCTAGGCTTGAATTAAAGAGTAGTCATCTAGAGCGTTCATTAATCTGGCCGTCACTGCCATATCCAGAGAAATTTTTTCTGGAGCGTCATGTTTCGAAAACAGAGGCACTGTTGATTCCTGGTAGCTCACATAGAGGAAGAATATACTTTGCGAATTATTCCGAATACATTGGTTTAGATTGGAAAAGTGGGCTTTTTTCAAATTCAAATAGCGAGGCGGCAAATTTTTCTTACTCAGAATATGTCAATTCAATTTCTCGAGCAAGACTATTGTTTACGAATGGTTATAAGAATCGGAAAGAGTCTCAGGTCATTGGACGCGTTAGCGAAACTATGTTAGCAAACACAACATTACTTTATGAATCAGGATCCGACATCGATTTTTTCTTTACTCCGTATCAAGAATATGTCCCAATCTTCAACTTACCAGATTATGCAGAGAAGGTGAGATACCTTCTGAAGAACCCACAGATTGCGCAAGGAATTGCGAACAGGGGTTTGCAGAGAATGCTTAGCTCCTACTCGACTTCCACGTTTTGGAATCGAATCTTCCAGCAAGTTGCATAGTTTTTTGGCAATTTACGGGTAGAACCTGAATGTTGGTTTTTTATGCAAACTTTTGGCTTGTTCATCTTCAAGAATTAATTTTTAATATATTTCTAACTTATCAACAATAACTTTGTTGCTATTTTTCTCAGCTACTTGATGTTGCATGGATTCATCTGAACAATACAAAGATTCATCATCACCTCAATTATATTTTGATGATTAAAGCAGGAGATGATTCTCGATTAATTTAAAGTGGGAGTATTGGAATTAATGTGAGCCGCCCGCGGGAATCGAACCCGTGACCTTCGCTTTACGAGAGCGACGCTCTACCGACTGAGCTAGGGCGGCGATGCGTTTAAGGCTATTAAATTGGGATTTAATCCAAGCGTACAACGCCATTAGGCGTTGCAAGGTGAACCGCCACAAGTCCAGTCTGACCATCGTTAGCCTCTGGCAATACCCATTGAATTTCAACGCCGTCAAATGCTTTTGATAGATCTGAGCCGAGCCACTCTTCAATTGTCTTCTCATCTCCTGAAATCTCAATCTTTACG
>Ga0102865_1000522_pt1 | contig 10225 bp, 8 predicted proteins | sample Colrivmet1449C02_FD_78440 | JGI IMG/M metagenome (GOLD analysis project Ga0102865, IMG submission 78440) | Estuarine microbial communities from the Columbia River estuary - metaG 1449C-02 | ecosystem: Environmental > Aquatic > Marine > Intertidal zone > Estuary | place: USA: Columbia River...
GCGTTCCTTTACCATTAAAGGCGTTGTTTTTCATATCGCCTATATACAAATAACTCTCACCTTGGTAATATTTTCCTTGGCCTTCCATATTATCTTGAATCCATTGTCCTTCGTAGGCATTTTTATTGCCATATACTATTTTTCCTTGGAAGTGTCTTTTACTCATTACATGCGTTCCGCTGTAGGTGTATTTTTCGATTTTAGATTTATAAATGCCTTCACCCCAAAAGAAACCAAGTTTAAATTCTCCTTCATACTGATTGCCAATAGAATCAATATATTGGCCTTTACCATGCGGTAATCCGTAAGACCATTCTCCTTTGTAAATGGCGGCAGCCTTACCCCAGCGCATAGTGCCTACGCCGTCTATCACGTTGCCATCTGTTGGTTTACCATTTGGTAATAGTCGTAAACCTGTTCCTGCTATCAAGTCATCTAATTTTTGCTGTAATAATGGTAATGTGGCAGTGCATACGATGTGGTGTAGCCTGCCGCTTTCAAAGTAAAATTGAATTTGATAATTGTTCATTGGAAGTAATCCAATGAAGTCATTAGTCGGGTCAAATTCTAAAAGGCCGGTCTTCTTTTGAACTTGATCCAAGTTCATACCCCATGTCACGCCTTTAGGCAGCATAAGACTGTATTTTTGAAAAGAATATCCTGAATCATAAAGCTTCACTCTAAACAAGCTAATGTCAGAGTTGTATTCCATCGAAATACCTTCTTTGAAGTAGTCTTGTTTATAGGTTTGTTGAAAAGGTAGAAATGATTCGGTAGGTGTTTTATCCTCAAACTGTAAAATGAGTTTGGTCAATTCAGGGGAGTTGTAGGGACGCCCTAATAAAAAATCTGGAGATCGAGCATTTAGGGTTAAGGTTACAAGACTCACTGCTATCCATAACCAACTTCTGCTTCTAATTTTTTTAATCATTCTTCTTATTCAAAACAAAAATAGCTTTTATACCTTGTACATCTTTAGGATTTACCACCAAGTCTTGTTATTTTCAGATAGCAAGATGAACAAGAATGAAAGAAGGTTGCCTCATACAAGGCACTATTCTTTACACATTAATATTAGATTTGCACTTGAAAAAATGACGAAGCACAAAGTAACTTTTAGGTTTGAAACAGAACCAAACAAGGTAGTAACTGTAGAAGCACGACCCGGTGATACCATACTAGATGCCGCTCATGATCACGATATTCATCTAAATCATAACTGTGGTGCGGTGTGTGCGTGCAGCACATGTCAAGTGTATATTGAGCAAGGAATGGATTCCCTTCCGGAAATTTCAGATAAAGAAGAAGATTTTATTGATAGAGCAATAAATCCTAGAATTAATTCCAGATTAGGATGTCAGTGTGTAATAACCGCTGATATTGAAGTAACCATTCCCGATCAAAGTACGATTATAGGTCACTAAAAGAAACATATGAGTAAACAAAAATTTTTTGAACCACCCATAAATTGGTCAGACTACGAAGACATCGCATTAGCCTTATATGAAAAATTTGGCGACGATTTCTCAGAGACTAAGATATATAGGATACGATTTACAGAGCTACTAGACTGGGTATTAGCATTGGATAATTTTGAAGGGAAGCGTGAAGATAGTAACGAAGGACATTTGGAAATGATTCAAAGCAGCTGGGTGTACGAATGGCGAGATAATCAGTAAAACGAACCATAATGATTCTAGATCAACTGGCTGATATTAGCACTTTTATATTTGATGTAGATGGCGTGCTAACGCCCGGTAGCGTTATAGCTACTGATAATGGTGAGATGCATCGTACATTTAATATTAAGGATGGTTTTGCGCTGCAATACGTTATAAAACAAGGTTATCAAGTAATTATTATAAGTGGTGGTAATTCTGATGGTGTTAGAGATCGGTTACATAATCTAGGCATAAAAGAAGTGCATACAGGTGTTTCTGATAAACGTATTTTGTTAGCAGAACTTCAGATTAAGTTAAATATTGACCTAAAGAGAACATTGTATATGGGCGACGATTACCCAGACTTGTCTGTGATGCGAATGTGTGGTGTAAAAGTAGCGCCATCAGATGCTGCATGGGAGGTTCAAGAGCTGGCTGATATAGTAACAAAACACGCAGGTGGGGAAGGAGCAGCTAGAGAAATTCTTCAAAAAGTTTTAATGATGCAAGACAAGTGGGAGAGTAGTGAGCATTCTGTATGGTAATAAATACATGATTCTTTGCTATGTTAGAGTACACTTAGCCCAGGAATGGTACATTTGAAGAGATGAATACCATAATTCGCAAGCTAATAAATCGTAAATATCCACTTACTATAGGCGTGTTTGTGGGTTGGATGCTATTGTTTGATGGCAATAGTGCTATGTTTATATATAAGCAGTACCATGAGCTTAAAGATCTGCGTATGCAAGAGCAGTTTCTAAAGGAGGAAATTACGAATATGGAAGAGCAAAAAATTAATTTATTCTCAACCAATGACCGATTGGAAATATATGCGCGTGAGCATTATTTCTTCAAAAAAGATAATGAAGATGTGTTTGTTATTGCTCCAAAAGATTAAAATTCTTGTTTAGCAATAATTTCAGAAAGTAACTGGTGTATGTTTTCATTGGCTGCGAGTATGGATGTTCCAAAAACAAAGTCATCTTCTCCGCTAAAGCTCGTTACCAATCCTCCTGCTTGCTGTACAATATAAGCGCCACCTGCCACATCCCAAGGTTGCAGGTTAAGTTCGAAAAATCCATCAAATCTTCCGGCTGCAGTATAAACGAGGTCTATAGCTGCACTTCCCATTCTTCTTAAGCCTTGCGTAGATTGCATGAGTGTTTTGAGTACTTCGATGTACCCATTTAAGCCTTTAAAATTGTAATAGGGAAATCCGGTGGCCATTAAGGTTTCAGATAGATGCGATCGTTGAGCTACGTATATGGGTTTTCCATTCAAATAAGCGCCACTGTTATCAGCGTGAAAAAGTTCTTTTTCTGCCGGCACATATACCGCTCCATATACAGGTTTTGCATCCGCATACAATGCGATAGAAATACAAAATTTAGAGTGGCCGAATAAGAAATTAGTGGTGCCGTCTATGGGATCGATAATCCAGTATAAATCGTTGTTTTGCAGCGTGGTGGTGCCTTCTTCGCCTAAAAATCCAGCAGTAGGGGTTAGTTCAAGTAGTCCTTTTACGAGTCTCTTTTCACTTTCAATGTCTACGTAGCTCACCAGTTGGTTTTGACTCTTTTCGATAACTTTAATTTCACTCAGTTTTTGTTGTTCGGTAAGTTGAAATTCACCTATTTCAAAGAGGAGTTGTGATATGTGTTGATGCATGATGTGATGTTTTATGGTTTGGATGGATTATATTTTTTATGCTATTTGAGTTAGAACTTGGATATGAGAGATATTTTAGTTTTTATCCTTCGGATTAATAGAAGCATTTTTTCTAGAAAGTTCATATTTCTGGCATTGTTTAACCAACTACCTAAATATAAATGAATTCCAAAGGAGTGTTCAGGTAGATTTTGAACAAGAACCTCTAAACCAACATTAAGGTCTTCTCCTTGGTAAAAATAAAAATAACTAGCGTCAAAGACCGTTATATCTCCTATCTGTTGAGTGCCGTATTCGATGTTATTTTTTCTTAGATTTAAAATATCTGTTGTTAGCTTGGGTGATATATAAGGGGTTAGTTTAGTATGACCATGTTTTTCTAGCATAGCAATACATTCCTTAAAAAAGTCATGATTTTTAATCGCTCCGATTGCCCCATTAGTTATCCAATATTCATTTTTTTGTGGATACTGAAATGCAACAAAACAGGTATGATCCAAAAGTGAGTCCAAAGATTTCACTAAAAATATATCCGTATCTAAGTAAAATCCACCGAATGATTCAACAGCGAAAAGTCTCACATAATCGCTGGCAAATGCCCATAGTTTTTTACGCAAGTTTTGAGTGACAATGGGATGGTTTGGCGCATTTTCTTCATTCCATTCAATAATAGTGTAGCCCGGATTGTGCTGCGTCCAAGAGTTAATGCAGTCCATCACTTGTTTTGGCTTTGGAGATCTTCCAAACCAGCAGTAGTGTATTATTTTGGGGATTGCATTAAATGTTCTAATTCTCAATTAAATAATTTTAAGAGCCTATCTCGGAATAATTCTATTCGAAGCACGGCAGTATTTTGTATCTTCGTGAATGACTTGTTATAGCAAACAATAAGTATGGAAAGTTTGGAAATCTTACGTTGGTTAACAAGATTGCCGTTTAGCCTAAACTAGTTTACGAAGCTGTGCAAATCTAATGACAAAAATAGATGAATCTCGACGAAAACCGTGACTTAATTCAGCGTATTTGCATCGTTGTACCTACGTATAACAGAGCAGATATTTTGGAGAAGTCTTTGGCAATGTATTCTGAAATCCTATATATCTCAGAAGCTAATATTCTAATAATTGATAATAACTCTACGGACCGCACAAAAGAGGTAGTTAGGGAGTTTAAAAAAAAGCATCAGCTCAATGTAGAATATTATTTTGAATCTCAACAAGGTTTGTCTATTGCTAAAAATACAGCAATAAGTATCTGTAAACAGGATTATATGCTTTTTCTAGACGATGACTGTTATCCGCAACGTGATATTTTAGTTAAATGCTTAGATTCCCTTCTTCTGCCAAATACCTTTGTTTTAGGTAAGGTGAAACGATGGAATGAGATGGTTCCTGCTTGGATAGAAGATGATTTTTTTATTAGAAATCCAGAAAGTGATACGAGAACGATGTTAAAAGATACGAGTCAAGTTAAAGGTTGTATCTTGTTGATTGAACGTAATGTTTTCCATATAATAAATGGTTTCAATACTTTGCTGGGTATGAATGGTACTAAAATAGCCTATGGAGAAGATACTGAACTAGGTTATCGCGCTAAATCATTAGGAATTGACATTTGGTACGATTCATCTATTGCCATGTATCATCGCAGTCACTTTATGACTGTTGGAGAATTTTTAAAGAAAAATTATCTGGCTGGACAAACACATCAATCTTTAAGAGTCAAAAAAAAGGGAATTTTCCGCTTACTGGCGTTGGTATGCTATCACCTGTTCAAATCTCCGTTTATTTTTCTTTCTTATATAACTAAATCTGCTAATCGGAAAGGTGCGTTTGTAGCTTCTTTGTCAAAAGTTAGTAATTATACCGGTCAATTGATCTTTCAACTAAAAAGTACAGTCCAATCTTTAACGGGGCATTCTGCTTTATGAAACATGTTTTAATAATAGCCTACAATAGGATAGATTACCTCAATAGACTAATAAGGTCCTTGCGGAATCAGAAATCGTATACATCGGACTATAAACTTTGGTTTGTCATTGATTATTCTGAAATACAATCCGAAATTATCGAATGTATAAAAAACAGTAATTTAGCATTTGAATTTGAAATTATTGCTCGCGATGTTAATTATGGGTTAAAAAAGAATGTTATAGAATCTGTAACAGAGATTTTTGAAAAAATCGATTCGCAACAATTAATTTATTTGGAAGATGATCTTGTATTGAGTCCATACACCTTTAACTATATAGAAGCGGTTGATCGTGCTAAGTTAGATCTAGACAGGTTATTTGGGATAAGTCTATACGCGCAAACCAAGAATGAGTGGAATGGATTTTATCTTAACTTTACCAATTATAATTCTTTTTTTGCAGCAACACTTCCAGCCTCTTGGGGTAGCATATTTTTCAAAAATAAGTGGTCCTTATTTCGTAACGCATTGGATGCTACATATGGTTATGCGTTACCGGAGGATAGCAATCACGAGTTGCCTTTATTATCGTGGTCTGATACTAATTCATGGAAGAAAGAGTTGTTAAAATTTTGTGTAGTGCAAGACTTGTTTACCCTGTATCCCAAGGTGAGTTGTGTTGCACATATGGGGAACGCGGGAACCAATGTAAACATACTCTCAAATGCTTTTTTTAATTCAACCATGCTTTATACTCCTTGTGATTTTGAAGACATAGACATAAAGGAGATTGATTTCCTGGATATATTTTTCGAGTATAATCCCAGTTTTTTTAAGGATGTTATAGATTCTGCGGATATAAAAAATGTAGTGGTGGACTTATATGGCTTAAAAAAAATAAAGAATATAGATAGCTATTACTTGACTTCTAAAAAATGTAAAAACAGTAAAATGTCGTTTGGTTTTGAATACGGATTTTTACCGAGCAATATATTAGAAAAGTTAGATGGAAATTATTTTAGCTTAGCTCGAGGTAGGGATATAGTGAATAAACAAGCTCTTTTTACGGAATTTTTTGAAGCGAATTTTAGTCCGAATTTTAAAAGAAATATCACTGCTTATATTCTTCTTGCCTTGTTTAAAAAAGCAAGAAAAGTATTAGAAATTTGGTTTTGTAAACCAAACGATGGTGTCAATTAGCGCATTAGATAGATTTTCCCAAAACCTTGAGTAAAGTATTTATCACCGGCAGTTTCTCGTAAGGCAATATTTTCTCCATTAAGCTTTGCTGTTACCTTATAAAGGTACACTCCATTTGCCAATTGATCACCGAATTCATCGGTGCCATCCCAGCTGAATTCGGAGATGTTATTTCCTATTTTAATAAATCCTAATTCTTCTTTTGTGATTTCACGGACCACTTTTCCTGTAACCGTCATGATATGAATTTTCATGTAATCAGGCACTTTTTCTCCTGTAAGTGTATACACGAATTTCATAGATGTGGTGAATGGATTTGGATAGGGATAAATATTGGATATTCCAGATTCTCTGACAACTTCAAAGTTGATTTCATAATTCAGTTCACTGGATTTATTTCCTGACCCATCTTTTACTTGTACTTTTAGGTTATATATACCTGAAGCTAGTGATTGAGGTCTATATTCAAATATAGCTTTATCAGTACTTTTCATTGCAGGATAAAAGAATACGTCATTATCGCTTACATGCAATGTGTCTGAAGATCCAATGGGAATACCGTATTCATTTACAGGTTGAATAACTGCGGTAAACGATCCTGGGTCCTGTACTAAAATAAAGTTATTGTCGTCTAGCACAGACATCGTTATTACTGTACTTGGCGATACTATCTCGTGATCTAAAATATGAATCCCATCAAAAACAACGTCTAGAAGAGGGCTTTTGTCATCTTTAAGTACTACATACTTTAAATCTAGTACGTTGTTGTCTAATCTTTCTTCTGGCTGTGCAAAATTGGGGTTCACTCTTATGCTCATTCTATTTAATCCTGCTTGGCCCAATGTACTTATTTTGTAAGTCAGAATAATGGAATCTTTTGGACCTAGTGAAGCATACTTTTTATAATCCACAGTATCAGTAACCACACTGGAGTTTCGAACTAGTGCAAGAACTAAAACACTGTCCATATCATACTTAGATATATTTTGATAGGCTATTTTTATGACTAATGAGTCGCCTTCTTGTAAAGTGTCATGGCTTTGTTTAAATGCTATTTGAGGCATGATACTCCCTTCTGGAACACCTTCATATAAAATAGTCCATCGCTTTTGTTGAACGGGCGTCCTTAACATAGAATCCGAAAGTTTAGACTCTATCCTTAAGTAAGGATAGAGTTGAGCATCGATAAAAGTAAGATCTCTGGACACACTGTCTGCATGAGGAAGTAAATCTTGTTCTATTCCGTCTTTGGTGACCCCAATAATTTTATAACTTATGGAGTCTGAAGGAGAATCATTTGATGAAAGTGTTCTATAATAAAATTCTTTCCAAGAGGTTGCAGGACCAACGATGGGACTTAAAATACTTCCATTGGTAAGTCTAGGATAAAGTAAATATGCGACAACATAGGTTTGTATACTCGGATCCAGAGTTGAGTTAGGATCAGGTCCTATTTCTTGGTAACTTTCAAAATATTTATTTTTTCTACTAATTAATCCATAAGGGTCAACTAGATTATAATCACGTATGTTCTTAGCCCCTATACTCTCAAGGGCGACAAATACTTCTTCTTCCCAACCAGCGTAATTTAAGTTTTGATGCAAAACCATCATGATTACAAATCCCTCAGGTATACTATTTATGTATCCTATAAGTGAATCTCGCTCATTTTTTACCCTCATGTCAAAATCATACACCCCAGAATATTGTCCTGTAGTATGATAGGGTATGTTTCTATTGTCACGTGCCTGGACAATATTGTTAAAGGCACTTGGATAACTGTATCGCTCCAGATTCAACGGGTTTATGGCAATGAGTTCGATCCCATTGAAGATAAATCGTTCCCACGCTTTAATATCATTTACACGTATTCTCCTGGAGAGTGTATTTAGATTGGCTCCACCCACTTGTACGCTAAATCTATACGAAGGGACTGTTTTAAACGAAAGATTTCTACTACTATCTTCAAATAATACTTTGTCGAAAACAGATTCATTTAATTTTGAGAAATATCCTTGCGACCAACCCTTTTCACTGCCTACAATTAATGAAAATGTATTATTTTCGCAGGTGCCACCTTCTTCTATACTTTTATTGAAACGAACTCTCCAATAAAAATCTGTACTATCTAAATAGGGTAAATTAACGTTGTAGCTTATGATGTTTTGTCCGATAATAATTCCTGAATTTTGCAGTATGGGACTATTGAATAAAGGAGTTGTGTCAATCTCAAAAATCAACTCTTCTTCTTTGGCTAATAGGTTGTTTAGTTGTGCTTGAAGCGTAACGTTGGTCGATGACTCAATTCCATCTTTTAGTGGGTACAGCGTGGATACGCTGTTTGAGGGCATAAATAAGTCAAAAAGTAGCGTATTGTTGGTTTCACCCAATGGAGCAAACTCCTTAATATCATTTCCGTAATCAACGGTTACACTTATGGTTTGGTAGCCACGGCTAAACTTATTATTGTAAATCCAAAAATCTACAACATCGTTGTTGTACAGGGTTGAGAATTTTCGTGGGCCAAAGTTAGCAATACTGTCATTGCTGTATTTTATAGAAACAAAAAGACTGGGCGTATCGGTTGTTGCTAAACCCCAATTTTTAAGATGTAAACGGATCGCAATCGAATCCATCTCCGCATTATAATTTTCAGGAATAATTTGTACCGTCGGATCTATGGTATAGTCAGGATCGGGAAGTGTATTTAACCGTATGGCAGGATCTCCATGAAATAACATCTGTCTACATTGTGCTCTATTCGAATAATCTGTTGGGTTTTGATATCCTTCGATGGTTCTTTTTATTAAGGTGCCAATTGATTCACCATAAAAATCTTGTGATGCACTTTTGTAGAATTTAGTGGTCCACTGATTAAGAGGATATATGGACCCGTATGCTGAGCGCGCTATCCAAGCGATAGCACCTTTATTTTTTTCAAAAAGAAATTCTTCAGGCAATGAATTGTCTCCAAATGAATTGGCTAAAGTACAACCGTTAAATAGGAATAGTGGATACTTACCTTGGTTATTAAAGTCCCGTGCATTACCCATGTCGAGCTCTAAAATTTGTGCAGCACCATGCCCAAAATAGCTAACGATATTTAGGCCTTTATTAATTTTATCTTGAATTAATGTAGTAACTGAACCGTCTATATTTTCCGAATTTATCTTACTTAAAAAAAAGGAGTCTGCGCCTAGTTTAGGGGTTTCGGCAATTTTAAAAAATGCTCTTTGGTAGTTTAAAAGTGATATTTGCTCTTGAATGCTAGTGCCCCCAGTTAGATATAAAATATCTTTTGATTTAATTGGCTGACTTTCATGCTGTTTTACTTTTTCTAAGTAGTTCAGAACATCCTCATCCGTTCTTGCTGGAACTCGGCCAATGGCAATTGCTGGGGCTAAATCATTTACGGTATAATCGGTAACAAAAAAATAGTCAGAAGGAGGCATTCCCCAGGTAGGTACCATATCGTCATTTTCTCGTCTAGTTTCATTGAAACGGACTAATTCCAAAGATTGTCCTTTTCCTAGAAGTAATAAGTGTTTGGGAGGATTTGTTTGATTTTGATATAAATACTTACAAAAATTTCGAAGTGCCTTTGGGTGGTGAATACCAAAGTAGAATTCTTCATAAAGCTCATCGGTAAATGAAATAAGCACCTTATGGTTTCCACCTTCATTCGATTCTCGATAAGTCTTGTACTCATTTGCACTATTTGCTAACCGGCGATGTGTAATTATGATATAGTCATACTCAGTAGTAATAGTTTTAATGGGTGA
>Ga0102865_1000524_pt1 | contig 10190 bp, 10 predicted proteins | sample Colrivmet1449C02_FD_78440 | JGI IMG/M metagenome (GOLD analysis project Ga0102865, IMG submission 78440) | Estuarine microbial communities from the Columbia River estuary - metaG 1449C-02 | ecosystem: Environmental > Aquatic > Marine > Intertidal zone > Estuary | place: USA: Columbia River...
GGAGACATTACAAGATTTGACACAGTCACCAGCTATCGACTTACTCAATGTCTCACCTATCTTACCTTCGAAAAACAAAAGCAAGAAATTGAACAACGCCAATTAAATAAAATGTATAAAAAATGACAGGTTACTACAACTTATTAGACAAACTTAAAACACACTTTGACGCAGACGTTATTGTAAACACGGTAACACAAGGCGACATATTTAAAGTAGATTTAAGCAAACAAACAATATTTCCTTTAGTTCATATAATGGTTAATAACTGCACGTTAGACGAACGCACAGTAACTTGGAATATTAGTTTAATAGCTATGGATATTGTAGACTTGTCAAAGAGCGCAACAACAAATATTTTTTTAGGTAACGACAACGAAATTGACGTGCTGAATACACAACACGCAGTATTAAACAGAGCGTACGAAATAATAAAACACGGAAGTTTAGCTTACGACTTATATATGGTTGAAGGCACGGCAAATTTAGAACCATTTACAGAACGTTTTGAAAATTATATGGCAGGTTGGACGATGACTTTTGACGTAGTAACACCGAACGAAATGACAATTTGTTAAGATGAAACAAAGCGAAGTACAAAAGAACTTGAAAGATTTCGTGATTACGTTATTAAAGAAGCACGTAGTAATTTAACACGAAGTCAAAAAAACGTTTCTAAAGGACTTTACGAAAGTTTAAAAGGAAATGTTAAGGCAATGCCTAATTCGTTGAGTATAGAGTTTGAAATGAACCAATACGGGCAATTTCAAGACAAAGGAGTTAAGGGTGCAAACCCAAGTTTAGTAAAAAACGGAAAACAAAAAGCGCCGAATAGTAAATTTAGTTTTAAAAGTAAAATGCCACCTGTTGAACCTTTAAGTAGATGGGCGCAAAAAAAGAATATAAGATTTAGAAATGCAGACGGAACATTTGCAAAAGGCGGTTATAAAACTTTGGGTTTTTGGTTACAAAAAAGAATATTTGCACAAGGAATAAAACCGAGTTTATTTTTTACTAAACCATTTGAAGCTGCATTTAAAAGATTGCCTGAAGAACTTGTGGAAAAGTTTGGTTTAGATGCAATGAATTTATTTAAAGAAACACAATTTAAAAACGAAAAGAAATAATGGCTAATATATTTGCACGGTCTCCGTATTTAATTAGGATTGCAGAAGCAACACAAAACGGTTCTAAAATAGAGTTGTTTTTAAGCGCAACAACTTTTTCAGTAAGTCCGCAATATACGTTAAGTAAATTAATACCAGCTTCAAACAACATAGAAACGCTTTACGACATAAGTCCGTACATACGTGAATACATACGTTTTGCAAGTTGTTCAGCAGGTGGAAACGCTGCGGTAACAAACCCGACAACAGAACGTGTAAACGTAAGAGTTAAACGTTATAAATTAGTAGGTTCAACTTATTCTCCAACAGCAACAGACCCACAATTAGATTACATAGCGTTTGACGGAAGTACATATTACGAAAGTGGTTACAACTTTGATTTAGGAAACTACGGACTTGACGCAGGAAATTATTATTACAACCCAACAAGTGACGCAGGAAAAATACGAGTAACAACAGGCGCAAGTTTTACAGCACGTTACACAAATTTAAGCACCGCAGTAGTAACAAGTTTAGCGGTAGCAAGTTCAACATTTGACATACCACGAGTTCGAACCGCAAACGTAAACGAAGGAAACAAAGTTGAGATTTTAAACGGAGCTTCAGCAGTTCAAGCGACTTGGTATTTTTATCCACAAGAAGAATGTAAATATACACCTGTTATAATTGACTTTGTAAACAAGTATGGAGCGTGGCAACGTGAGTTCTTTTTTAAAGCAAGTAACGACACCTTTAGCATTGAAAACACGGAATACAATTTATTACAAACTGATAGTTTTAACTACAACACTTTAGAAGGACAAAGAAAAGTATTTAACGCTAACGGTAAAAAAAGTATTAAAGTAAATACAGGTTGGGTAGCTGAAACTTGGAGCGATGTTTTAAAACAAATAATGTTAAGCGAACGAATTTTAATAGACAATAAACCTGCAAAGATTAATAGTAAAAGCACGGAGTTGTTTAAGCATATAAACACGAACCAAATTAATTATAGTTTAGACTTTGAGTTTGCATACGATGTTATTAATTCAGTTATTTAATGAAACGTCAAGTAGCAATATTTATAGAAACAGCTTTAGCACAAACGGAGTTAGAATTTGCACGTTTAGAATTATTTAACGATGAAAAAATAACGGTTAGTTCGACCATACAAAATATTTCGGATATATCAAAAATATTTACAGACTATTCACAAGGTTTTACAATTCCTTGTTCACCTACAAACAACGCAATATTTCAACACTTTTACCAAAACGATGTTGACGCAACTATTGACTATCAAAATAGGTACAACGCATATATAGAAATAGACACGATTTTATTTAGACGTGGTAAAATTCAGCTTGAAAAGACGAACCTAAAAAACGGACAAGCTGATAGTTATTCAGTAACATTTTACGGAGCAGGAGTAAGTTTAAAAGACTTTTTTAATGAAGACAAATTAAGCCAATTAAATTACTCAACGTTAGACCACAACTATACAAACCAAGAAGTTTATAATAGAGTAACAATAGACAGCACAGTAACCGATTACAATGTTCGTTACCCATTAATAAGTTCAAACAGAGTTTGGCAGTTTGCAGGAAGTGTTCCACTACCAAACGGAAACGTACCAAGTTGGTATGACAATACTGCGCACAACCATAATGACATAGGTCAGAATGCAGGTGAAATAGTTTATACAGAGTTATTTCCTGCGGTTCGTGTTGCATCTATATTTAGTTTAATTCAAAGTAAATACGGAATAACATTTAACGGTTTATTTTTACAAAGTGACTTATTTAAAAAAGCATTTTTACTTTACAAAAACAAGGAAAGTTACCACTACACAAACAACCCTGTAGAATTAGATTTTACTTCTTCAAGTGGTGCTTTAGCAAGTGCGTTTAACACAACAACAAATAGTTTTACACGCATTGAATTAGACACCACAAACACGGTTAATCATATTTTATATTACACCGTTGTTTCTTTAAGCGCAAGTCCAAGTGATTACTTTATTGATATGTACAGAAATGGAGTTTATACAAACACACGTTCAGGAACATTAGTTGGTTCAGGCAATCAATTTAGCGAAAACGTATTTGAAAACGAAATTATAACTTTTAAAATACGAAGTTATAACGCAATAACAATTGGAATAAATTTTACATATAATAGAACGCTTTTTGATTCAGGAGTAATAACAACGCAAACAGGAACAGCAGTTACAACGGCAACAACAACTTCATTTACTGATTTAGCGGGACTTGCTCCAGACTTAAAAGTTAGTGATTTTATAACAGGAATATGCAAAGAATTTAATTTAACAGTTTACTCAAACACGAAGAACGTATTTACTTTTGACCCAATACAATATTGGTATTCTAAAGGCGCGGTAGTTGACATAACAGAATACACAGACATCACAAGCATTGAAATAGAACGAATGAAGCTTTATAAGTCTATTGAGTTTAAATATCAAGATAGCGAATGTATGTTAAATAAATACTTTTTAGAAAGTCCATTAAACGCAGACGCTCACGGATATGGAAACACGAAAATAGGTTTTAATTACGACGGTGGAGAATACAAAATAGAAAGTCCATTTGAAAACTTACTATTTAATAATTTTGGTAATCAATTACAAGTAGGTTATTGCCTAAACAAAGAGTTAGCGCCGTATATTCCGAAACCTTGTTTGTTGTATATGAATGAACTTGCAACTTTAACAGCAGGAGACAAAATACATTGGGACGGACAAGCAAGTACTGCAGAATACGTTCCATTTGGTCAAGATAGCAACATACTATTTGAAACAGGTTTAATTCCTTTAACATTAAACTTCGGTGAAGAAATTTCAAGCTTTTATTTAGTAAACAACCCAAACACGATATACGCTTTATATTACAGAGATTATTTAGTTAATCTATACAACCCAAAAAACAGACTTGTAAAAGTTAAAACAATACTCCCTGTTTCTTTACTAACACAACTTCAGTTAAACGACCGTCTTATAATAAGGGACAAACGTTATTTAATAAACGAAATGCAAAGCGACTTAACTACAGGTGACGTAAGTTTTACTTTGATTAGTGACTTCGCACAAGTAAAGCCAATTAAGTTAGTTAACACACCTACAGGAACAGGAAATACTTTACGTTTTGCAATATTATTTACAAACGGAGCAACACAAGTAAGAATAGGAAAAAGCGCAGGTGATGTTACTTTGTCAAGCGTACTATTTACAGCAGAAGGTTATTTAAACGTAACCGTTCCAACACACGCTGCACGAGTAATTACAATAACATTAGACACCGACTACACCAACGGAAACACGGACACAAACTATATTATAATAAACCAAGTATGATAAACAAAATAATTGAAATGCTTTTATTAAGTGATTTTTACGGTGAAAGTGAAAACATAGACATAGCAAAAGGTAAATATAAATTTACTACAAGCATAAAAGAACAATGGAAACAAGCGCAAAGAAAAAGATTAATGGAAAAAAAACTAAAAGAGAATGGCTGAAAAAAAAGTAATTGAATTAGAAGTAAATTCTAATTTAGGAACGTTAAAACAACAATTTAAAGAAGCACAACTTGAAGTACAGGCGTTGTCCGATAAGTTCGGTGCAACTTCAGCACAAGCAGTTGAAGCGGCAAAGTCAGCAGCACTTTTAAAAGACAAGATTAGCGACGCTAAAAGTTTAACAGATGCGTTTAACCCAGACGCAAAGTTTAAAGCCGTTACAGGAGCGTTAACAGGTGTTGCAGGTGGTTTTTCAGTTGTTACAGGTGCATTAGGAGCGTTCGGAAAACAAAACGAAAGTGTAGAAAAAGCTTTACTAAAAGTTCAAAGCGCAATGGCAATAGCTTCAGGCGCACAAGCAATAGGTGAAAGCATTGATAGTTTTAAACAACTTGGAGCTGTTATAAAAGCAACTTCAATTTATCAAGCCGCTTATAATTTTATACAAACAGGAAGTATAAAAGGCACTCAAGAAGCAGTTGTTGCAAAAGTAACAGACGCACAAGCAACGGTAGCACAAGGAACTGCAACTGTAGCGACAACCGTAGCAACAACAGGAGCAAGTACAGCTTTAAAACTTTTACGGGTTGCTTTAATTAGTACAGGTGTAGGTGCATTAGTTATTGGTTTAGGTTTGTTAATAGCAAATTTAGATAGTATAATGGGATTTTTTAGTGGAGCTACAAAAGCAAATGAAGGATATTCAGCTTCAATTAAAAAAAACACTGCAGCTTTAAATACACAAATAAAATCAAACGAAAAAGCAAGTACAGCATTAAAAACTAAAAATACACAAGAATACAAAATGGCTGAAGCTTCTGGTGCAAGTGCAAACGCTTTACATAAGTTAGCAATACGACACGCAAACGAAGAAATAGCATTAGAACGAGCAAGTAAAGCAACAGCACACAATTCGTATGTAAAAGAAAAAAACACTTTAGCTTATTTAAGAAATATTGGAGCAAGTGACGATGTCATAAAAAAACAAGAAGCACTTACAAAAGCTACAATGGAAAATTCTATTAAAGAAGGAAAAGATTTAGCAGCAGCACTTGAAAACAAAGCGCAATTAATACGCGATAACGATGTTAGAATAGCAGGTGAAAAACATAGTAGAAGCGAAAAAACACACGAGAAAACTACGAAAACTGAAACGAAACAAGCAAAAGAAATAATTGACATAACTAAAAACATTGAAGACGAGAATATTCGTTTAATGGACGAAGGACAAGCAAAAGAAGAAGCGGTTATATTACTTGCATACAAACGAAAAAAAGAAGAGCAGGACAAGCAATTAAAAGACAAAAGTTTAAAGCAAAAAGACTACGACACTTTACAAACATTAAACAAAGAAGGACAAGAAGCAGACTTATTAGCAATAGAACAAAAATATATTTTACAAGCTGAAGAAGCACGTAAAACAGCACAAGAAAAAAAGGACGCAGAATTTTTTAGACAAGAAAATTTACTTGCAGAATTAACCGATACCGCAGAACAAAAACTTTACGATAAATATAAAATAGAACAAGAAGCAGCTGCAGGAAACGACGAACTATTATTAGCATTAAAAAATAAATACAACAAGGACAAAGAAGCGTTAGACAAAGAAGCAGCCGACAAAGAAATTGCTACCGCAAATGAAGTAGCAAATAAAAAACGCAACCTTGAAGAAAAGAAAATTCAAATGGCAATGGACGGACTTTCAATTATAAACGACTTGTTTCAAATGAACGCAGGAAAAAGCGAAAAGGATGCACGTAGAGCGTTTAAAGCACAAAAAGCGTTTAACCTTGCTTCAGCTTTAACAAATACATATTTAGCAGTTACTTCAGCACTTGCAACTAAAGTTGAATTATTTCCCGGTCAACGTTTTATTGAAGCAGGTTTAGCAGGTGCAGCAGGAGCGGTTCAAGTTGCAAAAATAGCAAAGACACAATTTGAAGGCGGTTCAAGTTCAGGCGCAGGAAGTGTTGGCGGTGGCGGTGCAACAGCACCAACGATGTCAGCACCACAATTTAACGTAGTTGGACAAAGTGGAGTTAATCAGTTAGCAAGTTTAAACCAACAACCTGTACAAGCTTATGTTGTTTCAGGACAAGTAACTTCACAACAGGCACTTGATAGAAACAGGTTAGCAAACGCAACTTTAGGCGGTTAGAAAATACAACAAACAAACAATAACTTAATTAAATAGATATGCGAATAGTTGAATTAATAATTGACGAAAAAGACGAAACAAGCGGAATAGACGCAGTTTCAGTTGTTGAAAGTCCCGCCATTGAAAGCGACTTTATAGCACTAAAAAAACACGAAATAGAGTTAAAAGAAGTTGATGCTGAAAAGCGTATTTTAATGGGTGCGGCTTTAATACCTAACAAACAAATATACCGCAAGAACGACAAGAACGAAGAATACTACATTTATTTTAGTGAAGAAACGGTACGCAAAGCAAGTGAATTGTTTTTTATGAACAGCAACCAGAACAACGCAACTTTAGAACATAAACAAAAGTTAGACGGAATGTCAGTTGTCGAAAGTTGGATTACAGAAGGAAAAAACGACAAAAGTATGAACTACGGTTTTAATTTTCCAAAAGGTACTTGGGTTATTTCTATGAAAGTAAACAACGATGAAATTTGGAACAAAGTAAAACTTGGTGAAGTAAAAGGATTTTCTATTGAAGGTTATTTTGCAGACAAATACGAAATGAGTTTAATAAATGAAGAACAAATTTTAGTGGAAAAAATCAAAGAAATTATTTTAAATGGCGAAGCAAACTAACGTTAAAATTCATCTTAAAAAACCAAAAGTTAAACGTGCAGGAGTTCACGCAAAAACACGAAATAGCAAATTAAAGTCAAGTAAAAATTACACTAAAACTTATACAAGACAAGGACGATGAGTAAAAAAATAACAAAACAAGTAGCACAAGCGAAAACAAGTCCAAAAGGCGGTCAACGTGGTTGTCTATGTAAAGACAATAAAACGTACTCAATTAAATGTTGTGACGGTAGTTTACAAGCACAAGGAATAGGCGCAATCTAATTTAAAAATACAACAAATAATAAACAATTAAATTATACATATATGAACACACTACAAAACGTTTACGACAGGTTATCCGACAAAACGGAATTAGCAAAACACGAAGTAGAATTAGCTTTAACTGATGATTTAACAAAATTAGTAGGTAGTAATAAAAATGCAGTAAGCGAAGCAAGTAGATTTATTGACAATATTAAAGTTACTTATAATAAACTTTATTCAGTTGTAGACGATATTGATAATATGCAATCTTATATTAAAAGTACTCCCGGAGCTAAAAATGCTTTAGGTTTTCAAAATCAAGAATTTAATAAAATTTTAAGTCAAATTGATTTACAAGCAAAAGGTTTAGGATTAGATTCTAAAAGTGTAAAAGGTTATTCTGAAGCTAAAGATTTAATTAAATTAAATGAAAAATATATGAAAGAATTAGAGCAATCTAAACTTGCAGGAGAAAAGATTTTATCAGAATTAAAATAAATAAACAAACAAAACACGAAATATGAAAACAAGCGTAATTAATCAAATCAAAACACTTTTAGGAATGGAAGTGAAATTAGAAACAATGAAATTGATGGACGGAATAACAATTTTTGAAGCAGATGCTTTTGAAACAGACAAAGAAGTTTTTATTGTAACTGAAGACGAGCAAAAAATTCCTGTTCCAATCGGAGAATATGAGTTAGAAGACGGACGTATTTTAGTTGTAGAAGTTGAAGGAATTATTTTAGAAATAAAAGAAGTTGCAACTGAAGAAGAAGTTGCACCTGAAGTTGAAGCTCCAGAAGTAGAAGTTGAAGCTGAAGCAACACCAACTGCAAAAAAGACAATTGAAAGCGTAGTTAAAGAAACGTTCTTTGCAGAAATAGAAAAATTAACAAACGAAAATATAGAGTTAAAAGCACAAATCGAATTACTATCGAAAGTTGACGAAGTTGCAACAGAAGCAACCGAACTTACGGAAGTAAAACCAATTGCGTTTAACCCTGAAAACACGAATGAAGTTGAACACTTCCAATACGCAAGTAAAAGACCACGTTCAATAATGGATTCAATTATAGAAAAAATAAACAATTAGTATTAACAATTTAAAAACTTAACAAAATGCCATTTGGTTCAAATCCAGTAATTACTACAACTTACGCAGGTGAGTTCGCAGGTAAGTATTTAGCAGCCGCTTTATTAAGCGCACCAACACTAGAGCAAGGCGGAGTATCTATACTTCCAAACGTTGCTTACAAACAAGTTATGCAAAAAGTTGCAACGGGTAACATCGTAGCAAACGCAACTTGTGATTTCACAGCTTCAGGAACGGTAACACTAACTGAAAGAGTATTAACAACAGAAGAATTCCAAGTAAACATCCAACTTTGTAAAACAGACTTGGCTCAATCTTGGCAGTCAGCAAGTATGGGTTATTCAGCGTTCAAAACGTTACCTAAAACTTTTGCAGATTTCTTAATTGCACACGTAGCAGCTAAAGTAGCAGCTAAAATTGAAACTACAATTTGGAACGGAACAAACGCAACAGCAGGAGAGTTTGACGGTTTTAAAACTTTGATGTTAGCAGACGCAGACGTTATTGACGTATCGTCTCCATTGACAACAACTTTAGACGCAACAACAGTAATTGGCGAAATTGGTAGAACTGTAGATTTAATTCCAGCAGCACTTTACGGACAAGAAGGTTTACGTTTATATGTTTCACAAAAAATTGCTAAATTGTACGTTCGTGCATTAGGTGGTTTTGGTGCTTCAGGTTTAGGAGCAAACGGAACAAACACACAAGGAACACAATGGTACACAAACGGAAGTTTATCTTATGACGGTATTCCAATTTTTATGGCTAACGGACTTGGTGCAAACAATATGATTGCAACAACTGTAGACAACCTTTATTTTGGATGCGGACTTTTAAATGACAATTCACTTTGCAAGACAATTGACATGTCAGATATTGACGGTTCACAAAATGTAAGAGTTATTTTACGTTACAACGCGGGTATTCAATACGGTATCGGTTCAGACGTAGTTCTTTACGGAGTATAACATTAAATAAAAAGCGTAGGCAACTGCGCTTTATTTTATTCACAATTAAAAACAAAACAAAATGGCTTGTTTATTAACACACGGTAGAGCTGAAGTATGTAAAGAATTTGTAGGCGGTATAAAGTCAATTTACTTTATTAACTACGGCAATATGGGTGCAATTACTTACAATGCAACAGCAGATTTAGAAGACGAAATTGATAGTATTGCAGGAGTTACAACACTTTTTAAATACGATTTAAAAGGTGCAAATTCTTTTGAGCAAACAATAACAAGTTCAAGAGAAAACGGAACTACATTTGTAGAGCAAACTTTAACTTTTACAATTAAAGGTTTAGACGCACAAACTACAAGACAAATGAAATTACTTGCTTGGGGACGTCCACACGTAGTTATTAAGACAAACGCTAACAATTTCTTTTTAGCAGGACTTAATCACGGAATGGATGTAAC
>Ga0102865_1000529_pt1 | contig 10140 bp, 10 predicted proteins | sample Colrivmet1449C02_FD_78440 | JGI IMG/M metagenome (GOLD analysis project Ga0102865, IMG submission 78440) | Estuarine microbial communities from the Columbia River estuary - metaG 1449C-02 | ecosystem: Environmental > Aquatic > Marine > Intertidal zone > Estuary | place: USA: Columbia River...
AGCGCCGGATTGCCAAAGCATCGCGTCAACGAGCGTGGTCTTTCCATGATCGACGTGGGCGATAATGGCGATATTACATAAGTCGTCGCGTAACTTCACAGGTCTGCTCGTTTCTCTTCTCGGTTGATATATCTAGTTATATCTAGATATATAAATTGGTGTTAAACATTAAATCTAAACTCGACGACATCGCCGTCGGCCATTACATATTCTTTGCCTTCCATCCGAACTTTGCCGCGTGAACGTGCCTCGGTCATGGTTCCTGCGGAAATTAAATCAGCAAAAGAGACTATTTCGGCCTTAATAAAGCCTTTTTGGAAGTCGGTGTGGATCACACCAGCTGCAACTGGAGCTGTATCGCCTTTATGAATTGTCCAAGCTCTGGCTTCTTTCGGCCCGGCAGTTAAATAAGTTTGTAATCCAAGTGTTTCAAATCCAACGCGAGCAAGTGTTGCCAAACCTGGCTCTTCCATTCCAATACTTTGCAAAAGTTCTAGTGCATCTGCTTCCTCAAGTTCTGCTAATTCTGCTTCAGTTTTTGCATCTAAGAAAATCGCTTCACTCGGCGCAATCATTGCTTGTAACTTTTTCTTTAATTCCTCATCACCAAGTTCGGCAGCATCAACATTAAAAACATAAAGAAATGGTTTAGCCGTTAACAATTGCAATGGACGTAATGCTTCTTGATCTAAATTACTTGCAGAAATTAATTTTCCAGCACCTAAAAGTTCTTGGGCTTTTTTTGCTTCTTCTAACTCAACAATTTTTTCTTTCTGTAAGCGAACTTCTTTTTCTAATCTTGGAATTGCTTTCTCAAGAGTTTGTAAATCGGCGAGCGCAAGTTCGGTGTTGATAGTTTCGATATCTGAAATTGGATCAACTCGACCATCCACGTGTACAACATCGCCATCACTGAAAACTCGAACAACTTGGCAGATCGCATCTGCTTCGCGGATATTGGCCAGAAACTTATTTCCAAGTCCGGCGCCTTCTGATGCGCCTTTTACAATTCCAGCAATATCAACAAATGAGACAGCTGCCGGAATTAATTTCTCAGAGCTAAAGACGGTAGCGAGCTGCGCCAAACGCGCATCGGGAACGCCGACGACCCCGACATTGGGCTCAATCGTGGCAAAGGGGTAATTCGCGGCCAAAACCTGATTTTTGGTGAGTGCATTAAAAAGGGTCGACTTACCCACATTTGGCAGACCGACGATTCCGATAGATAGGCTCACGAGGAGTAGAGCCTACGGGGCTTTGTCACCGCTTCCTGCCACGATGTGCTCATGGAGCTTTGGATAACATTGATCGCCCTTCTCATTGGGGTAATCCTGGGCAGCGCTTTGGGGTACTTGCTGGCCCAGCGCCGACAAGAATCTGGCGCCGATGGCGGTCTTACTCCTGCCGAAGCCAGCGCATTAACTGGTCAGATCGAACTTTTGCAATCCCAAAATAAACAGTTGCAAGGTGAAGGCGAACGGGCAATCCGACTAGATGAATCATTGAAAGCAGTGACTGCGCAGATGCAGGTGCTCTCAACTCAAGCGCAAGATTTGCAATTAAATGTCACTAAATCAAATAGTGCAATGTTTGAACAGATTGAAAATATGGGAAAACAAAATGATTCACTAGTGCGTGAAACTGCAAAATTAGCTGGAGCATTAAGTAAATCGCAAACCCGTGGCCAATATGGTGAAGCCCAACTTGAAATGTTGTTAGAAGGTGCTGATTTAAAGGAAGGCATCCACTTCGAACGTCAATCTTATAAAAATAGCGGTGGTGAAATTACTCGCCCGGATGTAAAAATCTTAATGCCTGGTGGGACTGAGATATTTGTTGATTCCAAATTTCCGTTTGAAAGATTTTATGAAGGTTCCATAACTGAAGATTTGGTTGAACGTGCCCGCTTAATGAAAGCACATACTGAAGATCTGATCGGACATATAAATGCTCTTGCAAAACGGGAGTATCAAGAAGGTGGAAGTTCTCCAAACTTTGTAGTTCTCTTTGTTCCATTTGAATCAATACTTTCTGAAGCATTGCAAGCAGATGAATTGTTGTTACAAAAAGCCTTTGCGAAAAATGTAGTTATTGCAACTCCAACCACAATGTTGGCTCTGCTTCGCACAATTCGCTATGGATACGATCGTCAAGATCTTGCCCAAAATGCTGAAGAGATCCGCGAACTAGCTGGAAAATTGTTAAAGCGCATTGGCAAAGTCCATGAAAAAATTGAGGTGCTCGGTGAGCGAATCAAATCAAGTGAGCGGGCATTTAATGATTTAGTTGCAACTTCTGAAAATCATTTAATGGTCCCGGCTCGCAAGATGATGAAATTAGGGGCACCTTCGACCAGATCTATTGGTGAGATCGTTGAAATTGATAGCGAAGTTCGACAAATCAAAGGTAGTGCCGCTCTCGAGAGTTCCGTAATGAATGAGTTAGATTTTGATAATGAAAGTAGTGATGCAGAATGAAAATTAACCTTCCGAAGAATTTAAACTTACCAAAAGTTTCAGGGCTAGAGAATTTACCAAGAGTGCAAGGCCGCGGATTAACATCACCTGGAATTATTGCGATGCAAATTTTATTTATCTTTTTTGTTTCTACAATTGAAATTTTCTTTGGCGATGAGCCTGCGATTTTTACTGGATTAACCCTTTGGTTTCTGCTTTATGCTGCAATCAGTATCGGCCGAAAAGGAAGTTTATTTACCGCAATAGTTTGGTTGCCGATCACTCTAAGTTCTACATTGATATTTACATTGGCAACAGTCGGCGGAAAAGGATTAGCCCCAACTAAATTAGGGCTTGCTTTAGTTACTTCCCTAGCCCGGTTAGCGCCCTACCTATTACTAGTAACAATTATTGGTTGGGCTATTTACTATTTTAAAGAAGTTAAGCCTGGGCGGCGCGCAGATCTTTCCTGAGTTCTACAGGTAGCGAAAAGAGCAGATGCTCTTCCATCTTGGTAACAACTTCGACATCACTAAAGCCACGTTTTTTTAATTCTATTAATAAATCTTCTACCAATATCTCAGGAACTGATGCGCCACTTGTTACGCCAACAGTATTAACTCCGGCAAACCATTCATCTTGTACCTGTGAGGCATAATCAATCAAATACGAAGCTTTTGATCCCGACTCTAAAGCGACCTCAACTAAGCGAACTGAGTTTGAGGAGTTTGTCGAACCTACAACTATTAACAAATCACATTTCTCGGCTATCTCTTTTACCGCCAACTGCCTGTTTTGAGTTGCATAACAGATGTCATCACTTGGTGGTGCCTGAAGTAGTGGAAAACGTTTTTTAAGCGCATCTACAGTGAGCATAGTTTCATCAACGCTTAAAGTGGTTTGCGAAAGCCAGATCAACTTACTTTCATCTTTAACAACCACTTTTGCAACATCATCTAATCCGTCAATTAAAAGCACATTATCTGGAGCTTCACCAGCAGTTCCTTCGACTTCTTCATGGCCTTCGTGACCGATTAAGAGAATTTGATAATCCTCGGATGCGAATCGGCGGACTTCATGATGGACCTTGGTAACGAGTGGACAAGTTGCATCGATAGTTTTTAGTGATCTTGCTGCAGCTTGTTCATGTACGGCAGGTGAAACACCATGAGCTGAAAAAATTACAGTCGCACCTTCAGGAACCTCATCAGTTTCATCAACAAAGATCGCGCCTCTTGCTTCAAGGGTTTCAACTACATGGATGTTATGGACGATCTGCTTTCGCACATAAACCGGTGCGCCATAAAGATCAATCGCTTTTGTAACCGTAACAACTGCTCTATCAACACCGGCGCAATATCCGCGTGGGGCAGCAAGCAACACCTTTTTGCTCGCCACCGTATTAACCCTTTGGACTGTTCCGCTCATCTTCCAATCATATTGTGAGTGCCCCCAGATACGCTTATCAAATGAGTGATGAGCAACTCGACCCGGGTGATGACCTTGCCCCATTGCCTGTTCGTGTCGTCTCGCAACAAATTGGAGATTACTTAGGTCGCCTAGGGGCGGTGTGGGTCGAAGGTGAAGTGGCAGAAGTAACTTTGCGTCCAGGTTCGGCAATGGCATTTATTAGATTGAAAGATACGAGCGCTGATATCTCATTACAACTCACCTGCCATAGATCACTTCTTGAAAATGGTGAACCACTTCCGCCAAATGCAAGGATCGTCGCTTACGCAAAAGTTAATTGGTATGCGGTGCGCGGAACTCTTTCACTTATGGCTCGTGAAATTCGACAGGTTGGAATCGGCGAATTACTTGCCCGCCTAGAGGCCCTAAAAACTTTATTGGCAAGTGAAGGTTTGTTTGCGTTAGATCGAAAAAAAGAGTTGCCCTTTCTGCCAAGAAAGATCGGTTTAATCTGTGGGCGAGCGAGTGCAGCTGAAAAAGATGTTGTCGAAAATGTGTTGCGTAGATGGCCTGGTATGTCATTTGAAATTAAGGAAGTTGCCGTTCAGGGAAGTCAGGCTGTTATTGAAGTTTCTCAAGCGTTAAAAGAATTAGCCAAAGATGATGAAGTTGATGTCATCGTCATCACTAGAGGCGGCGGATCATTTGAAGATCTGCTCCCCTTTTCAGATGAATCGCTAATCAGGTTAGTTGCAACAATTAAGACCCCAATTGTCAGTGCGATTGGCCATGAACAAGATTGCCCGTTGTTGGACCTTGTTGCTGATTTCCGCGCATCAACTCCGACTGATGCAGCAAAAAGAGTTGTACCTAGCCTTGATGAAGAGGCGGAGCGTACATATTTATTAACTCAAAGATTAAAGAAGCGAATTAATTCAATAATTGATTTAGAGATTCAGAAAATTTCCGCACTATCTTCGCGGCCAGTCTTAAAAGATCCGCAAGTATTAATCAGCACTAGAGCCGAAGTGACCATTCAATTGTTAAATCGCTCCCGAAAATCCTTTAAAGCGATTTTGCAAGAGGCTCGGACTGAACTCAAAGAGGTGCGCGCACGGGTCCGCTCTCTGTCGCCACAATCCACCCTCGATCGAGGTTATGCCGTTATTCAAAAGGGTAATGGAGATTTAGTGCGTAGTCCGAATGATGTTAAGCAGGGCGAATTGGTACAACTTCGTTTAGCGAAAGGTGAGATTGGCGCACAAATAACTAAGCAAGATCAAAATAAATCTGCAAGTGAGAACCAAACGAATAAGAAAGGGAAGTAATGGCTGACAAGAAAGTTGCTAAAGAGTTAAATTATGAGGCTGCTCGCGATGAACTTGCAAAGGTAGTTGCCGAACTTGAAGCCGGTGGCACCTCACTAGAGGAATCACTTGCTTTGTGGGAACGTGGCGAGCAACTAGCAAAAATCTGTAACACCTGGCTCGAAACCGCCAAGAAAAGATTAGATGAGGCGAGTAATTAGCAGCAGGTGAGGCCGCTAAAAAGAGCGTATTCTTATACACATGGCTCCAGAATTTAATTACTCAGACCTGCTACCGATTGGGCCAGATCAAAGTGAATATCGCTTTCTTGGCAAAGAAGGCGTTGAAGTTGTCGAAGCTGCGGGCCGTATTTTTATTACAGTTTCACCAGAAGCAATAACGAAACTTACTGAAGAAGCAATCCACGATATTAATCACTACTTGCGTCCAGCTCACTTGCAACAACTTAGAAATATCATTGATGATAAAGATGCCTCTGCAAATGATCGTTTCGTCGCATTAGATTTGTTGAAAAATGCAAATATTTCTGCCGGTGGAATTTTGCCTATGTGCCAAGACACCGGGACTGCCCTTGTCATGGGAAAGAAAGGTCAGCAGGTTTTAACAACTGAGCGGGATGAGATTTCAATCTCCCGTGGAGTATTCAATGCATACACAAAACTAAATTTGCGCTACTCCCAAATGGCGCCGGTCACTGTATGGGAAGAGAAAAATACTGGCTCAAATTTACCGGCCCAAATTGAAATTGGTGCAGATACTTTGCACCCAGATGAATATCAATTTCTCTTCATAGCCAAAGGTGGCGGAAGCGCAAATAAATCATTTTTATATCAAGAGACTAAAGCGATTCTGAATCCAGCATCATTTATGAGTTGGTTAGAAGATAAATTGGTTTCTCTCGGAACCTCTGCTTGTCCTCCGTACCACTTAGCAATTGTTATCGGTGGAACCAGCGCTGAGCACACAGTGAAGACCGCAAAATTAGCAAGCACTAAATATTTAGACTCGCTTCCATTGCAAGGCGATGCTAAAACTGGACATGCCTTTAGAGATATTGAATTAGAGGCTCAAGTTCTTGATCTCACCACCAGAATTGGTATTGGCGCTCAATTCGGAGGCAAATACTTCTGCCACGATGTCCGTGTAGTTCGTTTGCCTCGCCATGGCGCATCTCTTCCAATTGCTATTGCGGTTTCCTGTTCTGCAGATCGCCAAGCTTTGGCAAAAATCAACAAAGAGGGCATTTTTATTGAGAAACTAGAACGGGATCCAGCTAGATTTTTGCCAGAAACGACTGACCAACATCTTGATGATGACGTAGTAAAAATAAATCTAGATCGGCCGATGAAAGAAGTTCTTGCTGAACTTTCAAAATATCCAGTTAAAACTCGACTTTCACTAAGTGGCACCTTGGTTGTGGCACGAGACTTGGCTCATGCAAAATTAAAAGAATTATTGGATTCTGGCAAACCACTTCCTGACTACATTCTCAATAACGCGGTCTATTACGCAGGTCCGGCCAAAACTCCGGAAGGGTTCGCATCAGGATCTTTCGGCCCCACCACTGCAGGGCGCATGGATTCATACGTCGCTCAATTTCAAGCAGCTTGTGGATCAATGATTATGTTGGCAAAAGGAAATCGATCAGCCGCTGTCACAAATGCATGTAAAACCTATGGTGGATTTTATTTAGGATCCATCGGTGGTCCAGCAGCAAGATTGGCACAGGATTGCATTAAGAAAGTTGAAGTTCTTGATTATGAGGAATTAGGAATGGAAGCTATTTGGAAAATTGAGATTGCAGATTTTCCAGCGTTCATTGTTGTTGATGACAAAGGAAATGATTTCTTCGCAGAACGTCAAACTCTTGTTTCGATTGGCAAACGCCCCGAATAAATAAATTACGAAATATTAATTATTTAATACATATTTATGCGGTAGAAAGTACGCAATGCTTTGCACGGAGTTTGGTAACGCACCTTTATATATTTCAATCCCCATGTCATTTGAGTAATGGGGTTGGTACGCCAATCTGATCCGATCGATTCATACTTAGTTGCCGGATATGCCTGTGGGATTCCGTGCGCGCCGGTGACTTTGTTACGTGAGCGGTAATTCCATCTACTTTCCTTGGTCCAAAGTGTGTTGAGGCAGGTGTACTGAGCTGCTCCCCAGCCATATTTGTCTTGAGCCATCGCTTTCCCGACGCTTCGTGCCACTTTCGGCGTTTTGGCTTTCTTGACCAATTTCAAGGCGCTAATTGCACCGGCAATAGTGGAAGGTGTCACCCGACTGTTGGTGGGAACCTTGGTAGAGATCAGCAAAGCCGGGGTCGGCTGCTGCTCGGCAACAACTGGGGCTGAGTCGGTTGGGGCCGGGGTGTCAGCTGAATCGACTGGCTGAGCTGGCTGGGCTGGTTCGACATTTAAATTTGCGGGTGGATTGAGTGAAGAGGTAGTCGCGGAGGAAGCTGAATTAACTGAAACTTCTTTAGCGCCAAATTCTTCACCAAGTGCTGGGGCTGAGAAAAGAAGGGTTGGCAAAAGTGCAAGAACAATTCCGCGGGCGACATCGCTGCGCATCTTCCACACCTCCCAATCTTCTTTCTTACTTTCTCGCTGCTTCCCAAACCTTCTCTAAGCTTTCCGTTATCCGACCTTCGTCGGACAGCGCCCTGGTCTAGCCGCCAATTTTCATGGCGATTTGGTGGGGGGGGATGGCTCTACCTTCCCAAACTGTGCCCCTTAGTGGTCAAATCTAAATGGCCTTTTTTCTCTGTGAGTTTCCCAAAAATTAACCTGTGCAAAAGTGTTTCCGCAGGTCAGCGGCTTTTGATCAAAAATATGAGAGATAGCCGACATTCCTAGACTCCCCTGAAATTCGATATTACGTAAAGGCCAAGGGGGGTCTACATTGGAGATAACTTCCTTGAAGGTGGGCTGATTAATTTGGAAATTATCTTTCACACTCGAAAAGCTACGGTTGCCGCAGATTTTAAAAAATTAGCAAGTGAAAAAATTAATTCTTTGCAACGGCTTCATGTAAAGATTGACCGAATTGAAGTCGAAGTGATTCATGAAGGAAATCCAAGCCAAGGCAAACGCTCGCACACCGTCATCATCACCTCGCATGGCGCCGGTCCGTTACTCCGTGCCGAAGCTGCCGCCTTTAACGACCTCGCTGCTTTTGATGAGGCGATCCGAAAGGTCGAATTGCAGCTCCGCAAAAGACATGAGCGATCGACCGACCATAAGCGAGAGAGTGTTCGGCTGCTTCCAGTTGACCCAGATCTGATCTAGACCAACCGAGCTCGACCAACCGCCGGTTAGGCTTAACTCATGAGTCACGCTCACCGGCCTTGGGGATATCAGCCGCCTAATGAAGGCCACGCCCCCGACTGGGAATTGCACCCTCAGACGCAGGCGATTCGGGCTGGTACTGAGCGCAGTGGATTTGGTGAAACCAGCGAAGCGCTCTACTTAACAAGTGGCTTTACTTATGACAACGCAGAACAAGCTGAACATGCTTTTATTGATGAAGTTGATCACTACGTTTATAGCCGTTTTGCTAATCCAACAGTTGCCATGTTTGAAAAAAGACTTGCCGCAATTGAGGGCGCCGAATTTTGCGTTGCTACTGCAAGTGGAATGGCAGCGATGTTTGCATCGGTTGCCTCAATAGCAAGCGCTGGGGATCGAGTTGTTGCTAGTGCATCAATGTTTTCTTCTTGCCACGTTGTCTTGACTGAAATTTTGCCGCGCTGGGGAATAAAAGTTGAATTAGTAAAAGGTAATGATGAAAAAGTTTGGGAAGCAGCGCTAGCTCAGCCAACTAAAGTCGTATTTATCGAGACTCCAAGTAATCCACTTCTTGAAATTGTTGATATCAAGATGGTCAGCGATTTGGCACATAAAGCTGGTGCTCTTGTGATCGTAGATAACGTCATGGCATCCCCTGTGCTGCAAAAACCATTTCAACTTGGTGCAGATGTCGTTATGTACTCAGCGACCAAACATATCGATGGTCAAGGACGGGTACTTGGCGGCGCAGTTCTTGGAAACTTTGAATACATCCATGAACATTTCTTGCCTTTCTTCCGTCATACCGGCCCAGCCATTAGTCCTTTCAATGCTTGGGTCCTGCTTAAATCCCTAGAAACTATGGAGATGCGGGTTGAGCGAATGAATTCAAATGCGCAAGAGATCGCCGAGTACCTAGATGCACATAAAAATGTAAGTTGGGTTAGATATCCAGGAATTGGATCGCATCCGCAATTTAAAACTGCTCGAAGCCAGATGAGTGGTGGTGGGACAACAATTAGTTTCGAAATCAAGGGGGATCAAAAACGCACCTTCGAAATTATGAATAAATTACATGTGATTGATATTTCAAACAATCTGGGAGACAGTAAAAGTTTGATTACTCACCCAGCATCAACCACCCATCGCCGACTTTCACCTGAAGTTCGTGCCGAGATGGGCATAACTCAATCTGTTTTGCGGTTGTCAGTTGGACTTGAACACCCAAGTGATCTACTGCGTGATTTGGATCAAGCTTTAACTTCTTAATCTCTATTTAGTTCGGTAACCAGCCGGGCATTTGGGGGTGGTGCCAGAGACTTTCCGCGTTAATTTACCTTTAGTGCAGGTAATAGTTTTTACAGCTTTTTTAACTGCCGCCTTCTTAACTGGCGCAGCAACACTTGTATTCGCCACCGCAGGTTCAATGACTTTCTCCTGAGTTAACTTAACTTGAATTGTGGGTTGTGAATAATTAAAACCATTTGCAGATAATTTGATAAACCCATTACTTTCATTTAAGACATTTGTTTCTACTGTTGTCTTTGCTGATGTACTTACAACTGAGATTGAGGCTTTAAGTGGCGCTTTAGAAAACCCATACATACAACGCGCTACTTGTGAATTCATAACTAAGTCATAACTTCC
>Ga0102865_1000546_pt1 | contig 10033 bp, 8 predicted proteins | sample Colrivmet1449C02_FD_78440 | JGI IMG/M metagenome (GOLD analysis project Ga0102865, IMG submission 78440) | Estuarine microbial communities from the Columbia River estuary - metaG 1449C-02 | ecosystem: Environmental > Aquatic > Marine > Intertidal zone > Estuary | place: USA: Columbia River...
GATATAGGCGGGGGGAGGTTATTCTCAATCTCTCAAACCCCAAATTCTTAAACATTATAATGTTTAACATAACTAACCATCATATTGCAATCATTTATTAAAATCGCTCTTTATTATACTGATCCATTTACAAAACCAAACTCAAACTGACCATCATCTACCAACCCAATGGCTATCCCCCCATTTTTTTCTAAGATTTTTGCCTTTTTATTCGTCTTTCCCGTATTATTTTTTGAAAAAAATACGAACCCATTATTTTTTATAACTTTATTGTTATTTTTTTTATCAGTTCCAAAACCATGTGCAGCCAATTTTAGAATATCGCTTAAACTCGCATCGCTTTTTTGTCTATTTGCTTTATGAGATATAATTTGCACATTACCGACAATATATCCTTTGGTGGCATCTATTCTGTCTATTGATATGCAGTTGTTTCTATTAGGATCTGTTAAACTGGCAGATGAATATATAAGATCAAAACCATCAACATCATTAACACCCAATATCGGACACTTAATTGGTAAAACTGGATATTTTTCTCTAAGATGTTGTATTAAAATCGCCGCACTATCATTTGTCAATTTTACTCTGCCTTCTCTAGTTCTACTAGAACAATCAGAAACTAAGCTCCCAACTCTTTTCCAACGTGCGTGTTCAGATGTCGCGCATAATTCGTCAGTTTTTTTTCTTTTTTCTTGATTGGCTTTTGTCTTGCATGATCTGCAAATTTTTACACCTTTTTTGTAATAGTTTTCATGTATATTATCGCCGGGAATTAAAACAACTGAACAAACGCAGCATTTTCTTGGTTCGTTGGATGTGGTATCCATAATTATTAATATATGATACATTTTTAGCCGCCGATGTCAAAGAAATCTTTATTATGTTTTTTTTTAGAAATAGATGTCTTGAATTTTTATAATCTATGCACATATGCGCGTATTAATTACTGGTGGCAGCGGCTTTATCGGCACCCATTTAATAAAAATACTATCTAATGATGGACATGACATTTATATTCTTTACAAAATTAGCAGCCCCGCACTCCCACCTGACAAACAAAAGATAATAGATATACTAGATATCGACGTTAACGATATCTTCTTCGATAATATAGACACTATTATACATTTAGCTGGTATGGTGAGTGTGCCGAAATCATTTGAAGATCCAATAAATAGCTTTGGCAATAATACGTTCTGTACTATAAAATTATTATCAGCCGCCCACCTTCATAAGATTAAGAAATTTGTCTTCGCTTCTAGCGCAGCGGTATACGGCAGTAAAGAAGGTACGGTAAGTGAAACTGATGCCGCCGAACCTAATAGTCCATACGGATTAGATAAGTTAGCGTCCGAAAAATACATACAAATGTATTGCCAACAATGGGGTATCGATTATTTAATATTTCGCTTCTTCAATGTGTATGGTGAAGGACAGAATCCGCAATACGCTGGAGTCATAACGGCATTTAATGTCGCCGCTCAGAAAAAAGAGCCGCTGATCGTTTATGGAGATGGTGAACAGACTAGGGATTTCGTCAGTGTTAACGATGTGTGCAATTACGTTTCTAAACTAATCATTACTATGGTTAAGAATGAGATATTCAACATCGGAACCGGCAATTCTATTTCCATAAACTCGCTTGCAAAACAATTCGGTAGCCATATAATATACAAAGAAGCGAAGAAAGAGGTGCGCCACTCATGCGCCAACATAAATAAAATTAAAAATATTTAATCAATGAATAAAGATCTTTTCACAATAACACAAATAGAAATAAAAGAAAAGCCATCAATGGCTATGGTTCATTTTAGAACTAACACTTCAAAATATGAAAATAAAAATTTATTGGTAAAAATATGTGATGGTTGTTTTGATTATACATATCATCATGCTCAAGCACGTTTAAATAAAGATTGCGCATATTTTATAGGAACGAGTATTCCTGAAAGACTTTCTAATTCAATAAGATTACAAATTTTTGATGATAAAGATTTAATCTTTTCAGAAACTTTCGCCTCATCAAATATAAAATATTCAAATTTGTTCAAAGAAGCTCCAGAAATTTTAAAATACATAAATGATAGAGTGGATATAAGTACTTTTATAGAAGTTTTTTTATTAAATGAGTATGATTGTGATTTATTCTCTTTAAAGGAGAATGATGTTGTTTTAGATATAGGATCTAATGTTGGAGCATTCATAACAAAAGCCATCAAAAATAAATGTTCTAAAATTTATTCTTGCGAACCTTTTATGAATTCATTTTCTATTCTTGAAAAATATTTTGGGCATTTACCTCAAGTAATATTAAATAATGCGGCAATATCAGAAAAAACAGAAGAAAAATCTTTAGTCTTATTGTCTGATTCTGAAACAAGCGGTGGAAATTTTATCGCTGATAATGAAAGTATTGATTGGCACGACAGAAACAAGCCTCAACAAAAAATTCAAGGATACTCATTTTTAGATTTTATAAAGAAAAATAATATTGAATTAGTTGACTATTTTAAATGTGATTGCGAAGGAGGAGAGCATTATATTTTTACCGATAAAAACGCTTATTATATAAGAAATAATATTAAAAACATTGCCATCGAATATCATGGTCGTTATGAAAATTTAACTAGTTTTTTTGAAAAAAATAATTTTAAATATCAATTAATTACAAAAGGTGATAAATTAGGTATGATTTACGCTAAAAATAATTTCATCAAATAAAGCATGTCTACAATACTGATTCCAATTTCAATCGGAGAAGCTGTCGATAAAATAACGATCTTAAACATAAAGAGAGAAAAAATAATATCTTCAGCCGCCAAAATAAACGAAGAAATACATTTAATATCTCAAGCCATAAAACACTTCGATGTAAATATAAAATATTTTATAGAGCTTGAAGTCGTTAATAGAAAGTTATGGGATATCGAAGACGATATCAGAATAAAAGAAAAAAATAACCAATTTGATATAGAATTTATAGAATTAGCTAGAAGCGTGTATAAAAATAATGATGCGCGATTTAAAATAAAATCAGAAATAAATAATAAATATAACTCTAATATTTTAGAATTTAAACATTTCACATGAAAAAAGTATTATTAAAGATACATAGTTATGCTTTAGGAGATACTCTTTGCTCAACCCCAGCTTTAAGAAAACTGTCAAAAGCTTACGGTTGTAAAATAAGCGTAAAATCTAAATACCCACATCTTTTTAAAAATAGTCCTTATGTTGATTGTAATTTTCTTTTAGAAGAAGATGTGGATGAGTCTCAGTATGAAGTTCTTTCTTGTTTTGAAAGAGAAAGTGTTTTCAAAAACTCTAATATTGAATCTTATAGAAAAATACATGCTTGTGATAGAAGAAGGAGTTGTGCTTATGATTTGGGTTTTGATTTATTAGATGAGGAGTTAACATTAGATTTTTTTGCTGATGAATATTGCAGATACGATATTAAAAGTTTAAATAATTACGTTTGCTTACATACAACTTCTAATTGGAAAAATAGAACTTGGAGTCAGGAAAATTGGCAGAGTCTCGCTGATAAAATAACTGACTTGGGTTATAATGTAGTAATAATTGGAAAAGATTATTTAGAGTCAACGTCTCAAGGAATTATTGAGAAAAAATGTTTTGTGCCAAAAGGAGATAATATTTTTAATTGCACTAATGATGCATCATCAATTAGTGATATGTGGCATTTGATCAATCATTCTATTTGTATAATTACTATGGATTCTGGACCGCTTCATATTGCAGGAACAACAGATGCGTGGATAATTCAAGTTGGAAGCGCGTCGGATTATAAATACATAAATCCAGTAAGAAAAAAATCAAGAGATTATAAATATAAATTTGTAGAAGGAGAATGTAAAATTTTTTGCACAAGTGATATTAAATATTCAGTAAGAGAATGGAATACAATTAACGCTACTCCTTATTTGCCAAATTGTTTAGAAAATTATGATAGTTTTAAATGCCATCCTAATTACAATCAAGTTTTAGAAAAATTTAAAGAAATTGATATTAACTATATAGATATATCGAGATCGTATCCAAAAATCAATTATCCAGAAATAAAAATGAATAATATTTATCCGCTTAAGAAACAAAAATTTGGTATTTATACTTCTTTTTATAATGCTGAACGCTTTATAGATTCTATATTCGATCAAGTATCAAAAATTAATTATGATAATTTTGAATGGATAATAACAGATGATTTTAGCCATGATAATACTAAATCAATACTTCTCGATAAAGTTAAACATTTTAAAAATGTAAAATACGTCGAGCAGTCTCATAAGAAACAAATGTATTGGCAACCGAATAAATTTTTTGATTCTTCATTTGATTATATAGTCTTGTTGGATTGTGATGATGAATTTGATTTTGAATTTTTGAACATCTATAACAAACAAATATTAATCTATCCAGAAGCTTTATATATAACTAGTGAATTCATAAAAACTGAAAATAACAATTTCCATTCTCTTTCTTTGGTAAAAAATGATAAAAATCTTTTAGATAATTTACCATCATTCCATCCAGAAGTAGACTATTTAAATAATATTTCATATTTAGCTTATGGATGTTTAAGATGTTTTAAAAATATTAAACAAGTTGATTTCGAAATAAAGAATTTTGATGCATGCGCTGAAGATTCGTATCGATCAATGTATTTAAATAGTTTGGGTAAATGGTTGCATATACCTAGGTGTTTATATGGTTGGAAAATAAGACGCGATTCAGAATCTCATTCTGAAGCGAAACCAAATTTTAATGGAAATTTTGATTTGGCTCATAATAAATTAAAAAACAATTGTTATGATCCGTATTATGTTTTTAATGATATATACAAAGAGACTTCGGGCTTATCTATACTAGGTATCAATGAATTGCATAACAAATCTATATGTATTATTTCGCAAAATTTAAATCCAGATCAAAAAAATAAATTTAGAAATTTATATTCTGATTGTAAGATCGATTTCGATTTAAACTACAATAGCGATGTTTATTTAATGGTTTGTAATTATTATTTACGTTCGAATTTTATAAAAGAATCAGTATTAAAAATAAAACAAAATAACCCTTTAACTAAAATAGTTTTATATTATATAGAGGAAAATTATTTTGATAACAAAACTGAATTGAATAAATCATTAAATGAAAATTTTGCAAAAATCGAAGCTCAATTGGTAGGTTTTTCTTATAGATTTTTTAAATATTTTAGACATAATTACATAGTGATATGAAAATTTTAGGTCATTGTTGTTATATTGGTAGAACGGGATACGCTATACATTCTAAAAATTTTTTTAGAGCTTTATCAAAAGAGGTCGATTTAAAAATAAGAAATTTTTCTATAGATTCAAATTGGCAAGGAGTTGATTGCAAAGAGGTTCATGGAAATTCTGTTGACGAAACAGATAAAAAAATTCTAGCTTTACAAACATGTGGTACAGGTAAAGGTTATGTTGATTTGCCTATTTACAATGGTATTAAAAACTTCAATCATGATTACAATATAGTTTTGGTAGATTGTTATCATAAATATTATGATGATAATTATTCTGGAAAAAAAATATTTTATAATGTTTGGGAAAAGACAAGATATCCAGATGAATTTTTTGAAAAACTCAAAACCGCTGATCAAATTTGGGTTCCTACTCATTGGCAAAATAATTGCTTATTAAAACAAGGAATTTCAAGAGAAAAAGTTAAAATAGTTCCTGAAGGAATCGATTCAGAAGAGTTGTTTCCAGAAAATTTACAAAATAATGATAAATTTACTTTTTTGATACTTGGAAAATGGGAAAAAAGAAAAAGCACAAAAGAGTTGGTGAAGGCTTTTGCTGAATTGTTTGGAGACAATGATAAGATTGAATTATTACTTTCTTGTTCTAATAATTTTCCTGATGATGGACACAAGTCAACTGAAGAAAGGCTTAAAGAAATAAATGTTAATTGCAAAAATATAAAAATAATTGATTTTCAAGAAAGACGCGAAGTAGTAAAAATGATAAAAAGCAGTCATGTATTTTTATCTTGCGCTAGATCTGAAGGTTGGAATTTACCACTTATAGAATCTTTAGCATGTGGAATTCCATCAATATATTCTAATTGTTCGGGTCAATTAGAGTTTGCAGAAGGATTAGGAGTGCCTGTTAAAATTCACGGAGAAGTATTGGATCAAAATGATCCTATGTTTGGATATTATGATCCAGATTACAATGATTTAAAAAAGAAAATGCTTGAAGTTTATAACAGTTATGAATTTTATAAACAAAAAGCATTAAAAGATAGCAATTTTATAAGAGAAAATTTCACTTGGGAAAAAGCTGCTGAAATTGCAGTCCAACATTTGACAGATAAATTTCAAAAAAAAACTATTAATATAACCAATGAATCTGGTAGTCTTGGTGATTTTATTGCATGGACTCCTGTTGTAGCTAGATACGCAAAAGAAAAAGATGTACAAATTAATTATTTCACTCCACATAAGCAATTATTGCAAAAGACTTATCCTGAATTAAATTTCTTTGATTATTCGCAAAAAGATATGTATAAAGAAAATATTGATTTTAAAATAGGATGTTTTGACGACATGGATTGGAAAAATAAAAATTTACAAGAAATAGCTTGTTCAATTTTGAATCTTAATTACAAAGAAGAGCCTTGTAAAATTAAAAAACCCGATAGCTCAAAAAAAGTTGATTATGAAAAATATGTTTGTATAGCGACTCAAACCACAGGCCAATATAAATATTGGAATAACGAAGATGGATGGTTCAAGACGGTTGATTATTTAAAAAGTATAGGGTATAAAGTAATTTGTATCGATAAGCATTATTCTTTTGGATGTAATTCTAATATTAATGTGTGTCCAAGTAATGTAGATTATTTTGCTGGTAATGATTCTTTTGATGATGTAATTAATATACTTTATAACTGTGATTTTTTTATTGGTTTAAGTTCTGGTCTTTCTTGGTTAGCTTGGGGGTTGAATAAAAAAGTTATTCGTATTAATACTTCAGTTGTTGCAAATTTTGAGTTTTTTACTCCTTACAATGTACAAAATATAAATGTTTGTAATGGTTGTTTTAATAATAATAAATATATTTTTGATAGAAATAATTGGGACTGGTGTCCTGAAAATAAAAATTTTGAATGCGGTAAAGAAATATCATTTGAAATGGTTAAAAATAAAATTGATTTATGCATTAGTGATATAAACAATATTAAAAATAATAAAATCATTATTCATCATTTTAATGAGGATTTAGATTGGATTAGTTATTTAAACGATTCATATGAATATATTGTTTATTCTAGAAATTTACCTAATTCAGATAAAGTCGTAAATATAAAACATGATAAAGGCGTGGAATCTTGCGCTTATTTACAATTCATAATAGATAATTACGATAATCTTCCAGAAAATATGGTTTTTATTCATGCTCATAGACATTCTTGGCATCAAGACGACTATGTTGATGTTTTAATTAAAAAACTTGATTGGACTAAATCTTATTTCAATATTAATAATAGCGATATAATTCCATTAATTAAAAACGACCAAGAAATTGCAGAGCATCATTTTTATCATAGAACTTGGTCGCAATGTTACTATAGAAAAAGTTATAAATTATGGGTAGAAGATGTCTGGCACGATCTTTTTGATGGAAAAATTGAAATGCCAGAAAGAATAGAGGGAAAATGTGGCGCTCAATTTTTAGTAAAAAAAGAAATAGTTAAAAAATATTCTAAAGAATTTTATCAACGGCTTTTAAATTGGCTTTTAACTACAGATATTGATGAAAAATTAAAAGTAACAAAACATTCTCAGAATTTAAGCTCTCAGGTGTCTGGTAGAATTTTAGAATACGTTTGGAATATTTTGTATCTATAATTAAAATAAATAATTGTATATCTGCTTTTAAAAAGATGAAAACTTTAATAAATTTTGTAACTCATAGTTTAGGAGATAATATAGCATTTTCTATTTATGGAGACGCTTATCAAAAAAAATATGGTGGGCAAGTTTATATAAAGACTAAATGGTATTTTTTATTTTACTCTGATAATCCAAATGTTTTTTTTATAGATGTTGATTGTGAAGGCACTTATGATGTTATAAAGGATATTTGTTTTATATTTAGAGAAGGTCCAATGCAAAAGATAGCATGCGATGCTTTAGGTTTAGAGTACGAAGAATTAATGCCATTAATAAACACCGCTAGTAAACATACTTTTAATAAGAAAAAGAAATACGTATGTATTAGCGTTCATTCAACATCTCAAATGAAATACTGGAATAATAATGCTGGTTGGAGAAAAGTGGTTCGTTATTTAAAAAAATTAAATTATGATGTTTACGTTATAGACAAAGATGAATTATATGGGCTTAAAGATCAGTGGAATAAAATACCAGATGAAGCTATCAATGAAACTGGAAATTATCCTATTGATTATAGAATTCAGCAGATTAAAAATTGCAGTTTCTTTATCGGTTTAAGTAGTGGTTTATCTTGGCTTGCATGGGCTTTAAATAAAAAAGTGATTATGATTTCTGGTTGCACAAGCGAAGATAATGAATTCAAGAAAAATTGTTATAGAGTAATAAATAATAATATATGTAATGGTTGTCTTAATGATAGCAGCATAGACAATTTAAAAGGTATTGTAAGTGACTGGATTTATTGTCCTAGAAATAAAGATTTTGAATGCAGTAAAAACATATCATTTGAAATGGTTAAAGAAAAAATAGATCAATGCATTAATGATCTAAAGATATATTCATAATAATCACATTGCTGCTTAATTGTAAATCTTGAGATAGCGTTTTTATAACAATTTTCAGGATTGATAAGCTTATCTATATTTTGAATGGCGTATATCATATCATTTGTAGTAGAACATCTTAATCCCGTGTCTCCTTGCAATACTGTTTCGGTAAAGCCGCCAAAATTAGTTGTAATGGTAGGTGTTCCTGAAAATTGAGATTCAATAACTGTCCAGTTGCACGGCTCTATGAACAACGAGGGGGCAAATAAAAATTTAGCATCACTTAATAAATGCGTTCGTTGAACAGGATCGACGAATCCTACGAATTTACAATTTTTAGTTTCTTCAAGATTCAAGATGTTTGGTCCTGCAAATATAATATCTTGTCCGACATGATTACAGACATCATAAGCTAATTTAGCCCCTTTATCTTCTATAATTCTTCCTAAAAATAATGCTGTATTCGATTTTTCTTTTTTGTATATAAAGTCGTCAGGATCAAAACCGGGATAAACAACATATTCGCATCCTAATTCAACATGTGTTTTAGAAAATCCGTGCATTTTATGCATTTGACTATATGTTTCAAACATCTTGATTGGCGCGAACATGCTATCATAACCTATACTTGATTCTACTACTATAGCTTTATCATAAAAGTATTTAACACATGGTTCATGCGCGAATCCAAACCAGCATAATATAAATTCATTACTTGACTTTATTCTTTTGTTTAACTCTGTAACACAATTGTCATTAAATACATTAACCGCTTTCGTGTTAACGCTTTGATTAAAACCTTTAGTCTTCCAATCATTTAAGTTGCCATAGCTATTAATTAATATATCATTATTAGTAACATTAATATGTTCTGTGCAATTAACAATAGAGTTTTCGTGACCATAATGATAAACAGTATGACCCCTCTTAGTCATTTCGTCGCAAAACTTATAAACTTTTTGCACAAAAGCGCATAATGAAACATCTTTTATAGTAGGCGAGTAAGGAACGCTCAAACAGTGAAAAATCATATATAATAGTGTAAATTTATTTATAGTATGTCAATCAAAAAGAAAAAAATTCAAAAAGAAAAACACGATCTGAACGATATTATCTCAAATAATAGTTTTAAATCGACTAAATTAACAATTAAGAATTTTAATTTAACAGACAAGCAAAAAAGTTTTGCTCAAATAGCTTTTGATAAAAATACTAAAATTGTTTTTATTAATGGACC
>Ga0102865_1000552_pt1 | contig 9977 bp, 7 predicted proteins | sample Colrivmet1449C02_FD_78440 | JGI IMG/M metagenome (GOLD analysis project Ga0102865, IMG submission 78440) | Estuarine microbial communities from the Columbia River estuary - metaG 1449C-02 | ecosystem: Environmental > Aquatic > Marine > Intertidal zone > Estuary | place: USA: Columbia River Estuary...
GAACCTGCTGTTTTAAGAGCAAATGAAAACAACTTTGACCCCATATTACAATTTAATTCTCGCGTAGATACATTGATTAAAATGGGGCATGTTGTTGATAAATTAGAATTAATTGTACTAGGAGGTACATGGTCAAACTATCATAAAAATTATAAAGACCAATTTATTAGAGAGATATATTATGCTGCTAATACATATTATGATAAGAGAGATATATTATCTTTAGAAGAAGAATTAACGATGAATGAAAGTGCAAAAATACATATTATTGGTTTAACTTTGGAAACGCGTCCAGATACTATAACATTAAATGAAATTAAAGAGTTCAGAAGATATAATTGCACAAGAGTTCAATTGGGAGTTCAACATACAGATAATGAAGTTCTAAAAAAAATAAAGAGAGGGCATTCTATTGAAAAAGTATATTATGCAATTAAGTTATTGAAAGACAATGGATATAAGGTTGATATTCATTTAATGCCTAATCTCCCAGGATCTTCTTATGAATTAGATAAAAAAATGTTAGAAAGCTCTTTATACGACGAGAGATTGCAAGTAGATCAATATAAGATATATCCTACTGCAATTGTTCCCTGGACACAAATTAAAACATGGTATGAAGAAGGTTCTTATGTACCATATGACGATTATCTATTATTTGAACTTATCAAAGAGTTTAAAAAAAATGTTCAAAAATGGAAAAGACTTAATAGGATTATTAGAGATATCCCTTCTACATATATTAGTGGAGGGTATAAAGATAAATATGTAAATATGAGACAACTATTACAAGATGATATGAAAAAAAATAATTGGTGTTGTAATTGCATAAGATGTCGTGAAGTGAAAGATAATTCTGTTAATATCAATGATATTCGCATAGACATAGAGAAATACAAAGGTAGTTCGGGTGATGAATATTTTATATCTTTAGTAACCGATAAATATCTAATTGGATTTATTAGATTACGATTAATTAAATATGAAAATAAAGATAATATGGAAAGAGAGCAATTGCCAGTATTACATGGTTCTGCGCTTATTAGAGAATTACATATATACTCTAATATGAGTGATGTTGGAAATAATGTAGAAAATTCTTACCAGCATAAAGGATATGGAAAAAAATTACTAGAAACTGCTGAACATATTTCAAAAACAGAAGGATATAATAAAATCGCTGTAATTAGCGGTACAGGTGTTCGAAATTATTATAGAAAAAACGGTTATGAATTAATAGATACTTATATGATTAAGGTTTTTTAAGTAATTTCTTTAATTCTTGTAAATTTACCCATTTTTCATCAATATCAAATCCTTTTCCAAAAGATATTAGATATTTGTTATTTTTAAAGTTTTTTACCCAATAATTATTATTTAATTGCAAACCAATATAATCACTTGAAGAAGGAGACTTTTTATTTTTTTTTATTATATACCCATATTTGCTATTATCTGCCAAAATTCCATGAACTCTTATATCCCCATTTGAATATAAGAGAACTTCACTTACTGCTTTTCCTCGCTTATCATTATAATATTTATCATCTTTGATACCTTTGATACCTTTGATACCTTTGATACCTTTGATATTCTTTAAATAATTGATGTTGCTATATGATGTATCCGCACTTATAGCAGTTAAATTTTTATCTCTAATAACAAGAGGACAATCTCCGTGAGGTTTATGTCCTGTAATAATATTTTTAATACCATATTTATTTAAATGTTCAATTACATTTTTATTTATATGGGCGCCGTTACCATTTTTTAAATTATCAGCATATACTATGGTTATATCCTTGTTATAACCTGGAACTGCATAATTTATTATATTATGTGCTTTTCTCTTCTTTGTAATGCCTCCATCCTTAGGATTTTTCATGTATTCTTTTAATTCTTTATGAAACCAATTATTGATTTCTTTTGCCCATATGCGAATATCTTCTATTGTATTTTTATTTTTTGGTATTTTTCCTATATTTTTTTCATTAATAGCACCGTGAACAAAAATATGTTCTCCAAAAATATGTACTAATTGCCCTTGCATTAAATATTTTAACATATAATTATCATTAGATTGAGTTATATTTTTGGGTTTAGGTAGTACAGAATTCAAAAAACTAGATATAACATCATTATCACTTATATTATTTATATTTTTTTTTAAAATTATAGATAATTCTACTCGTCTTTTTTCAAAACCATCTTTGTTACCCATTGTTCTCTCAACAATATATTTTAATCTATTCTTAATATTGAGATCATAATTATTATCTTTTAAATATTTTCTTAATGTGATGCGCACACTCTTATCTTCCCAATAAGGATAATTATCATATTTTTTAAGAAAATTCTGGTAATTTGAATATTTTTCTGATATTTCGGAAGGAATACGTAACTTATTAGCATCTCTATTTCCTATTATAAATATAACACGTTCAGGATAATCTTCCTTAAATTTTAGCAAAATATTTACAAATCTAATATCTGAATCACCTCTGTCTTGTGTATCTCCTCCATATATAAAAATACTATCATTCTTTTTAAATTTTAATCTATTTTTCTTCTCGCATGTCCATTCAAGTATTTTGGATATCTTAACATATTTATTAAAATAATCCATATTTCCTTCAACATCAGTAACATATCCACAAACCTTATATTTAGATTTTTGCAAATTATAAAATTTATTTGTATATTTTTTATTATTTCCTCCTGCATGCCCGATCTCAATTTGAGGATCCTTATTAGTAGTTTGATCATTGGGTAAAGACGGTTGTGTGCTAAAATCATATGTTCGTTGTATATTTACTTCTTTTTTTGGTTGTATATTTTCTTCTTTTTTTTTTGTTGATGTGATAATTTTTTTTAAATTATCTTTTAATTTTTCAAACATACCTTTTTTTTTTATATCAGGGGCATCTGTGATAATACTGGCATGATTATCAGGGTCATTAAAAAGTTTATAACTATCTAAACTTTTGGTAAATTTACAAATTTCTGTAGTGTCTTTACAATCTGTTTTATCTGGTCTAAATAAATATTCTGTTTTATAAAAGTCATTTTCACTAATTATTTGTGTTATATCTATATCTTCTTTACTTTTAAAAAATTTTTTTACAGTGTTAATAAAATCACGTTTATGATATTCTTCTAATATCTTTATAATATTAGAACCATGATATTTACTTATAGATAAATTATAATATTTTATTAAATCGGGAGTAATACCTTTATATATTTCTTTTTTAAATTTTATTAAATAATTCATAAATAATTTAAAAGCGCGAAGTAAGTATTTCTTTTTTGAATTTAGAATTTTTTTTGTATCTTCTAAATTATCAATTATATATTCATCTTCTTTATCATCTTTTTTTTCTTCGTTATCATCTTTTTTTTCATCTTTTTTTTCATCTTGATTTTTTGTTAAATGCTGATTATATGCATCATTTATCATCGATTTGTTCATTTCTTTTTTTAAATTCTGTATAAACAATTCATAATTATTATCTATATTTTGGTCATTATCAAAAATTTTTTTCTCTTCTTCTGATAAATCTGTACCTTTTAATATATTATTCATTACATTTTTTAATTTTTTTTCTTTATCTACTAAATCTTTACTACCGTTACTACCGTTACTACCGTTACTACCGTTACTACCGTTACTACCGTTACTACCGTTACTACCGTTACTACCGTTACTACCGTCTTTCATAATAATTTTATCTATTTCTGTATTACCTGGACCCCTTCTAGTTTCTACCTTTAAAGTTTCTATTTTCATTTTGTTTGCATAATTTATTAAGTCTTCTCCTTCTAAAATTTTATAATTCAATGTAAAATCATTACCTTTTAGTATTGCTAAATTAGAGTCGACTGTATTAGAAGAATTAGTAGGATTATTCCACCACGTTGTTACACAGGTTCTATCTTTTGAAATTGTCATTTCAATATTATGAAGATCGGGTTTTAAATTCTTATCTTTCCAAAATTTATAAGCACCTTTTTCTGTTCTAATTTTTTCGGCCTCTGCATCTGTAAATTGAACTGTATTACCTGAAGGATTTTTAGACAAATTTTCTTCTTCTTCTTTAACTGTCGATACTTGTGGGGCATCTTCAGTTACTGAACTTTCTATATCTTTTTTAGGATCTGAATTACCTGAATTACCTGAATTACCTGAATTATCTGAAGGATTTTTAGACAATTTTTCTTTTTCTTCTTCAACTTTAGATACTTGCGGGACATCTTCAGTTACTGAACTGTCCATATCATTTTTATAATTTTCAATATGTTTTATAATTTCTTCAATTTCTTTTTTAGAATTATCTTTTAATTTTTGAATGCTTGAAATATTTTTACTATAATTTTTATTAATCAAATTAATTAACAGTTTCTTTATATTACTGATTACTATGTTTATTAATTCAGATATATCAGTTTCATTATTTATTTCTTTTGGTAATTCTTTTATAGCATCTAATGCTTTTTCTACATCTTTTTTAATTTTATCCATACTTTTTTCATCAAAATTATTAATATCTGAACTTTCTAGCGATAGAAAATTTAGAATTGCATTTAAATATTTTTCATTACCTTTAGATTTTTCTGCTTTATCATTAATATATTCGACATCTTCATTAAAAGTGCTTAATAAAATGTCCTGCCACGATGGTGCGGACCAATTTTCTATTTTTTTTTTAAATTCTATAACATTTTTTTTTAAAGAGACTGTATCTATTATTTTTTTTTTATCAACATTAAAAGTTGCCATCAAATCATTTAATTCATTTAAACTATTTTTAACATTATTTTTCAAAGAAATTTCATCTATATCATCATCTACGCCTAATTTTTCAAATTCTTTAAAATCCTTATTTATTTTTTTATCCTTTTCATTATCATCGTATGTTATAAAATGAAGGTATTTTGCTATTTTTTTTAATTCTGCTTCTTCGCTTACAATACTATCCTTATTAATTGATTGTAATATGATAATAAAATATTTTTTGAATATATTTTCATAAAATTCTTTATTAATTAATGTTAAATATCTAGACCTATCATAGTCATTTGACATAGAAAATTTTCCAAATTTATTATTAAGGGAACTTTCGGTTGCTTTAATTTTATTTATAAAATTTGCACATAAATGTAATATTTTCTCTTGTCTTTGTATGAATATTTTTTCATATTTTTCTATAGCATTATTAATATCTCTTATTTGATATGTAAACGCATATTTTGCATCTACTCCACCCCCTTTTTTACCTGCTATATTATTTTGCAAAATATATATTTCAACGAACTTTCCTTCATATTTAATATATGTTCTATTATTTTCATTAAATATGTAATAATTTCTATTATTTATTTTTATCTTATGATTCGTTTTAATCATAATATAAATTAGTAAATCTATACTATTATATATTAATATAAAATAGATTTTATAATAAAAATATATAAAACTATACTACTATATTAATAAATAAGTATAAAATGGATAACGATAATAAAGAAATTAAAGATAATACTAGCGTAGAAAAAGTAGAAAAAAAAGTTTGTGCAGATACTAAAAAAGTCCTATCCATATTTAATTCGTTTCTTGATGAAAATAAAACGTATACATTAGACGAATATAAAAGGTTTATAACTCTTTCTTATAAAGATGCTATTAAGAAAACAAAAAGCAAATCTCGTTCTGGCGATGGAGAACAATCTGTTAAAAGAGAACCTACTAAATATAACATTTTTATCAGAGAGGAGATGCTTAAACTTAAAGAAACAAATGCTGATATTCCCTATAAAGAACTTATGAAACTTGCTGCTAAAAATTGGAATGAACATAAAAATAATTAATTTATACACTTGTACTGCTCGTACTGCTTGTACTTAATATATATAATAAAATCATAGCGATTGCTAAAATTAAATATATTATAATTAGTATACCTAAAGATATAACTGGAGACAATATAATAGCAATAAATATATTTACAATTATAGTTATAAATATTAATAAATATACAGGAAATCCTGGAATATCTTCAATAGAACTGCTAGAACTCATCATATTACTCCAATTAGGAAACATAGAATTAGTATTGCTACTTGTAGTATTAACATTTGAATATGTAATTCCAGTAGTAGAACTAGACACTTTGCTAGAAGTTTGTGATGGATTGTAATTTATATGAGTATTAAGATCTTTTTGTAATTTATCACAAGTTGAATTAATATTAGACAATTTGTTATTTAAATTTAAACATCTAACCTGTTGTTCAGACATTATTTATACTATTTTATTCTTCTATTATATTACATTCTTATTTTTTCTTTGATTTAGAAAAATAATTCTTATATATGTAATATAATAAATACAAAAAACCTATAAAAAATATTAGTATCATTATAATATATACAATCATACCAGTTATAGACGCAGTTCTACTTACCATACAATAAAACGATTGATCTGCTATTGGACAACGTTCAATTGTATTTGCCCCCGAATTACTCATTAATGCAGAACTTCCGCCAGATAAAGCAGCGCCGGCAACACTTCCAGATAAACCTCCTGCTACTCCTGCAGCACCGGCAGTACCAGCAACTCCAGCAGTACCAGCAGTACCAGCAACTCCAGCAGCACCGGGGGTACCAGCGGTTCCAGCAGATCCTAAAGTATCTGTAGAACCCATTTTACCACCGCGACCCTTAAAATTTTCTCGTAAATATGCAACCATCTTATTAATTCTAATATATTAAAAGATAATTTATAATTTTTTACTTTTGGAAAATAATATATTTATAAAATATATAAAAATATATGTAAATACTGTAAATATAATCAAATATATAGTGCTATTTCCTTTAGTATTTTTATTTTTATTGCCACCACATCCTCTTCCTCCTTTAAAATTTTCAAAAAATATTTAGATACGTTATTATTATTTTGCATTATATATTATAATATAATATAATATTAGAATATATGTCTAGTATTGTAGAAACATTCGCTATAATATTAACAATAATTATTAGCACTTTAATTATAATATGGGTTATTAATAATAATAATAATTTAGATATAAATTATAATAATGTATATGTATCTACTGGAAAAAATAAGAATACTATAAAAGGCGATACTGATAAATGTACAACAACTTGTGATGCTCTTGACCCCGTGAGCGATCCTAGATATAACATGCAACAAATTATAAAACAATCTATATTATTAGAAGAACATTTAACGAATAAAAATAAAAGATGTCGCGATTGTATAACTAAACACTTCTTACATATTATTGGATTAGCGGAGGAAGCAGAAATGTTAGCTACTAAAAATATCAATAAATACCCTTTAATAAATGAATCAGTGATATTATATAATGAGTTATTTAAAATTTGGATTAAAAATAAACATTTAAATAATAGTAGCGAGGATTATATATTATACTGTACAGATAAATTACGCAATCACAGAAAACAACTAATAGTAATCTATTTTTTCAATGAAAAATATAATATATCTGAAGAAAGACATAATTCTGAAGATAAAATGTAATTACAATAGATATTTAATAGTTTTATTAGACATAGCGTGAGATAATACATTTTTAATAACAATAATTGCACTTTGATGAGCGTCTAAATGATGTGGGTGTATTTCAGATCCCATTTCAATATTGGGATACGAGCATGGAAATGTCGCTGTATAAGTATTTGCTGTAGAATAAAGTGCTACATCTGCTACTATCTGAAATTCACAAGATGAAAAATCATATTTCCCATTTACATAAAATTTATTTACTAATTTTTCTGCACCTTTGCGAGAAACAATATACATACCTGCGCAAGGAAGCAAATATTGCCATTTAATAAAATGTAATTTATTATTAAGTAATAAATTGTTATATAAAAATTCTACTGTATTGCCGTAAGAAATGCATAATTGTAGTATTTCAAAATCTGGAGGTGCATCTTTTATTAGAGTATCATAATCAATATCGTACGGAAGTAACATATCGTCTTCCATTACAACAAACCATTCGTCGTTTGTATTCGTAATAGCTTCCTTCATTGCTTTAATATGACTAGAAATACAAGCAAATTCATATTCACAATTTACACAACCTGGATGTTTACATGTCAAAGGGCGTTTATTTGCTAAAACTGTATCAAAATCATCTGGTGTAATAGCGGAAACTCTTACGTTATCTATATTTTTTTCTTTAAACTGATTTTCCATAAATAATTTTCTCTTAGTACTTTTATCTAAATTAATCCAATAGTGTATCATAATATAATGATATAATATTATTATATTTGATGTTAAATCTTATATAATTTAATTTAATATTTATAAATGTATATATTTTATTGTGGTATAGTAGTTATATTATTTTTGTTATTATAAGTTAAATGAAGTTGGAACTTAGAAAATTTGATCCTACTAAAATTAAAAGTGATTCAGTTGTTGTATTTATCGGTAAAAGAAATACTGGAAAAAGTTACTGTATGAAGGATATTATGGGTTATAATAGAGATATACCTGTAGGCGTCGTAGTATCTCCTACAGAAAGGGCAAACGGATATTTTGAAAAATTTATTCCAAAAATGTTAATATACGATGAATTGGAAGAAAAAATAGTTAGCAAATTTTTATCACGTCAAATAAATATTACTAAAGATAGGAAAAAAGAACTAGAAAAACACGGATCGTCTACTATAGACCCTCGTGCTTTTTTGATATTAGATGATTGTATGTATAATAAAGCAGTAACAAAAGACAAGAATATAAGATGTATTTTTATGAATGGAAGACATTATAAAATATTTTTACTTATAACTATGCAACATGGTTTAGGATTACCTCCAGATCTTCGCTCGAATATAGATTATGTCTTTATTTTTAGAAATAATATTGTCAAAGAAAGAGAAAAGATATACAATCATTATGCAGGTATGTTTCCTACATTTGATGTTTTTAATCAAGTTATGAACCAATGTACTGAAAATTTCGAATGTCTTGTTATAGATAACAAAATACAATCTAATAACATAAATGATAATGTTTATTGGTATAAAGCACAAGATAGTAATTATAAAATGTGTTCTCAAAATTTATGGGAAATGCAGGCGCTTCAAGATCAGCGCGATTTAATGGGTATTGCAGACGAAGAAGAAGATACCGAAGATTTCGACCCAGGTGTCTTTATGAAAAAGAAGAATTCAAAAATAATCAAGGTTAAGAAGAACCATAAATATTAAATATATATTTTATTTTTAGCATTCATTATACCTTTATGAATTACTATTTTTGAAATAAAGATAAGGAATGTATATTAATTATTACAGGGAGATACTATGGATATTATATTATTTAATGATGTATGTATATTTGATGGAAATAAAACTATTATTTATGGACAATATAATAATAAGTTTACATCAATAAAATTAAACTATAATTTTGAGGTAATATTCTGTGATAACAGAGATGATTTTTATATTGAAATTTATGAAAAGGTATATTATATTGATAACATAACTTTTGTTAATGATCAATATATTAATGTCATTAAAAAAGACATTATTTTAAAATTTCCATTTGAAAATTGTAATTTATCCCTGGATTCTAATTCGGTTATTATTAGCACAATGTGCAAGGATTATTCTTCAAGATTAGAAGAATGGATAAACTATAATTTAAATTTAGGATTTTCAGGCATTGTTATATTTGACAATGATGAAAATAAAAGCAATGAAATAAATGAACCTTTAGAATACAGGCAAAATAATGGTACTATAAGTGATATTTGTAAAAAATATAAAAATAAGGTTTTTCATATAAAATATAATTATCAACCAATGTGCAAAAATCATTATGATACTATTCAAAGAATTTCATTACACATTGGTGTTAATGCTTTTCGTAATAAATGTTCTAAAATTGCATTAATAGA
>Ga0102865_1000553_pt1 | contig 9974 bp, 10 predicted proteins | sample Colrivmet1449C02_FD_78440 | JGI IMG/M metagenome (GOLD analysis project Ga0102865, IMG submission 78440) | Estuarine microbial communities from the Columbia River estuary - metaG 1449C-02 | ecosystem: Environmental > Aquatic > Marine > Intertidal zone > Estuary | place: USA: Columbia River...
CTCCACGAGACGATCCCAGACTTTCACCACACCCCTTCCCGCTTCGCGCGCTTCCAAGCCGCCCTGGCCAAGGACAGCCATGGCCGGGCCGCCGCCGCCGGGCCCGAGATCGCCTTCGCCCTCGCCCGCGCCAGCGAGGTCAGCGTGGTCGTGGAAGCGCTCCGCGATGGCTCGCTGCCCGAACGGGTGACCCACAACGACACCAAGCTGAATAACGTGCTCCTCGACGACATCACCCAAGACGGCGTCTGCGTCATCGACCTGGACACGGTGATGCCTGGCTCGGCCCTCTACGACTTCGGCGACCTGGTGCGCACCTCGACCTCGCCTGCCGCCGAAGACGAGACGGACCTTTCCCTGGTCCGCCTGCAGCTCCCGATGTTCGCGGCGCTGGTCCGCGGCTACCTTGCCTCCGCCCGCGGCTTCCTGACGCCGCGCGAAAAGGAACTCCTGCCCTTTTCCGGCAAGCTCATCACCTTCGAGATCGGCCTCCGCTTCCTGACCGACTGGCTCGAAGGCGACACCTACTTTAAGATCAAGCGCCCCACGCACAACCTCGACCGTTGCCGCACCCAGTTCAAACTGGTCGCGTCGATCGAAGAGCAGCTGCCCGCCATGCGGGAGGTCGTCGAACAAGCATGAGCAAGCGCGTCCTCATCACTGGCGGAGCCGGCTTCATCGGCTCCCACCTGGTCCGACATTTCGCCGGTCAGGCCCAGGTCACCGTCCTCGACGACCTGCGGAGCGGTTACGCCCATAATCTGGACGGGGTCGCCTGTCGCTTTGTCCGCGGCTCCATCCTCGACGCCCAGGCCTTGCGCGAAGCGATGGCTGGCGCCGAAGAGGTCTACCATCTCGCCGCCATGATTTCGGTGCCGGAATCCGTCGCCAAGCCGGCGGAATGCGCCGAACTCAACACCGAAGGGACGCGGCGCGTCCTGGACGCCGCCCTAGCCGCGGGCGCCCGCAAGGTCGTCCTCGCCTCCTCTGCCGCCATCTACGGCGACAACCCGACCGTGCCCAAGCTCGAGAGCATGACGCCGGAGCCGAAGTCCCCCTACGCGCAAACCAAGCTCGCCGGCGAACACCTTCTCGAAGCCTACCGCGAGACCCACGGCCTCGGCACGACTTCCTTGCGCTTCTTCAACGTGTTCGGCCCCAGGCAGGACCCGCGCTCGGCCTACGCCGCAGCCGTGCCGATCTTCATCGCCAAAGCCCTCCGCGACGAACCGATCGGCATTCATGGCGACGGCGGTCAGACCCGCGATTTCGTGCACGTGACGGACATCGTCGGCGCGTTGGCCTACGCCGGCGCTTCGGCCGACATGGCCGGCACTTTCAACGTCGGCTACGGACGAAGCCAATCCATCCTCGAACTGGCCCAGGAAATCCTGCGCCTGACCGGCTCGAAATCACGTATCGACCACCTACCTCCGCGGGCGGGCGATGTCCGACACTCGCTGGCCTCGACGGCGCGCCTTCTGGCTGCTGGCTGGCAGCCCCGCTCATCGGTCAGCGCCGGCCTCGCCGAGACGGTCGAGTATTTCCGTCAGCTCAAGGCGTGACGACCAACGTCGCGCGCAGGAGCTCATCCTGCCCGTCGTTGAGATTCAGCCAAAAGTCGTAGGTACCTGGCGGCGGTAAGCGCAGGCGGAAAGCCAGCGTGGGGTTGTCCGCATATTCGCCGCCCTCGAGGGTCGGATGCATGTGCGCGTAGCCCGCCTCCGGCCGATCGACCGAAAAGACGACCGCATGACCCAGCGAACCCATGATGGGCTTCAGCCGTAAAGTCTTACCGACGGGGCCGGCCAGCCGGAGACGGATCATCGCCGATGAGCCGGTCTGGGTGGTCGATGCGGTCAGTTCCACGATCCGATTACGCGTTTCGCCGACGGCACTGGCCGCGGCTCCCGCCGCCGGAGCGACCTGCGCCTCGGCGAGCATGGTGCGAGCGGTGCGGACGTCGGTGAAATCGACGTAAGCCCGGAGCGGCAGGCCCCGCAGTCGAGCCGGCAACTCGAAACGCCAGCTGCCATCGGCGGCCGGCTGGGGATGCAGATGGGCGTATTCCCTGTCCCCGCCGACCTGACGCAGATGCAGGTGCACGCGCTGGGTATGGGAGATCGCAATCTCGTGGGCGTAATAAGGATGGCCGTCGTCCTTCAGCAGGCGGAGTTCGCCCGAGGTCCCCTCGGCGTCGGTCACGACCTTGAGTTCCACGGGGAAACGCAGGCCTTTCGGGGAATAGAAATTCGCCTCTTCATTGAGGCCGCAGAATTCAAGTCCATCCACCACGACCGGCTGATGGTCGGCATGCAGGAAGGTGCATTGGGTGTCGGGCAAGGAACGCAGCCCGAAGAAACCTACGACCGCGACGAGGGTGATGATCCAGATCTGACGGAGGTTCGACATCAGCGACGGGTGCTGGCCCCACCCTCGAGGGAGAGCAGACGGCGGGCGATTTCTTCGGCATCAAAGGACGGTCCTTCGTTGCGGAAGGCGATACGGCCTTCCGGGGTGATGACGATGAGCGCGGCGTTATGCACGATGGTGCCGTCATCACGCAGGGTCTGGATACCGTAATGCCGCATCAGGTCCTTGATCTGACCGGCGTCGCCGGTGAGGAAGCGATGACGGGCATGGTCGATGCCGTAACCGTCCGCATAGGCGCGGAGCTGGCCGGGGGTATCGGTCTCCGGGTCGAAAGTGATCGTGACCAGGCGGATGCCCGCGGCGGCCGGATCCTTGGTGAGCTGATCGCCCAGGGACTTCATGCAGGCGGTCGAAGCGGGACACATGCGGGCGACGCGGCAGCTGGTGAAGATGAAATTGAGCGCGACGGCATGGCCGAGAAGATCTTTCTTCATCACCAAGCGGCCATCCTGATCCCACAGGGCCATGTTCGGCATCAGCTCATTGGGCATCCGGGTGACCATCCGACCCTTGTCGACGGTCTCGCGGCGGAGCACGTCGGTGACTTCGGCCACGCGGCGGAGTTCCTCGGGGTCAGCCGGGACGATACCTCGGGCCGCGGTCTCGGCGCCTTCCGCGACGGCGTCATAGCGGACGATGCGACCGACCCAGCCGACCTTGCGGTCGCCCTCGGGAAAACGACGAAGTAGATTCGTCGAACCATCCGCCTGGACGATCTTCGCCCAGCCGTCCGCGGCGACGGAAACGACCTTCCCGGTCTCGGTGGCGGCGGAAAGTCCGGCGACGGCCAGGAAAAGGAAGCAGAGGTGATTCATGTTCAGAGATGTTCTCCCGAAGGACCAAGGAGCAGCTCAATCATGCCATGTCGAACGCCGTAGTGCGAAAGATGGAAAGCTTCGGCGCCGGTCAGGTCCGCCAGCACGCAAAGGGTGATCAGGGCGGCGGGCATGATATCGGCCCGATCAGCAGGGATGCCGGGGATCGCCCGACGACCGGCCAGGTCGGTCGCGCACATCCGGTCCCGCAACTCGCGAATACGGAGCAAAGGCAACCGGCCGCCGACGGGCGCTTCGCCCAAAGCCTCGAGATGCAAGGCGACCGCGGCGAAGACGCCGCCGGCGCCGACGATCAGGAACCTGTCCGCCGCTCCCGCCGGGACGACAGTCTGGAGAGAGGCGAGCAGATGGGTGCGGATGGAAAGCTGGTCGAGCTCGTCCACCGGACCGTTTCCGCCGCGCAGGAAACCATGGGTCAGCCGGACCGACCCTAGGGGAAAGCTGCGCGCGAGCACGCAACGCTGGCCGCGCAGGACGGAAACTTCGAGACTACCGCCGCCGAGATCGAAAGAGAGGATGTCGGCGTAGGCTTGGTAAGCGGGGTCGGTGCGGACGCCGGCCGCGGCGAGCCGGGCTTCGACTTCACCGGAGACGATGGTCAGCGGCACGCCGGTGGCGGCCTCCACCTCGCGGGCGAAATCCTGGCGGCCGACGGATTCGCGCACGGCGCTGGTGGCGAGCACGCAGCAGCGGGTCGCCCCCAAAGAACGGGCGTAAGCCAGCAGCCGGCTGATGGCCGCGACCGCCTCGGCGCGCGCTTCGACCGAGAATGGCTCCGCGGGACCTCCCTCAGGCTGGAGACGGACGGCTTCGGACTTTCGTCCGAGTTCCTTGCGGTCGGTGGCGGCGACGACAGCGACCTTGATGGAGTTGGAGCCTACGTCGACGACGGCGATGACGGACATGTTCAGAAAAGGAATTGACCCTTAAGTCCGCCGAAAAGATGGAGGCCATCCTGCGTCTCGAACTCCTTGGTCCGGGCGGCGCAGAAATAGGTCAGGGAACAAGAGGACACCTGTAACGTCGCGCCGAGCGCGGCCTGCAGGATGATGGGGGAACGGGTCACCGCCCGGGAGTCCCGGAAGTTGGTTCCGTCGGTGGCGTAATTGCGTACCACGACCTCGACTTGGGTGTCGGCGAAACCCCAGAAGGCGAGGCCGTCCTTACCCGGGGCACGCAGGTCGGACGACGGGTCGTAACCGTTCGAGTGACGGATGTAGCTATGCCCCCAGGAACGTCCGAGATCGGAGCCCCAGCGGAACTGAGCGCCGAAGATGGCCTCGGTCCGCATGGTGCCGAGCTGCAGGACGGCGCGCGCGATCAGATCGCGAGTATCCCGGTCAGGGCCATCGAGGTCGAAACGATGGCGAAACTCACCGTCGAGATTGACCAGCACCTCATCGGGGAGCTGAGTCCCCCAACCTACGGACTGCGGCGTCCCGATCAGTTGATGGAACTTATTCTGGACGGTCTCGCCGCCGGCCGACGGTCCGATGACGCCGAGCTTCGCCTCGACGGAGAACATGCTGTCGCGGCGACCTCCCCGCTCCAGGACGCGACCGTAACCCAAGCCCAAATATAGAGCCCCGGAGTATGGTAGATCGGTGTAGGGCGGAGTCACCGCAGGCGGATTCAAGGTGTCCGCCGGCGTATTGATCTCCTGCGTCACCGAAAAGAAGACGTTGTCCCCGCGATTCAACGCGACCTTCAGACCCTGAGTATAATAACGGTCCTTGTTGGCGGGCGCGAACTTGTCGTTCTCCTCCGTGACGGAGACCACCCAAGGCGAGTTCGCCGACTCCGCCGCCGAGGCGAGTCCGGCGAAGAAAAGGAAGGCGAATGGACGGGTCAAGGACATCGACGAAACGACAGCAAAGCGACGGAAGGACGCAGGGACAACGCCTTTCTGACTTGTGAATGATTAGCTGCCCAAGTATTTGACCATCAGGATGTCCCAACCGCCTTCAGGCTCGCCTTTTGCCCGGACGGAAGTCTGCGCCGACGGCCTCGCCATGGTATGGGTCGGGGGTGACTGGAATCTGGATGACAGCCTTCCTCAGGTCGTCATCCGCGGCGACCGCGTCAAGGTGGTCGCCGAAGGTCTCGGCGACTTCGACTCATCGCTACCCGCCTGGCTGCACGCGCATGGAAAGCACATCCGGGAGTTCGATCTGACCGCCCTCCCCGACCGTCTCCAGTCCTTGGTCCGCATGGCCGAGAAGGCCGCCTTCCAGGAAACGGGCGATGAGAAACTCGGCCTGCTCGAACAGTTCGGCAGCTGGGGCGTCGAAAGCGGCTCATCCTGGGCGAGGGCCTTCGAACACATCGGACACACCGCCCTCGGTTTCGGCCGCATGCTCATCGGTCGCGCCAAGGTCAACTGGGCCGACTTCACCCTGCAGCTCCAGACCGCTGGCGTCGACGCCCTGCCGATCGTCGCCCTGCTCGGCTTTCTGACCGGCCTCATCATGGCTTACGTCGGCCTGATCCAACTCCGGCAGGTCGGCGCCACCGTCTATGTCGCCAACCTGGTCTCCTTGGCCATGACCCGCGAAATGGGCGCGCTGATGACCGGCGTCATCGCCTGCGGGCGCACCTCGACCGCCTTCGCCTCGCAGCTCGGCAGCATGAACGTCAGCCAGGAGACGGACGCCCTCCGCGCGCTCGGCATCCAGCCGGTCGAATATCTGGCGCTGCCGCGTATCCTTGCCGTGACCCTGATGGTCCCGCTGCTCGCGGTCTTCGCCACTTTCGTCGGGGTCTTCGGCGGCATGATCGTAGCCTGCGCCGGCGACCTGAGCGTCGAACAATACCTCACCCAGGCGATCCGCGCCATCGCGTTCAAGAGCTTCCTGGTGGGCTTCCTCAAATCCATCGCCTTCGGCTTCATCGCCGCCTGGGCCGGCTGCTACCGCGGCTCCGTGGCCAAACGCTCCGCCCTCGGCGTCGGCGAGGCGGCGACCTCGGCCGCCGTGCTCGGCATCACGCTCATCGTCGTCTCCGATGCGCTCTTCGCCGTCATCTTCAACCTGTTCAACCTGTGAGCACCCCGACGGACATCGTCAGCTGCGAAGGCCTTGCCATCGGCCATGGCCGCAAGGTGATCATGGACCGGCTTTCCTTCGCCCTGCCCGCCGGCAAGATCCTGGCCATCGTCGGCCCCAGCGGCTGCGGCAAGAGCACGCTCATGCGGGCGCTCGGCGGATTGGACGCCCCACTCGGCGGCAGCGCCCGCCTGATGGGCGTCGACCTCTCCACGGCGGACGAACCCGCCCGACAGGCCATCCTTCGCCAGAGCGGCTTCCTGTTCCAAGGCGCCGCACTGTTCTCCTCGCTGACCCTCCGGGAGAACATCGAGATGCCCATGCGGGAGTTCCTGCGCTGCCCGCGCAAGGAGATGCGCCAGCTGGCCGAGTATAAACTGGCCTTGGTCGGCCTGGCCGACGCCATGGATAAGCTGCCCTCGGAGATCAGCGGCGGTATGGCCAAGCGAGCCGGCATCGCTCGGGCGATGGCGCTGGACCCGAAAGTCATCTTCCTCGACGAACCCAGCGCCGGACTGGACCCGATGAGTTCCGGGCGCCTGGACGAACTGATCCTGCGCCTACGCGAAGCCTTCGGTACGACGGTGGTCCTGGTCAGCCACGAGATCCCGAGCATCCTGCGCACGGCTGACTTCTGCATTTACCTCGACCCCGACACAGGCACCATGGGCGCCTACGGCCCGCCGAAAAGCTTCCTTCAGGCTGGCCAACCCCCGAAGGTGCACGCCTTCTTCTCCCAAGCACGTTTCGACTGACCATGCGCCGTTCCGCCAACATGACACTGATCGGGGCCTTCGTGGCCGGCGGGATCCTGCTCATCATCACCGCCGTCATCCTCCTCGGCGCCGGCTCGTTCACCGGCTCCAAACCCGAGGCGATCGCTTACTTCGAGGACTCCGTGAGCGGACTCGACATCGGCGCGCCGGTCAAGTTCCGCGGGGTCACGATCGGCAAGGTCAGCCAAGTGCTGCTCCACACCTCCGGCCAGTCGGCCGCCGACTACGCCGTGCCGGTCGTCATGGAATTCTCCCCTGACCTGCTGACCCGCCGCGGCCTCGACCTGGCGCTCCTGCAGAAGGAAGGACTCGGCGTCTCGATCGGCAAAGGCCTGCGCGCCAAGCTTCAGCAGCAGTCGGTGGTCACCGGCGTGCTTTACGTCGAACTCGATTACTTCGCGGACACGACGTTCAAGCTGCACGCGAAGGACGGACCGCTCCCCGAGATCCCGACCCAGCCTTCGAACCTCGGCGCCCTCACCAAGGCCATCTCGCAGACGCTCGATCAGCTGAGCCGGATCGACTTCGTGAACATCACGAAGAAGGTCGATTCGATCCTCGGGCGCATCGACCAAGGCGCCGCCCAGATCGAGTTCGAGAAGATCAATGGCAACCTCGTGGCGGCGTCGGCCAACATCGCGAAGATCACCGGCGACCCGACCATCCCTCGGGCGGTGGCCGACTTCTCCGCCGCCATGCAGGGCGTCGACGCCCTGGTGAAGCGTCTCTCCGCCAAGGTCGATCCGGTCGCCGATGACATCAAGGGCATGGCCGCCGCCGGCCGCAAGGCGCTCGAACGCCTGAACGAGACCTCCGAACACCTCCGCACGCTTACCAAACCCGGCTCACCCGCCCGCCGCGACCTCGACCAGGCCCTGGCCGACGTCTCGGAAGCCGCTCAGGCGATCCGCTCGCTGGCCGACTTCCTCGAACGCAATCCGGAGACGATCATCCAAGGCCGCAGCAAGTCGCCCACGCAGCAAGCCACGCCGAAGGAGGCGCCGCCCGCCAAATGATCTTCCGAGCCTTCGTCGTCGCCCTGACCGCGCTGCTCAGCGGCTGCATCATCTTCGACCAGAAGAGCGAGGCCGTCGTCTTCCACCGGTTCACCGCTCCGGCCTCCGTCCCTGCCCGGTCCGCCGCCGTCGGACCGCAGCTCTTCATCCCTCGGGCGGTCATTCCCTCCGAGCTCCGCCGACTCAACGTCGTCCTCGTCGATAACGCCGGCTGGGTGCACATCGAGGACGCCCATCGCTGGGTGGCCCCCCTCGACCGGTCCATCCCGGAAACCGTCGCCCGCCATCTCAACATGCTTACGGGCGTCGTGACGACCACGCAGACACCCTCCGAGGACCATGTCGTGCTTCTGCTCACGGTCGATAAGATGGAGGTCTTTGCGCCGGCCGGCCCCGAACGCTCGATCTTCTCCCTGCCGGGCAGCTCCGACAAAGAGTCCACCGCCACCCTGCAGTTGACCTGCCGCCTCGAGAAAGCCGACGGCACGCTTGTCGCCGTCAAGACCCTCGCCCGATCCCGTCCGCTCAAGGAGCGCACCCCCGCCGCGTTCGTCCAGGCTCAGTCCGCCAACCTGGCGGAGCTTTCGTCCGAGATCGCGCAATGGCTGCCGACGACCGCCCCTTCTTCGAAATGACCACGCCTTCCTCGCCTCGCCCCAACGGCTTCTCCGAAGCCACGGGTGAGATCTGCTACGACCTCCCTTCGTCTTACATCCCGCACGCGGGCACCGGCCTGCTGCATCTCCCGCGCTTCCTGGCGAAAATCGGCAAGCACCTGCGAGGCGAACTCCCGAAATCCTACCAGCGTAACTTCTGCAAAGGTTTCGACCGCTTTCTCTGCCTCCACCTCGGCGTGGACCCCGAACAAGTCATCGCCTGCGTCCGTGACGCCCGCGACGACGCCGACCGCGACGAACGCCTGAAAGCCCTTTTCCCCGCCGATCTCCGCGTACATGTCTGGAACCGCGAACTGGTCCAGAAAGGCATGAGCGAGATGGGCCGCGAGGCCCTCCTCGACGCCAAACGTAAGATGAACTCCGAGCACCGCACGGACGTCATCTCGTTCGCCGATATGATCGACTTCGACGAGGGCCGCATTCTGTGAATACCCAAGACCCCCACCCTCACCGCCTGATCCTCCGAGGCCTCGCTCCGCTGCTCGCCTGCCTCAAGCATCACCCGAAGGCGCTCCGGGAGGTCATCGCGACGGCCGCCTTCGCCCCGAACCTCGCCGAGCACGACGCGACCTTCGCCGAACTCGGCGTGAAGACCCGCATCGTCGGTGCGATGGAACTCGCCCAGACGGCCGAAGGACCTTGCTCCGACGTCTGCGCCTTGACGATGCGCCCAGAGCCGGGTCTCGCCCGGATCTCCGACTTCGCCGAGTGGCGCGAAAGCCGCGAGAGCATCGTCATCGCGGATGGAGTGACCAATCCCGCGGACCTCGCGGCCATCGCCCGCGGCATGGCCGCCTTCGGCCTTAAGCGCCTGCTTCTTTCCGGCGGCACCGAGAAGCTGGCCCACGACCCGGAAGCCTGGCACCTCGCCCGTGGCGCCATGGAACAACTCCGCCTCATGCGCGCCGCCGCGCTCGGCGGCCTGCTCAGACTAGTCGAAGACAAGTGCTGCGTGGTGGCCCTGTCGCCTGATATCGGCCGCAAGATCGACCTCGGCGTGCCCGTCCGCGTGCCTGCCCGACACCTCGCCCTGCTCATCCCGGGCGGCCGACTCGACCCCGATATCCAACCCCGCGTCGAGCATTGCTACCGCTTCCCCGGCCTCGTAGGCCAGCCGTCCCTGAACCTCGCGGAGATCGCGCCCCTGGCGATCGCTTGGTTCGCATCCACCCCTCAGCCGCGCGCCGATGGC
>Ga0102865_1000554_pt1 | contig 9968 bp, 29 predicted proteins | sample Colrivmet1449C02_FD_78440 | JGI IMG/M metagenome (GOLD analysis project Ga0102865, IMG submission 78440) | Estuarine microbial communities from the Columbia River estuary - metaG 1449C-02 | ecosystem: Environmental > Aquatic > Marine > Intertidal zone > Estuary | place: USA: Columbia River...
ACCTAATGGTGGAGGTAAGCCATACTCCAGAGCTACAGCTACTCGACATAAGCCACTGCACGAAGCAGCAGCCCTACTACTTGGCGCCCGGTGAGTTCCTCTTAGCTGAGACAGAAGAGGTCTTCCGCATGCCCAAGGACATTTGTGGCATCTTCTGCCTCAAGTCTTCACGAGCTCGCGAGGGCTACGAGCACAGCCACGCCGGTTTCGCGGACTGCAACTGGACAGGTAGCAAACTCACACTTGAACTTAAGAACAACCGCACCTACCACAACCTACCCCTTTACCCCGGCCTCCTCATAGGCCAAATGGTATTCCTACTTATGGCCGCTAAGCCTACGCTTGATTACGCCGTATTGGGGCACTACAACGGCCAAACTCGCGTGATGCCGAGTTGGCAGCAAGCGGCCTAGCTAGGCTTACCACAACCGTCTCTCCCTTATGGAGCGCTACCTCATCGAGATACGAGGTAAGTTCTACCTAGAGACGGATCAAGACCCGGACAACATTGCCGGCGATGTCTACGCGCGTATAAGTGAATTCTTCAAAAGCGATGATGACATCATCGATTTAGAGATAGAAACCTACACGCTTCCTGTCCATGGAACATCAGATTGATGGCATCCACCTTCTTAGCAAGAAAGCCACTAAGCAGAAGTTTCGTGCCTCAATCTTTTCCGCTTGGAACCACGAATGCGCCTACTGCGGAGCCCATGCCACCACCATTGACCACGTAAGGCCCAAGGCCAAAGGCGGCACCACCTCCCGCGACAACTGCGTCCCCGCCTGTCTCGAGTGCAACATCAGCAAGGCCCACTCCCCTGTGTGGATCTGGTGGATGTCCCAAATTCACTGGAGTCTCATCCGCGCTAAGCGGGTGTATTACTGGATCCGCCCGGTAGATTTCCCTTCAGATGCTCAATGTAGATCTGAGCCTGCCATAGGTCATTGGAATATCGACCTATTGCACCACCAGGACTACAACTCCTGTACCTAGGCTCTCCACAGGGTTCCGTACTCTGTTCGATATAGAACCCATCACCACAGTCCGTGGCATCTGCCGGAATAGCACTAAGACTTAGCCCAGAAAGCGCAGCAGTATTTGGCGTAGTTTCCTCCACTGGAGCGACCCTCAGGAAAGTCCAATCCACATTCTGCTTGGCTCGGCTTCCAATGGACGCACTGATAACACTTCGGTGCGGCATTAGTCACAGCTCTTGCATCCGCATACAGCTGCTCTGCCTCAAGCACGGCATCCTCTAAATCTGTACAGCTAAGCGGTAGATCGAGTTTGGCGGTATGGCTCTTAATGCGGACACGCCAGCCGTCAGTTCCCTCGTAGAGAACCATCCGACCGGCGTGATACCGCAAACTCGCCACTAAGGCTGCGCAAGTACTCGCAGCTTACCAAGCAAGTCCGTAAGCGACCCATCGTTTACAACATGCGTCGCAAAGTCGTGGTACGCATCTAGGCCTCCCTCGCTCGCATGCTCATGTGTCCTGAGTGCATCGGGGCGCTCCACCAGCCACATTTCGCCACCTAAGTTGCGTATCAGGTCGGCTTCATTAGGGAACCGCACGTCATCTACCACAACTAAGTCGTACGGCTTAATGCTTTCCTGCCAACACCTAAGCCAGATGTCTGGGTGAATGCACTGCCGTCCCCACTCGGTCCCCAAGGTGCGCAACATATGCCGCACACTCACCTCTGCACCAGGAACTACTACCTGCTTATCCACCCTGACTAAGCGGTAAGCCTCATCGTCGCTGTACCCCAGTGCCTTAAGCATGGGAATAAGCATCTCCTTAAGCGTTTGTGCAAAAGGTACAACTTCATAGCCGCACTCCTGCGCTAAAAACTTAGCCACAGTAGACTTACCCGACTGTGCAGCCGGGCTGTACAAACCAATAATGTTCTTCACAAAGTTTAAGCAGGTGTGTTGCCGCTGCTGATGAAACCAGCGCGGATGATTTCAAAGGCGTCGTGCTTGAAGCGTTCGACCAGACCGGTGTACGTTCCGCGCAGACCAGCTTCCGCTGAGTCGCGCTCGTACAACGCATACAGGTAGTCAAGAAACGCCGCCTTACCGTTCTCGATTTGCCATGGCTTCAGCTCTTCGCAAAGCTTCGCAGCGCTCAACTGCTGGAGTGCCCCAATAAACTGAGTGTCCATCGAAAAACCAAGGTTTGTAGTAGGTGTCAAGCCCCCACACAAGTGGGTGGACCCCGAAGGATCCGTGGCCCGTCGTGGGCAGGTACACGCCTAACGCTCTGCGTCCGGTAAATGGTAGAGCCGTTCGAACTGCATTGACAGAGGCTCACTATCTTCTTCACAAGCCGGCTCCCCACGGAGCTGATCGGCATAGGACAGCGCGGTTTCAGCCCCTTCGTAGGGATCACCAGGCACGGGGTCGCTTATGTCGTGCAGGACCCAACTCACATTGCTGCCCCTGTGCTTCACCATGATGAAGCCGATATTGGGCGACCTAAGCAGTAAGCGGATAAGCAGTACTTCTAGGTGGTTCAGAAAAGGGTGCGTCATCGGATCAAACACTCGGTAAGCATGGCTGGACAATTAGCGGCGTAGGTGGAGCCCGCCTCAGGCAAGCCTAGATCGCACTTGCCTCCCCAGTGAACGCACGCAGCACAAGGGCCTCCGTTTTCCAGCGGAACACATTTGTCCTGCAGATACTTAAGTGCCCTCTCTCTGCGCCCGTCCTCAGATCTGCTGAAGCACTCCGAACAGAGCCGCAAACCCTGCATGGGATTACCGCACTGCTCACACTGCTTCTTCCCCTTGGGACGTGTACACGGAGCATTCGCCAGCAAACTTGCCGCCAGCCTCCGGGAAGTCCATCGAGCAGCCATCGTTACCCCAGTAAATACAAGAATCACATTGAACTAAATGTAGGCGCTTCTGCACGCCTAAGACACTACGCAGCTGCTTCAGCAAAGCGGCGCTTTCCTCAAACTGCTCGAGCATCTCCTTGCTTACTTCATAGAGCGTATGGCGATGCCCGCAGTTTTCGCAGACTCGTCTAACCCTGCGCACTCGCCCTTCACTAATCAGATGGGATTCAGTGATGCGTAGCTTAGAACTTTTGCACTTTTCGCATAAGCGGTTCACTTACCAATGCCTCCACGTATTAAGCACAATGTGCAAATTAGTAAGCATGTACGCTAAAAGGATTGCAAAGCGGATTAGGGCTACTTGATCGGCTATGCGGGGGTCGGGGTGTGCCTTTTCGCCCAAGGCCTTTGCCATTACGCGCCACCAATTCATCCAAGCACCTCTACCTGGGCACTTGGCCACCGCGCTTCTGCGTACTGCTGTGCCTTTCGCTTGGACTCCGCCCGCATAATCAGCGTCATCGGCTTTGTTCCAGCCTGCTTAACCACCAGGCGAAACTCCTTGGTTTTGGCACCTGCGGGGGCTCGGCTTACTCCCTCCCCATGGCGGCTTTTCTCTTCTTCATCCTCAACCCATTGAAGCGTGGCACGAAATTCAGTCATTAGTAAGCGTAGAAAACAACGTAGGCCGGCCTAGGCTACCTTAAGCAAGACTCGACCTATGGAATGGCTTAAGCGATCTGTAACACCAGAACGTGAGTTACAAATCGAATTAGCAGTACGGTCGCTGCCACCACGAGAGGCGGCACTTTACCGTGCCTGCGTCAGCTACCAGGAGATGCTGCAGCAGGCTGTGTGGGAAATCATGCGACTGGAGTCCCTGCTTGAAGATCAGCAAGCGCAAGCTCCCGCGCCTCATCCTTGATCTCACCGTAGACAGTTGCACCTAATTCTTTAAGAATTAGTGCGTCTAGGTGCTGCATGTAAGCGCCCTGGAACGTGCTGTCACTCGACTTAGTGTCCAGCAGCTGCTTGGCCTGTGCGGCAAAAGCGACGCAAATGCGCCGCTTCTTACGCACACGATGCACCCAATCCATATCAGCGGAGATCCCGCTGAGCTCTTGCATCTTGAGCGCTTCGTTAACGCTGTCATCCATCGACTGCACCGCCACCACCAGCTCGGCGTGGAGCGCCCGCACATCGCTAAGGGGTAAGGAGCTAAGGCCGTCGAGATCGACTGTGCGCTCGAGGCTCTTACTAAGGAACGTGAGACCCATAAGACTTGCTGTGAGATTTACGTGGTTTAAGTGGTAGGGCTAAGGCCCCAGCTTGCGCCGGGACCCATAGCGTACTACATCGTGGTCAGGCTTGGGGGCGAGCAACGCACACCACAAAGCACCCCGCCCGCTTGGCATCACGCCGAACGGAGTAACGCACCACCGGATTGGCACGGCTCATTGTCCCAACCACCTGGGTAACGGTGCTGGGCCGGTAGCCCTCCTTGACCTCCTCACTGGAGTAGGGCACGAAGAAAGCATCACCCACCTGCAGCGCAGCCACGGCTTCCCGAAGAGGAGCTGTTTTGCACTTGCGGCCAGTACGAACTTTCACTTCCGCCAACGAAACGGACTCAAAGTCTGCCATATGTTTTGAAGTGGTAAGAGGAACCAACAAACAGCTTACACTTAACGCGCTAAACTGCTTGCATTGCTGCGCATACGCCCATGACCAGCGAAACACCAGCACCGCCGGACCCCAAGCTCGTACTGTTCATGCACAGAGGCGGCATGAGCGCTAAGTCCATCGCGGCTGCACTGCGCATCCCTTACAGCCGCGTTCTCCGGTGGATCAGATCAGCTGCGCCTAAGTAGGCGGTTGGTGAAGTCGTAGTTGTACCCAGGCTCTGGCTCCGCATAGGTACGGCCAGTACAAATCTGACTAATTGCTGAATTACTAAGCCCGTACAACTTACCGATGTCACCCTGTCGCTGTCCATTGGCGTATCGCAGCTTTATGTCCTCAAGCTGCGCATCGCTTAGGAAGTTGCACCGGCGTCCGCGCCTAACAGGATCTGTCTCCATGCTGGGACGCCGCCTAATGCGCCGAATCACCCCCGTGAGACTGGGCGAAACATTCACGATGCGAGCAATTGAGTCGTAGTCATAGCCTTGGCACCGTAGATCCCAGATGCGATCTTCTCGATAAATAGAAATGCGTGCTCGGCTCATGGCAAGGTCACCTCAATAACGTGTGGAAAAAACACAACCCCAGCTAAGGGGTTGGCTAAGTACAGAAGCCGCAGCGCGGCCTGAATGCGCAGACTCAAGCCTGCTCGACCTAGGTCTCGTGGGTCTAAGCCTCGAATTGCTATGCCGTAGCGCGATTCAGGTATGCGAGTAACCCGCACAGGACAACCACAACTAAGCCTTAGTAGGTAAATTGCTAAGCGTTCAGTCATTGCTAATTAGTACAGCTTGGTTGTAGAACTGACCTAGGCGGCTACGCATCAGTTGCTGCCTAGCCTCAACTGCTGAGTAGGCCTTGATTACCTCGAATAAGTTCAACTTAGGAAAGTGAAACACAAAACGCTTAAGTTGCACGGCGTAGTCAGTCAAGTGATGTGATACGGACAACGGTATGTCCTAGATGCTTTTGCTTGGCGTAGAGGACCGCATGCCACAGGTCTTCTGCCTCAACTGTCTCTGTGTGGAGCAGCCGACTTACCCGGTGCCTAAGCGTGACCTCGTAACGTTCTGTGTACCGTCCACTAGGTGGCGTGTCCATGAGTTTGTGCGGTTTGCTGTTTAGCTTAGAACACCACCAGCTTAGCTAAGCAGGGCGTGTTGTGCCACCTCAATCCTCCTCGGGATCACAGTGGTCGAAGTAGAAGCCCTGGAGCCGCTCCACAATGTCGTGGGCTGCCACCAGCTGCGTAAAAAACTGTTCGCTGAGCACGTAGCTGGTGGTGCGGTGTTTGCAGTCGTAGCACTGATTCCGGCGTCGCTTGGCCCTGCCGTTGTAGGTCTTCTCCTGCGTCACCAGACGCATTACGCCGCCGCATTTTGGGCAGCGCTGTTCACCTAAGTTCATGGGGTGTAAGTGGGTTGATCAGTAGGGGTAATGCTCGCCTGGCACGCAACCGCCGCCTATCCGCTACGCTACTTATCCAACGATCTAATCGCTGGGCATTCCGCAGTGTGGAGGCTGCGGTGAGGCGTGCAGGCGCGAGAGCCGACGCCACCTCCACACCTAAGTGGCGAAGGTGACTACTCGGTTAGCCAAGTGGACACGGCTCGGATAAATGCCGTCATCTGACCACTCTCGATTGCTTCGGCGATCGTGAGGTTGTCTGTCTCAGGTCCCCACCAGAAGGTGGCGAACTCATCAAGGCCGTCATCGCTGTGTGATAGCTCAGTCATGGTGACTAGAAAGTAGGGATTGTGGGCTAAGGCAGTAACTTAGACGCCAACCGGAGCGCCAAGCAGCACGCCACGACGTAGCCCACCAGCAGCTCGAACAGCAGCGGCAGCGTCATAGGGCCTCCAGCTCGGCGGCGATGGTCATCAAGATGCGTCGTTCGCGTGTGCAGTACACAGCAGCAACTCGCAGCGCGGCGGCGGCAACAGCATTTGGTAGGTAGCCAGCCTCCCAATCCAGGCTTGATTTAGCGGCATTTGACACTGCCCGACCGGCGGGGGAGAGGTCAGTCATGTTCAGTCTTCTTTTGAAATGTAAAAGACATTGAGCCGTTTGCCCTTTTGTAGAGCGTGCCAAAGGGTATCAGGAACCAAGCAGGAACCATGACCAAAAGCACAACAGCCGCAAGAAACACTGACAGAATCGGCCAGGCAAGCATGAGGCCGACTTTGGCGGCTAGGTTGGCCGAACGTGGTATTGAGTTAGTCATCACTCAGCCTCCTGCTGCGGCACCGGCAGCGCCCAGTGGGGGAGCCAGTGGGAGAAGGCGTACTTGAGCTGTGGCACTCCAGGATTGTCGATACTGATCAACCTCCAATCACGATCAACTTTTCCGCACATCCAACACCTCCCCTTCGCATCGCAATCCTCCGGCCCCGGCAACCGCTCCGCAACCGGCACCGGGCGGGGGGGTGGTGGGACATCCAGGGCCGTTTTGATTGTGCTTCCTTGCAATCGACAATGCGTGAGCAATGTCCCCCCTGGCTTTTGTCAAATCGTCGCCACTGAGATAAGTGCAAGCAATCTCAAAGTGGCTCGCCAGGCAATGCAGTGCAACTACCAGCTCTATGCGAGCGCAGGCATCCCCCGGATCCTCCAAGGGCTGGGCGTGTTGCCAGCGGCTGTCGGGATGGCTCAAGATTGCCTCCGCCAACGCAGCAGCGCCTTTGTCGTGGTTGCCATCAACCTCACGGATGATTTCAGCCAAACGCAGAATGTCATCTACTTCGGGCATGGGCCCCTGCGGCTCGGGCTGGGCCAGGGCGGCGGCAGTACGGTCAAGCATTGAGCAATCAGGATCACACTTAGGCCATAAACTTTCGTTTGCCGCTATTTCGCCTGCCTGCTCGGCGAACAGCAAAAGCTCAGCGCACAACGCTCGCCAGTCGGTGGGGATGGGGTTAGTCATTTAGCTGCAAAGCAGAATAGTTGGGCTGGACGGTTGTCATATAGTTTTTGGCAACCTTGCCACTTTTGCGGCAACCACCACCAAGCGACTGCAAACATAATCAGAAGAATTGCTACTGCGGCAATCGCAGTGAGTTTGCCATCGTCAGTCATTGGGAAGGGCCTCCAGTGCGCGGCGGATGGTGCTCCAGTCAGCGGGATAAAGACGTTCGGCTGCTACCAATTCGTCCAACGCCTGCTCCTTCAAGCTCGGTGGCTTGGGGCGTCTGGCAGCACGAAACTGTTTTAAATCGTAATTCATCCACGACTCATTTTTGTAAAACTCTTGAAACCACTCACAACAAGCCTCCAGTTCCTGGGCTGCACCCCATTTGGCGGCACGAGCGGCAATCAATATCTCGCGGGCTTGGCTACCCATACCTTCAGGTGCTTGGTTACGCCACTGCGCCACCAGCTTCGAGAGTAGGGTGATGGGATGATTAGTCATTGAGTTGCTCCAGTGCGCGGCGGATGGTGTTGTATTTGGCGCGAACCGACGCATTTGCATCGACGCCGTTGATGAGACAGGGCTCAATCGACATCTCACCCAAAGCGGCCAGCGCCTGCTCCTTCAAGCTCGGCGGCTTGGGGCGGCGGGCGGCGCGGAGATCGGACACAACATCGATGACCTCCGACACGACATCAGAAGCAAACCACTCACAACATGCCTCCAGCTCTTGGTCGGCGCCCCATTGGGCGGCGCAGGTGGCGATGTGCTGTTCGTATGCCCAGTGTTCATCATTGTGCGGCACACCTGACAGGTTGGCGTTGTGCCCCCACTGCTGCACCAGCTCCGGCGGTGGGGTGATGGCAGTCATTCTTCAACCTCGTAACGCTTGCCAATGGCAGCTGCCCAAGCCACCAGATCACTGGCGCGGACGAGCTGCACTCCATCTTCGGGGCCATCGGCAACACGCCAATGACATGAGGCAGTGTCCTTGAGGGCGCACTCAATGGCAGCCTTCGCGCCCCAGGTTGCAGCCTTAGCGGCGATGTAGAGGGCCTTGTCGCAATGGGCGGCACCGTTGGTGTCCCATTCGGCTTCCCATTGGCGGATGATTTCAGCGGGCGGGGAAAGAAGGCGTGTCATTGATCCAGTTCTTTGACGAGTTTCTTCAGGGCCTTGAACTCTCCCCATGACAGTTTGATGCTCTGTTCACCGCTGCTGCTCAGGTGAACATCAAAGCCTTCACCGTTGTGCCATAGCGACACTTCGATGAAGTCATCGGGCTTGGCGAGGTGATCGAAGGTGCGCAGGGATGCGAATGCAGCGTCGAGCTTGTAGCGGGTGATGTCAGTCATCGTTCGGCCTCCTGCTCAAGCGCAAAGACAAGTGCAGGTGGGAAGTACACATCGGGGTTGCTGGTCATCCACGCCGCTACCTCGCGGATCGCGGCGCGGGCTTGCATGTGGCCGCATTCCGGTTCGCCAACGATGCAGCTGTGTACCCGCTCCACTAGCGAACTCCTAATTGGGAGTGAATTAGGAGTTGGCTGGGAGTTGGCCTCCAGCGCCTCAATGCGCTTGACGAGTGCATCGACGCAGAACCGGGTGCTCTCTGCCTGCTTCCAGCTGTCATCTTCGAGTGACTGAACCCTGTCACGGAGTTCTAAAACAGCGCAGACCAGATCACCCCCGTAAAGTTGACGGCGCTCAAGATTGACCCACTGCTCGGGCGTTGCTCTGTAAGTGGTCATTCGTATTCTGTTGTGCAAGTTTGCAGATTGATAATCGTTACGTAACCATCGCCGCCTTCTGTCTCCCACGTGTCTGGGTGAGATTTCCTTACTTGCTCTGCTTCTTCGATAGTTGCACAAACTTTTATTGGGTAAGAACTAACTCCACATTCAATGCAACCAACTTGATAGACAAGGTACCCCGCTATACACGGTTCGGCTAGCTGCTCCTTTGATGTTTGTTGATCAGGCATCGGCAGGTTCAGGTAAGGGGTTAATTACAGCGTGGTCGCCGATAATGGCTAGGGCAGCTTTGTTGTAAGCCTTAGCAGCTTCTATCTCGGTGTCGTGGGACCCCAAGTAATAGCGCCGGCCCTTGTAAGTCAGACCTGCCCTCCATTTGTCGGGAGAGCGTGAAATGCGAGAAACACCTCTAAATGCACTGCTTACACCGGCCTTGCGAGGCCGATTAGCCATGGACAAGTAGAACTCTTTCTCACTAAGTGAACTTTTAAAATAGGCCACTAGGGTAAAACTTTAGATGCAATAATTAGTGCTACGCTGCATAGCACCATGTACATGAGCAGGAATTCCAGGAGTTGGTAAACAGTCATTGCGACTTAGGCTTACGTCTACCTTCTACTTGGTTGCGAATCGATGTCAACCTAGACGCCTCATCTTGTGTTGTAGCTAAGGCGTACAGCGACGGTGGAAAGGCCTGCTCAAGGGCCTCGTAGGTGATCTTGCGAAGTAGTGCCGAGGGGCGCATCCCACGATCCTCCGCTAAGGCATCGAGTA
>Ga0102865_1000558_pt1 | contig 9940 bp, 7 predicted proteins | sample Colrivmet1449C02_FD_78440 | JGI IMG/M metagenome (GOLD analysis project Ga0102865, IMG submission 78440) | Estuarine microbial communities from the Columbia River estuary - metaG 1449C-02 | ecosystem: Environmental > Aquatic > Marine > Intertidal zone > Estuary | place: USA: Columbia River Estuary...
AACCCAGAGGATAAATTTAAATACATTCATTACGCATCGCTCAAATAGACCTACAATAAGAGTCTGTTTGGGCGATTTTTGTTATAAATAGGATGCCATTTCTGCCGCCAACTTCTGGGCCTCCGCCGCTGCGGCTTCTTTGTAATCATCCTCTGAGGAAGCATACAAAATACCTCTTGATGAATTCACCAACAAACCCACATCCTCATTGGCGGCTGCTTCGGTAATCTCTTGGAGACTACCCCCTTGCGCACCCACGCCAGGAACCAACAAAAAATGGTTCGGTATCATCTCGCGAATTTCCTTGACCAATTGTGCACGGGTTGCACCCACCACAAACATCAAATTCTCTTCGCTACCCCATTTACAAACAGTCTCAATAACCCTTTCATATAGCTTTTTACCCTCGTATTCCCCAAGTTGAAAATCGGCATGTCCAGCATTGCTCGTTAGCGCCAAACAAATTACCCATTTGTCTTTAAACTCCAAAAAGGGGCGTAAACTATCTTCTCCCATATAGGGAGCCACCGTAATTGCATCAAACGGAAGTGTATCAAAAAACGCTTTGGCATACATGCTACTTGTATTCCCTATATCGCCGCGTTTGGCATCCGCAATTTTCAGGGTGTTGTTGGGCAAATGATGCAACGTTTCTTCCATCCATTCCCAACCTGCTTTTCCATACTGCTCGTAAAATGCCGTATTGATTTTATAAGCCACGGAATGATTGCTGGTGGCGTCTATAATGTCGCGATTGAAATCGATCAGTCCTTGACCGTCACGGGTTAATACATGAGGTAGCTTCTCTATTTGTGTATCCAACCCCGTGCAGAGGTAAGATTTTTTCAACCGTATTTGTTGTATGAGTTCTTGCTTATTCACAGCACTGCAAATTAAGCAAAACCGCACGGCATCTTGATGAAATTCATGTAGGTTTGTAATAGATGAAAAGAAAGGGCCATGTTTGGGGTTGGTTTTGGGGGTTTTTCCTGTTGCTAACACAAAGTGCTACAGCACAATACGTCAAAATTGGCGATGGTTCTTATGCGGGTACACTTGGAGGTCCGATGGTGGCAAGTTCTAGCCGCGACACACAAACTTCCCGATTTGCTTACATCATCCCTAAGTCCGCCTTGGGAAACATGATTCACTTGGATACCCTTACCTCTATCGAATTTTACCGGGTATCTGGATCAGCACCCAATACCAGCACAGATTGTAAGATTTGGTTAAACAATACCTCCCGCGGTGATTTTGGCACGGGAAAACTGCATTTCCCTACAGAAAGTAACAACGCCCAACTCGTGTTTTCTGGCAGTCCTTCAAGTTACATCGGGGGAACGGAAAAGTTTTACAAGATTCCACTCAACAACAAACCCTACGTCTTCGATACAACCTTGGGCGACAATCTGGTTTTGTTGGTTGAATACAGCCAAACCAAAAAACAGAACTCTGTATTACAATGGTATTTTGAAGGTCCTGCAACCGTTAGTGCTTATGCATTAAATCAAGTAAAATACGGCATTGGTATCTCCCCAATTGATAGTTTACCTAGCAGCAGTAGTTACCATCCCACTATGATCTTTAATTACCCCAAATTTAACCAAGATTTGGCCATTATTAAGGTATATACACTCGGTAAAATTCCTTTGCCGTTAGGCAAACCCGACAGCGTTCAGGCATTGGTTCGTAACGTTGGTAAAAAGACAATTTCGGGATTCCCTGTTTATACCAATTCCATCGGATACAACAAACAAAAGGACAGTTTTCAAGTCACCCTGCTACCCGGAGAAGAGCTGTTTGTCAATGTACCATCGCTCAACCCATTGAACGGCGGTTTGGATTCAATTTATGTCACTTGCAAAGACAAAAACAACAGCAACAACAGTGGCGTTTCCTTCCGATTGGGCAACCCGAATGTTTACAGCTATAGGGATGTAACCCTTTCACCAGCGCCAGGTGGTATCGGTTTCAATGGTACTACAGGCGATTTTGTAGCGCGATTTTTTTCCAATTCACCCAAATACATCAATCAAGTTACGGTGGCTTTTGGGTCTGGAGGAGAGCCGTTTAAAGTGGGTATTTGGCGATGTGATTCGATAACCAAAAAACCCGGCACGCTCATTTATCAAAGTGATTCTCTTACCAGCAAAGCCGGTAATTATATCCTGGATTTCAAAAAACCTGTGGCCATCAACGGATCTTTCTTCGTGGGTGTTCGACAACTTGGAACCAGCAATGTGGCCTTCGGCTATCAAACAGAAACCCCCGTAAGACCCAAAACCTTCTATTATGTTGAACCTTTGGGAACAACCAATTGGGTAGATTTTGCCCCAGATGCGCCCTTTAAATTCCTAATTGAACCTCGTTTGCAAGCCGATATCGATGTTGCGGCAATTTCTATAGATCAACCCAGAGATAGCATCAACAAGTACAACAAAGACACCATCGCCCCAGAAGGAATCGTGGGCAATATTGGGGTTCAAAATGCCAAAGACAGCTTTGATATCCGCTGTGAGATTTGGTTTGGCGCAAATAAGCAATACGCTCAGACCATCCGAGATACCCTGAGCAGTGGTCAAAAGCGAAAATACACCTTCCCAAGAACATTTATTCCAAGCGCATATGGTGAACATAAGGTTTGGCTGATTGTAAAAAAACTGGGCGATCAAGTATCAGACAATGATACCCAGACCCGTTTCTTCTATGTGGGTGTGAAACGAGATGTAATGATTAATTCAGTTTACGAACCCGGCGAAGGCAGTGGCTATAATTATAAAACAGACACCATCATGCCTATGGCCAATATCCAAAACGTTGGATATGACAATTCACCCACCTTTACTGTAAGGTGCAGAATGTTTCAAGGCACAAAAGTGGTTTACAACCAAACACAATTTTTAACGCTGCCAAAATTTCAATCAAAAATTCTGTTTTGGCCTACCTATAAATGCAGTGATACCGGGAAGATCAAAGTGGTCTTCACCACAGAAATGGCAACGGATGCCTACAAGCCAAATGATACCCAATCTCGAACCATTTTTATTCGGAAAATTGTAGATATTGGTATTGATTCCCTGACATCGCCCAGCGAAACAACCTTCCATAAGCCAGGAAGTGCCCTTCCCATCAAGTATTTCATTTACAACGACGGCTTAGTGGCGGCCTTCAATGTTCCCTTCTATTGCGCCATCTATGGTCCGGGAGGAAATCGCCTTTATTATGACTCTGTTAAGGCCTATTTACAGGGGCTTTTTGGAACCTACCTTACAATGCCCAAGAATTTCACACCCTCGAAATTGGGACAGTATAAATTGGTCGTTAAAACGCGGTACAACCTGGACTTATTCAACGAAAACGATTCGATGGTGCGGTATTTCAATGTTGGAAAACCCCATGATTTTAAAGCCATTGAAATCAAAAGACCATCAAAAGGAGAGGTTGTCAGTATCGGGAAACCAAGCATCGCACCAAAATTCGCCATTCAAAACTTGGGCTATTTGAAGAATACAGGTCCGGCCGTTTGTGAAGTGTTCTACAAAGGAAATCGGATTTATTATGACATCAAGAACATCACACTTGATACAGGAAAAACAGACACCGTTGTTTTCGCCGCAACGCTCAGGCCTATGAATGTGGGTGAATTTACCATTCGCTGTTATGCCAATTTGGGTTCCGACTTAGACCGAAGCAATGACACGCTCGTGCATGCGTTTAATGCCGTGGTGGGCAGAGATGCCTATCCAATGGCGGTGAGGACGTTCAACGACAGCAGTACATTTGATTTATCAGATACCTTGCAATGGGCAGATGTTACTATTGAAAACCAGGGTGCTGATAGCATTCGCAAGGTCTTAGTAAACATTTCCATTTTTGAAAACGGACAGCGTACAGCATTCGTCTCGCAGGTAACACAGCTCGCCGGGAAACAAGTTGGACAACTGCGATTCAATCTTCAACACAGATTTAGCCGAGTAGGAATCGCAAATTTGTTGGTTTACACCAGTTCTTTTGAAGATCAAAATATCTTTAACGATTCGCTTTGGAAACCGCTCAATATCGCCCTTTTCCAAGACCTCAAACTAATCAAAGCTGCGCAACCCGACAAATCATCGAAGTTGGTGAAAAACGACTCTATTCGATATCCCCGCGTACAATACACCAATGTTGGACAAGAGAACCCGAACTACGAAAATCGTATCATTTATCAGGTTAGTCAGCCTTCGTCTGGCAAGGTTCTTTTTCTAGATACACTCTCCGTTGGATCTATCAATGTGGGCGATACCGCTTGGACGAGCAGTACAAAGGCTTTGATGTTTTCTGAAGCCGGGGCTTACCTGATGACTTGTTTTTTAGAGCAATCCAAAGACGGCGTTACTTCAAACGACACCCTCCAGTATATCCTTTTTGTGGAGGAGGCGGTAAACACAGTAGATTTGGCATGCGAATGGCGGATTTATCCCAATCCTGCGAATGATGTTTTGGAAATCCAATCCCGGCACTCAGACCATGAAATGCATTTGGAATTGGTTGATGTCAATGGGCGATTGGTTTATCAAGAATCATTCACAAATTCCATCCATCAAATCAATACAAAGGCTTTTGCTTCAGGATTCTATGCGCTAAAATTGCACAGCGAAAAAGAATCCATTACACGCAGCATTGTTATATGTCATCCTTAAATTTTAGCAAGACCCTCGGCGCGATATGTGCTGGGTCGTTGTGGTTATTCTCGGCTTGTGGTAGTATTCAACCTGAAGCACCAACTACAGCCAATCAAATTGTGCCTGTAAAGCCCATGCCTTCAGTGGCCTCAACCATTAACATCCCCATTCGGATTGAGTTGAAACCTTTCATCAAACTCGCAGACCAATCATTTGACAAAGAATTCAAGGGCGCTGACAATCCGTGCTCGGGCCTACGCTATCAATACAAACTAAAACGTGAACCCATTCAATTGTCGGGTAAAGGAAAAACCGTTTTTTTAGGCCTGGATGTAGCGTACGGGTTTTCTGGGGAGTATTGCGCCGGTTGCGTGTTTGATAATTGCATCAATCCCCCCATTCCCTTTAGTTGTGGTTGGGGCGAAGAAACCCTGAGAAGAGCTAAAATCAAATTGAAAAGCGATGTGGAATTAACATCCAATTACCGTATCAAATCCTCAACGAGCTTCACAGAATTCACCCCCATTGATCCATGTAGGGTCACATTCGCTCAAATCAATATCAATGATGTCTTAATGGGACAAATACGCCCAGAACTTGGCAATTTGGCCAAAATGATCGATACAGAAATAGGCAAACAAGATTTGAAACCCTATATCCTTCCCGTATGGAAAGCGTTGCAAGAAGATATTCAAATTCCTTCTACTGGATATTTGCGTTTTCAACCCCAAAGTTTATCGGTGAGTGAGATTAACATGAATGGATCTGTGCTAAATTTTAATGTAGGCCTTACGGCTATTCCGACCATTCAAAGTACGCCTTGGAACAAACCCAGCAGCGGTTTGCCGACTCTTTCACCTTATAAAAAAGGCAGTGGCTTTGAGGTATACACCGACTTAAAAATGAACTACGATAGTTTGTCAAAACAACTATTCGATATCATGAAAACTGAGAGTTATGCTTTGGGTAAAGAAAAAATCAATATTACCTCATTGCGTTTGTTCCCAGCTGGCGAAAAACTTGGTGTGGCTGTTGGTTTTGCCGGAACAAAAAAGGGAATGTTTTACTTGTTGGGCAATCCTGCTTTTGACAACTCCAAGGCGTCATTGGCATTAAAAAATGTTGAATATGATATCGCCACGAAAAATGTCTTGATAAAAACGGCAAAATGGATGATGGACGAGACCATTCGCAAAAAATTGGAAGAGCAGATGGTTTTTGATTTGTCTGACTTAATGAACCTTACCAAAAAATCGATTGCTGAATCATTAAATCAAACAATGGATGGTGGGGTAAAAATCAAAGGCACGCTTAAATCACTTGAGATCAATGGGTGGAGTTTACAACAAGATGCATTGTGGGTGCGTGCCAAGACGCTGGGCGATATCCAAGTGATAATGGAATAATTTGATTTCGATCGTGCTCTGTAGAAGAGTTGAGTCGGAAACAACAAAAAAGGGGGCCATAGGCCCCCTTTTTTTATTATTCTATATTCGATTAACCGATTTTCTCAATCAAGTCGGCAACACGGGCACTGTACCCCGTTTCGTTATCATACCATCCTACCACTTTCACAGTATTGCCAATCACTTGGGTCAACTCTGCATCAAAAATACATGAATGCGTATTGCCTATGATATCAATACTCACGATTGGGTCTGTATTGTATTCCAAAATACCCTTCATCGGTCCTTCAGCAGCAGCTTGCATCGCAGCATTTACCTGCTCTACGGTAGCAGCTGTCTTCAATGTACAAGTAAAGTCCGTTACTGAACCATCTGGAATGGGCACGCGCATGGCATTTCCGTTCAATTTGCCTTTCAAGTGTGGCAAAACCAACCCTACAGCTTTAGCAGCACCAGTGCTCGTGGGAACGATGCTGTAAGCAGCAGCGCGGGCACGACGTAAATCCTTGTGAGGCGCATCTGCCAAGTTTTGATCAGCAGTGTAGGCGTGGATGGTTGTCATGAAGCCTAGTTCTACACCAAACGCATCATCCAATACCTTTACCATTGGGGCCAAACAGTTGGTGGTACAGCTCGCATTAGACATAATCGATTCTGTTCCGTCAATCACTTCGCTATTTACGCCCAATACAACGGTTTTCACATCACCCGTTGCTGGTGCGGAAATAACCACTTTTTTAGCACCTGCTTCCAAATGCATAGCAGCTTTAGAGGCGTCGGTGAAAATACCGGTTGATTCCAAAACAACATCTACACCCATGGCGCCCCATGGCAAAGCTTTGGGGTCGCGCTCAGCAAGCGCTTTGATTTTCATGCCGTTGATGATCAAATGTTCAGCATCAGACGAAACAGTGCCTGGGAATTTTCCGTGAACTGAGTCGTATTTCAACAAATGCGCTAATGTGGCATTGTCAGTTAGATCGTTGATAGCAACAACCTCAATACCGGGCTTGTTGATCAAAAATTTGAAGGCGTGACGGCCGATACGACCAAATCCATTGATGGCTACTTTCATGATTATGTATCTATTGGTTTTGTTTTACAAATTTAGGTGTTTTTGTCCGAGTGCTTTGACAGAAAATCAGCATAGGCGTTTTTAATTCCCTCTTCGAGATTAGTAAGTGGCTTCCAGCCGGTTGCAAACAATCGAGCCGAATCCATCAATTTTTTGGGGGTTCCATTGGGTTTGCTCGCATCAAAGACGATTTCACCCTCAAATCCCACAATCTCTCCAATGGTCTTTGCCAAATCACCAATCGTGATGTCGCTGCCATAACCCACATTCACAAAATCTCGCTCATTATAATTTAGCATCAGGTAAACCAGCGCATTGGCTAGGTCGTCTGCGTATAAGAATTCCCGCATCGGCGTACCATCGCCCCAAACAACCACTTCTGATGAACCTTTCTCCTTGGCCTCATGAAACTTGCGAATTAACGCTGGCAACACATGGCTGTTTTCAGGGTGATAATTATCGTTCGGACCATACATGTTCGTTGGCATGGCAGATATAAAATTGCATCCGTATTGATCGCGATAAGCCTCGCACATTTTGATGCCAGTAATTTTCGCAATGGCATACGGCTCATTGGTGGGTTCCAAATATCCACTCAACAAATATTCTTCTTTCAAAGGCTGCGGAGCCAACTTTGGGTAAATGCATGAACTACCTAAAAACAACAACTTCTTTACACCATGCACATAAGCATTGTGAATCAAATTGTTTTGAATGCTCAAGTTGTCATATAAAAATTCTGCACGGTAGGTGTTATTGGCCAAAATTCCGCCCACCTTCGCGGCAGCTACAAATACGTAATCGGGTTTTTCATGGCGATAAAATGCGTCTACATCCGCTTGATTTCGCAAGTCTAGTTCAGCGCTGGTTCTGGTAACAATGTTGTAGTACCCCAATTTCTGTAACTCACGAACAATGGCAGAACCCACCATACCTCGATGGCCAGCCACATAAATCCTCGCCTGTTGTTCCATTATTCGAAGTAGTTCTTGGTTTGGAATCCACCATCTTTCAAGTAGGTTTCCTTTTGCATTACCCTGATATCACTTTGCATCATGTCGGTAACCAAATCTTGCAAAGAGTGCTTGGGAGACCAACCCAATTTCGTACGCGCTTTTGTTGCATCACCGATGAGCAAATCTACTTCCGTTGGACGGAAATATTTGGGATCTACATACACCAACTCCTCTCCAATTGACAATCCACATTTTTGTCCGGTAGCCGCTTCAAAAACCGCCTCGTCAACACCATCAACATAACCAATTTCGTCTACGCCTTCGCCTTTGAAAGCCATAGACACACCCACGTGCTTAAAGCTCATTCGCACAAATTCACGAATTTCGGTGGTTACGCCCGTTGCGATAACAAAGTCCTCTGCTTTTTCTTGTTGCAAAATCAACCACATGGCTTCCACGTAGTCTTTGGCATGTCCCCAATCCCGCTTGGAGTTCAAGTTGCCCAAATACAGTTTATTCTGCAAACCCAAAGCGATACGGGCGGTTGCACGGGTGATTTTTCTTGTTACAAAAGTCTCCCCACGGATCGGACTTTCGTGGTTAAACAAAATACCACTACACGCGTAAATATCATAGGCTTCACGATAGTTCACCGTAATCCAAAATCCATACATTTTTGCCACAGCATATGGGCTTCTAGGATAAAATGGCGTGGTTTCCTTTTGAGGAATCTCTTGCACCAACCCATAGAGTTCACTGGTCGACGCCTGGTAAATCCTGGTTTTCTTGGTCAATCCAAGAATGCGAATCGCCTCCAACAAACGCAGCGTGCCCACCGCATCGCAGTTCGCCGTGTATTCGGGTGTGTCAAAACTCACGTGAACGTGACTCATCGCGCCCAAATTATAAATTTCGTCTGGTTGTACTTCTTGAATAATGCGAATCAAGTTGGTTGAATCCGTCAAATCACCGTAGTGCATCTTGAAATGTGCACCCTCAATGTGAGGGTCTTCATAGTTATGGTCTACCCGATCGGTGTTGAACAAAGAGCTACGACGCTTGATTCCGTGAACCATATAACCCTTTTTCAAAAGAAATTCAGCCAAATAGGCTCCGTCTTGTCCGGTTATACCGGTGATTAATGCAACCTTCATTATTTTGCACAAAATTACACAAAACATTTATGGTGTTATTGTTTGTCCACCAAAATTCCCCGCGACTTCACTATATAACAGAGGAGGTTTTTTCGCGACGATTGGGGTTTGCGGTTTCGATAACACTTGATATCAATGAATTTCTGAACAGTACAGTCACACACAAAATTGCATACACCCCCACTCCCATTGAGTTAGACGACAACAATTCCATGGTTTGGGTTTTTTGCGATGGGCTATTACAAGAAAACTTTGTGAGACCTTTGGGCGAAAATCTCGCCACCAAAACCTACGCCATTGAACCCATAAACGCATTAGGTAGTCTTTCTTTCAACACCCTTTTTGGGCTGTTTCCGGCTGATCAATCGTCGGAGTTAGCAAGCGGAGACCCGAAAACAGCAACAAACGGAGGGCGTTCGTTCATTGATTTGGCATCAAAACACATACCTTTCGACCTATTCGCCACCATTTTTTGGTCCATTTCAAGATACGAAGAAGTACAGTGGGGCATTTCGCAAGCTGTTCAAAAACAAAAAGGCGCTTTACAGCCTGATGAACACGGCCGCTACACCGCCACACAGAGTTTGTTATTTCAATCAGGGGTGCTTGAAAGACCCTTTGTGGATGAACTTGTTTGGTTTTTAGGTGCGCTCCTAAATCGCAAACCACTGCATCAATATAGCAT
>Ga0102865_1000574_pt1 | contig 9825 bp, 7 predicted proteins | sample Colrivmet1449C02_FD_78440 | JGI IMG/M metagenome (GOLD analysis project Ga0102865, IMG submission 78440) | Estuarine microbial communities from the Columbia River estuary - metaG 1449C-02 | ecosystem: Environmental > Aquatic > Marine > Intertidal zone > Estuary | place: USA: Columbia River Estuary...
GGTCTATGTTTTGAATGATGGCTACTTTTATTGCCGATTTATTGGCTGCGGTTTTTACCACCATATCCATCGGACGATCAATGTCGTTTTCTTCGACATACTTTTTAATCATGTCCACAAATGGTACACCAAATTTAGCCGCTTTTCCATTTCCAACACCAGCAATTTGTTTGATCTCTTCGATAGTAATTGGATAATGCGTAGCCATTTCTTGTAAAGAAGGCTCTTGAAATACGACAAAAGGTGGCACATTGTTTTTCTTGCCAATTTGTTTGCAAAGCTCTTTTAACATGCCGAATAATACCGCATCACTTGCCGCAACACCTGCGCCTGCTTCGTCGTCTGCGTCTACATCGGTTTCGAAATCGCGGTTTAAAGTAAACAAGATATCGGTTGGATGCTCCATAAAAGTAGCGCCATTTTTGGTTACTTTTAATAAGCCATAATGCTCAATATCTTTTTGTAAATATCCGGCTAATAAAGCTTGTCTGATGACTGATTCCCAAAGCTTTTTAGACTCCGTTTTGCCAGCGCCATAACTGCTTAATTTATCGTGTTCAAAATCGTGAATGGTTTTATTTTCGGCAGCCAATAAAATATCAATCACATAATCGCTGTTGAATTTTTCGTTGAGCTCTTTAACTGCTTTTAATGTGGTGATTAAAAATTGTTTCGCTTGAAATTTATCTTTTGGATACCTACAATTATCGCACATTTTATTACAGGCATCTTCGTTAAAAGTTTCACCAAAATAATATAATATCTGCTTGCGTCTGCAGGCCGAAGACTCTGCATAATCAACTACTTCATTTAAAATTTGCGTACCAATTTCTTTTTCAGCAACTGGTTTGTCTTTCATGAATTTAGCCAATTTGATAATATCACTTTCCGCATAAAAAGCAACACATTGACCCTCGCCTCCATCTCTTCCGGCCCTACCTGTTTCTTGGTAATAGCCTTCCAAACTTTTGGGCATATCGTGGTGAATAACAAAACGAACATTGGGTTTATCAATTCCCATACCAAAAGCAATGGTTGCTACTACCACGTCTACATCTTCCATTAAGAAGGCATCTTGCGATTGCGCGCGCTCTTTGGCTTCTAGGCCAGCGTGGTATGGTATGGCTTTAATACCATTTAAATTGAGTGCTTCGGCAATTTCTTCTACCTTTTTTCTACTCAAACAATAAATGATACCGGATTTACCCGTATTGAGTTTAATAAATTTAATGATTTCTTTAGCGACTTCTTTTTTGGGTCTAATTTCGTAATACAAATTAGTTCTGTTAAAAGAAGATTTAAATAAAGTCGCATTTTGCATTTGCAAATTCTTCATGATGTCTTGCTGCACTTTTGGTGTAGCCGTTGCGGTTAATGCAATCATGGGAACATGATCTCCAATTTGAGATATGACAGATCTTATTTTGCGGTATTCTGGTCTGAAATCGTGACCCCATTCGGAAATACAGTGGGCTTCATCTATTGCCACAAAAGAAACATTAGCCGATTTTAAAAAATCAAGGTTTTCTTGTTTAGCCAAAGATTCTGGCGCAATGTATAATAATTTGGTATCGCCGCTCAATACATCACTTTTTACTTTAAGGATATCGGCTTTAGATAAAGAAGAGTTTAAGAAATGGGCAATGCTGTCGTTACTGCCAAATGCACGCATTTGATCAACTTGGTTTTTCATGAGTGCAATAAGCGGAGAGATGACCAATGCGACCCCATCAGACATTAAAGCAGGCAATTGATAGCACATAGACTTACCAGCGCCCGTAGGCATAATTACGAAGGTATCGTTGCCAGAAAGTAAATTTGTGATAATTGCCTCTTGTTGGCCCTTAAAATTATCGAATCCGAAAAAGTTCTGTAGGTTATCAAATAGTAAATTCTTGGTCTCCATCATCCTAACTGCCCTATTATGAACATCTTATGCTTATCTTTAAATTGCAATCTAAAATAACATATTTTTGTGAATTATTCAGCATAATTTTGTAATAAATTGAAAGAACAAAACGAAATCATTGCAATAGCTAAAAAAGCTTTGCAAAACGAAGCTGAGGCTATTTTAAAGCTTCAAACGGCTATTAACGAGTCGTTTTATGGCGCAGTAAAAAGTATTTATCATGCAAGCGGCAGGGTGGTGATTACCGGTATTGGTAAAAGCGCCATCATTGCTAATAAAATCGTTGCCACCATGAATTCGACGGGTACACCTGCCCTATTTATGCATGCAGCAGATGCCATCCATGGCGATCTTGGTATGATTCAACAAGACGATGTGATTATTTGCATCTCGAAGAGCGGCAATACCCCCGAAATAAAAGTATTGATTCCGCTTTTAAAACAAAGCAAAAACACTTTAATTGCTATTGTTGGCAACATCGAATCTTATTTAGCCAAACAAGCCGATTTTATTTTAGATACGACCATAGCAGAAGAGGCCTGTCCAAATAATTTAGCTCCAACAACAAGTACAACCGCACAACTCGCTATGGGCGATGCCTTAGCCATTTGCTTATTAGCATGTAAATCTTTTACGAGTGCAGATTTTGCAAAATATCATCCGGGTGGGGCATTAGGTAAAAAATTATATTTGAAAGTAGCAGATTTGGCAATCAATAACGAAAAACCGGCTGTCGAATTAACAACTACTTTTTCGAATGTGATTTTAGAAATCAGTAGTAAAAGATTAGGCATGACTGCCGTAATTGATGGGGGTAAAATTGTAGGAATAATTACCGATGGAGACCTCAGAAGGCTATTATCTAAAGGAGATATCAGCCATTTAACTGCGCAAGAAATGATGGGCAAAAATCCAAAAACAATTGAAGCGGATTCGCTAGCAATTGATGCGATGGAAATGATGAAAAAAAATAATATCACACAAATTATCGTTACTCATGAGAATAATTACACAGGAGTGATACATTTGCATGATTTAATTAAAGAAGGAATTATTTAATATTTTTAAATAACAATGGAAGCAACAAATAAATACGCAGTAATTATGGCTGGCGGAATCGGAAGTAGATTTTGGCCAATCAGTAAAACTTCGCATCCAAAACAATTCTTAGATATTTTAGGAACAGGTAAAACCCTTATTCAACAAACCTTTGAGCGATTCGAAAAAATTTGCCCCAAAGAGAATATTTACATCGTTACCAACGAATCTTATCGTGCTTTAGTAAAAGAACAATTGCCAAACATTTCAGACGATCAAATTTTAGGAGAACCCGCTGCGAAAAATACCGCGCCTTGTATTGCCTATGCTTGTCATAAAATAAATCAGAAAAATCCCGATGCCTTAATTGCAGTTGCGCCTTCTGATCATATTATTTTAAATGAGCAAGAATTTGTAAAGCAAATTGAAACTGCATTAGTTACCGCAGCAGAAAATGATTTTCTAATCACCTTAGGCATTAAGCCCACTCGCCCTGATACAGGATATGGTTATATTCAATTTGTTGATAATAGCAAAACAAATGGCCATTATAAAGTGAAAACTTTTACCGAAAAACCAAATTTAGAAATAGCCAAAACATTTATTCAAAGTGGCGACTTTTTATGGAATGCGGGTATTTTTGTATGGAGTGCAAAAAGTATTATCAAAGCATTTGCAAATTATTTACCAGAATTAAACACTACTTTTTTAGAAGGTACTCCACATTATAATACGCCAAAAGAAAGTGATTTCATTAACTTAATTTACCCTCAATGCAATAGTATATCTATCGATTATGGCATTATGGAAAAAGCAGATAATGTGCATGTGTTTGCAGCCGATTTTGGTTGGTCAGATTTAGGAACTTGGGGGTCGCTGTATACGATTATAGATAAGGATTATGTGGGTAATGCAGTGGTTTATCCAAACAATGTAATGATGTACGATTCGGCTAATTGCATGATCAATACCAAACCCGAAAAATTAATTGTGGTAGAAGGCCTACACGATTTTATAGTGGTAGATACCGACGAAGTATTGATGATCTGTCCTAAAAACAAAGAACAACAAATTAAAGAAATAGTAGCCGATGTTAAATCTAAAAAAGGAGAAAAATATATTTAATCTTTTTTTGCTCGAATTTTAAATAATAAAAAAGCCAAACAAATGTTTGGCTTTTTTATTTATCCTCTTTGACGAAGTGCTTCGTAAAGTATTACTCCCGTTGCAACAGAGACGTTGAGCGAAGCAATTCCTCCCTTTAATGGAATTTTAGCATAATGATCTGCAATGCGAATAATGTCGTTAGAAATACCATCTTCTTCCGAACCCATTACAATTGCAGTTGGCATGGTATAATCTATTTCATAAATAGTTTGATCATTTTTTTCGGAACAAGCAATCACTTGTAACCCCGATTCTTGTAAATATTGTACTGCCGTTTTTAGATTATTAACCCTACAAACAGGAATATTAAACAAAGCACCCGCAGATGTTTTAATTGCGTCGCCACTAATAGCCGCACTTTCGCGCATAGGCACAATGATTGCATGAACACCAGCACATTCGGCAGTTCTAGCTATTGCTCCAAAATTACGCACATCGGTAATTCTATCTAGAATTAAAATTAATGGCACTTCGCCTTTTTCGAAAACAAATGGAATAATATCTTCTACCTTATAAAAAGAAATAGGAGAAATATAAGCTATGATTCCTTGGTGATTACCTCTTGTAATGCGATTGAGTTTTTCAACCGGCACCATTTGCATACGAATATCGTTTGCTTCTACTAAAGCTTTTAACTCTCGAAATAAATCGCCGGCAATTCCCTTTTGCACATATAAACTTTCTATTTCTTTGCCTGCTTCGACCGCTTCGATAACCGCTCTAATGCCGAATACTAATTGATTTGGTTTTCCTTCCACTTTGTTAATTTTCCACAAACAAAGGGATAATTATGCGAACCACAAAAAAAACTATGCACATTTAGCTTATTAACACAAAAAATGGCTGTTTAAGATCTATATTAAGTTTCATTTTGAGTTATTAACCAGTTATTCACATGCAATGTTTATAAAAGACTATTCGAAAATAAACAGAAAGGCCAAAAATAAATAGTGGAGAAAAAATATGATTAAATAGTGTTGCAAAGCATTAACTTTGTGTTCTGACATATGGAAAAAAGTACAATTAATACCCGTAACGACCGTCGTAAAAATGCGACCAACTTAAATGGACATTTAGCAAAAATACCTCCTCAAGCTATCGATTTAGAAGAAGCAGTATTAGGAGCATTGATGCTAGAAAAAGATGCATTGAGTGCCGTTATAGATATTTTAAAACCCGAAACTTTTTATGTTGATGCCAATCAGAAAATTTTCAGGGCCATTCAATATTTGTTTCAAAATAGTTCGCCCGTAGATATTCTAACGGTAACCAATCGTTTAAGACAAACAGCCGAACTCGAAGTGGTAGGTGGTGCTTATTATATCACCGAATTAACCAATAGGGTTGCTTCTGCTGCAAACATTGAATTTCATGCCAGAATTATTTCTGAAAAATTTATCCAAAGAGAACTCATTTCTATTTCTTCAGATATTATTACCAGCGCATACGAAGACACCACCGATGTACTTGAATTATTAGACAAAGCAGAAAAAAATCTTTTTGCCATTGCAGAAGGTAATATTCGAAGAGAGTCTTACGACATGAGTACCTTGATTCAAAAATCTATTCAACAACTAGAAAGTTTAAAAGATAAAGTAGATGGCTTAACTGGTGTAACTAGCGGTTTTGTGGAGTTAGACCGTCTTACCTCTGGCTGGCAAAACTCCGATTTAATTATTATTGCTGCACGCCCTGCAATGGGTAAAACGGCATTCGTATTAAGTTTAGCTAGAAACGCAGCCATTATCGGTTCTAAAAAAATTGCCTTATTCTCTCTAGAGATGGCCGCAGTTCAATTAACCAATCGTTTAATTTCTGCTGAAGCAGAATTACCTGCAGAGAAAATTAAAAAAGGAAAACTAGAAGCCCACGAATGGCAACAATTGATGCATAAAGTGGGTAAGCTTTCGGATTCAGGAATTTTTATTGACGATACACCCGCTTTAAATATTTTCGAATTAAGGGCAAAATGCCGCCGTTTAAAAGCACAACACGACATCGACATGATTGTAATCGACTACCTACAATTAATGGTAGGTTCGGGCGATAATAGATCGGGGAATAGAGAGCAAGAAATTTCAGCTATTTCAAGAGCGCTAAAAAGTATTGCAAAAGAATTAAATGTACCTGTCATTGCTTTATCTCAATTAAGTAGAGCAGTAGAAACCCGTGGGGGTACTAAAAAACCAATGTTATCCGATTTACGTGAATCGGGTTCGATTGAACAAGATGCCGATATGGTATTGTTTATTTACCGTCCAGAATATTACGGCTTTGATGTAGATGAAGAAGGAAATAACACGAAAGGTACTGCCGAAATTATCATTGCTAAACATAGAAATGGTGCGGTGGGTTCTGTTAAATTAAAATACATTGGAGAGTTTGTAAAATTTGCCGACATGGATGCAAACGATTATGGTAGCTTCCCAAAAAGCAATCCCCTTGGCCCTTCTAACGATTTTGATAATCATAAAAATGTGATTATACGTCCGAGTAAAATGAACGATCGCTCGGATGATGTTCCGTTTTAAGCTTGCAGTGCCGCTGTAATTAATCCCAATAAAATAATAAATGACGGTGGTGTTTTGGTAAACTTCAATAACACAAAAGTAAAGGCTACAATCAACAATTGTATAGCGTTTCCATTTATGGTTTGTAACATGATAAAAAATGCGGCAATAGCAAATCCTACCGAAACCGAATTGATTCCTACTAAAGCAGATTGAATAGCTTTTTTAGATTTTAATTTATCCCAAAAAGGAAAAATAGTTAAGATAAAAAGTAAGCCTGGCAAATTAATTCCTATCAATGCAGCTAAACTCCCTATAAGCTGAGCGCCAATACCCGCGCCTTTTACAGACATTGCTCCTATAAAAGAAGTGAAAGAAAAAAGTGGCCCAGGAATAATTTGTTGCAATGCATAACCAGACATAAACTCGGGTGTAGTTAAATAATGTTTCATTTCCACAAATTCGGTATACAGCAAAGGCGCTAATACTTGCCCTCCGCCAAAAATAAAAATACCGTTTCTATAAAAATTCTCGAACAACCTTACGGGCAAAGAAAATGCCGATGTTCGATTAATAATTGCACCTAATAAAGCGAAAAATAAAAACACCAAAATAAGTGGAATAATTTTTTTCCAATTTGTTTTAATAAAATCTTCTGGTTTTTTTTCTTCCGGAACTTTTAAAAAGAAATAAGAAAACAAAATAGCGCAAGCCAAAATGATTGGAAACACATAAGCGTTTCGAATAATTAAAGTAATTACACTGGCAAATATGGCAAGGCCATAAGATAAGCGATTGCCCAATACATTTCGGGTAAGTATAAAGGCCGAATAGGCAATAAAACCAATAGCCATAGGGCCCAATACAAAAATAAAATTAGCGGCATGCCTATTTAATGCTAGGTAATTATATCCTATGGCAAATAAGGACATGATAATAGCAGAAGGTAAGATCCAAATCAGAAAAGATAAAATCGCAAGTGTTAAGCCACCAAATTGATAGGCAATGGCCACCAATGTTTGCGTAGAAGATGGGCCAGGTAAAACCTGACAAAGTGCATTATATTCTAATAATTCTTTTTGAGTGACAAATTTTTTTTTATCAACAAACTCTTTTAGGAGCATAGCAATATGAGCCGATGGGCCACCAAAGGCAACGAGACTAAACTTAAAAACTGCTGCTAAAAATTGGCGTTTTGATTTATTCATTTTCGTAATCCAAGCCATTAAAGATATTAAAAGCAGATTGCAATTCCGAAAATGCATGATTATCCCCTATTTTTCGAGCAATTTTCATTCCTTTTTGATAAGTTTCAAAGGCATTTTCGCTTTCTTTTAATACTTCATAAAGCTTGGCTAAATGATAATAAACCCCAACATATTCTTCGTTTGATTTGACTGTTTCGAGGTAATAAAATAAAGCCTTTTGGTTGTCATTGAGCTTTAAATACTCTGTTGCCAAGGCATAAAGCAAAAAAGAGTCGTTTGGCTCCTCTAAGAGCATTTCTAAAAGTCTTTGGATGCGTTGATTATTCATTTTTTATTCGATAGAAATTGCCTATTTTTGCGCAAAAACATTGATACTATGAAAATATTAGTCTGCATCAGTAATGTACCAGATACAACTACAAAAATAACCTTTAACTCGAATAATACCGAATTTAACACGAGTGGTGTACAATTTATTTTAAATCCATACGACGAATTGGCTTTGGCAAGGGCTATTGAATTAACAGAAGGTGGCAAGGGCAGTGTTACTGTAGTTAATGTTGGATTAGTCGATACCGAACCAACCATTCGTAAAGCTTTAGCTATTGGCGCAGATGATGCCATTAGAATTAATGCAGCACCTGCAAATGCTTATTTTGTAGCGCAACAAATTGCAAAAATTGCAAAAGAGGGTCAATATGAATTAATATTAACTGGCCGCGAATCGATTGATTATAATGGCGCGCAGACCGGTGCCATGATTGCAGAAATCATGGATATGCCCTCTATCTCCATTATTAAAAAATTGACCATTGATACAAATACAGCAACCGTAGAAAGAGAAATAGAAGGTGGAAAAGAAGTGATCACGGTAGATTTTCCATTCTTAGCAAGTGTTACCGAAGGAGTTGCAGAACCAAAAATTCCTAACATGCGAGGCATTATGTCGGCACGTACAAAACCTTTACAAGTAGTAGAAGCCATTGCAGTAGACACCTTGAGCAGTATTAGCTCTTTTGATTTGCCTGCCGCAAGAAGCACGGTAAAATTAATTTCGACAAATGAATCTGCAAAATTAATTGAAGCATTACACAGCGAAGCAAAAGTTATTTAATTATAATTAAGAAAAAACATTTAAATCATCTACCATGAACGTATTAGTATATATAGAAAATATAACCGGAAAATTTAAAAAATCAACTTACGAAGTAGTCTCTTATGCTGCTGCAATTGCCAAACAAACAGGCGGAACTTTAACGGCTGTTTCTATTGGAAATGTAGATGAAAGCACCTTAGCAGAAATTGGAAAATATGGCGCAAGTAAAATCTTAAATGTGCAACAAGATGCTTTAAGCAGTTTTGTGAATCAAGCTTATGCATCCATTATTTCTCAAGCAGCTAAATCGGTAGATGCTACAGTAGTCGTGCTTTCTAACACTTTTACCGGAAAAGGATTAGCACCAAGAGTTGCGGTAAAATTAGCAGCCGCATATGTTGATGGCGCATTGGAATTGCCAACAATAACAGGAAATTCATTTAGTGTAAAAAGAGGCGCTTTCTCTGGTAAGGCATTTGCCAATGTTACCTTAAACTCCGCTATAAAAGTGATTACCTTAAGTCCAAACGCTTATCAAATAAATGATCTTGGCACTACAGCTACCATAGAAGATTTTAATCCTAGTACTGGTGCGCATGATTTCCAAACGATGGTCAAAGAAATTATCAGAGCCAGCGATAAAATTTCTTTACCCGATGCAGAATTAGTCGTTTCGGGTGGAAGAGGCTTAAAGGGTCCCGAAAACTGGGGAATGATTGAAGAATTAGCTTCTTTATTAGGTGCAGCAACAGGTTGTTCTAAACCCGTTTCAGATTCTGGTTGGAGACCACATGAAGAACACGTAGGCCAAACAGGCATTGCGGTTGCGCCAAACTTATATATTGCCATTGGCATTTCTGGTGCTATTCAACATTTAGCTGGCGTGAGCGCTTCTAA
>Ga0102865_1000579_pt1 | contig 9802 bp, 10 predicted proteins | sample Colrivmet1449C02_FD_78440 | JGI IMG/M metagenome (GOLD analysis project Ga0102865, IMG submission 78440) | Estuarine microbial communities from the Columbia River estuary - metaG 1449C-02 | ecosystem: Environmental > Aquatic > Marine > Intertidal zone > Estuary | place: USA: Columbia River...
CCATTTGAAAGTGGCCGCAACCAGCGTTCTTTTTGCTCTTTACTGCCAGCTAAAATCAAAGGTAGTGAACCTAATTTATTTACTGCTGGTATGAGTGAAGATGAACCGCAGACCCGCGCAATCTCTTCAATAATCAAAACAACTGCTAAAGCATCTGCTCCTTCACCGCCAAATTCTTCAGGAACATGAGCTGCTGATAATTTATTGGCTGAAAGCGCCAAAGCGGCTTCTTCTGGGAATCTTGCATTCTCATCAACTTCTCTAGCAAAAGGTGCAATCTTTTCTTCGGCTAACGCCCGCACAGATTTACGTAAAGAAATGTATTCATCGGGTAATTGAAAAAGCGGGTCCATGGGTTAATTAATACAGAGTTTTTGCCACCGCGCTACTCAGTAGTATCCCTGGAACCATCCCTTTTGTTTAGTGAGGAGAGGTACTGGTTGTATTTATCTAACTGATCCGGTTCCCCAGATTGATGAGCCCTGGTTGAGTTACGTTCAATTCGCACGGCATCTCGTTCATCCGCTCTTATCCATTGAATAAAAGTTGCGATTAGCGCCAACAAAATCGGAATCTCACCCATCGCCCAACCGATAGATGCGCCCATGCGTTGATCTGCCAAGAAGTCTGGCCACCACGGTCTGGCAATCTCGGCGAAGTATCCGCCATCCACTAATTGCGATGATGACATCAATGCCACTGAGAAGAATGCGTGAATGCTAATCGCCACAAAAAGAATCGCGATCCGCAATATGAATGGCCTTTTTTGTGGAGTTGGATCAACTCCGATGATTACAAAAAATAACAATATCCCTGAAAGAAGGAAATGCAGCCCCATGAAGAAATGACCAAAGTGATAACTCATCAACCAGTTAAAAAGATTTGTAAAATAGAGTGCAAAGAGTGAAGCCTCAAAAATTATTAAAGCGCTGACTGGGTGCGTAACTACCCTGGAATATCTTGAATGCAAGATTGCAATCGCAAAACCTCTAACGCCTCTCTCTTCTTGAGTGCGTCCTATCGGCAAAGTTCGCAGTGCCAAAGTGATTGGTGCTCCTAAAACTATTCCGATTGGTGCAAGAGTTGCTAACACCATATGTGAAATCATATGAAATGAAAACGCAACTTGTGCATAGACGCCTAGCCCACCATTAACTGCATAATCAACAGCACTGATTCCAAAAGCAAAAGCAATTGTTCGTCCGATCGGCCATTTATCTCCGCGTCTAGTTAAAACAACTACCCCTTTTATATAAAGGGCTACAGCAAGAAGTAGGAGAGAGAGAAATAATCCATCAGGTTTATATTCAAAAAGTAATCTAGAGATTGTTGGAGTTTCAGGCATTTTTGCACCAATCGCTTCAACTACATCATTGGAGCTACTTACCGGAGGATCTCCTTGACCAAGAAAAATTCCTAAAATTAAAACAGTTGTGAGTAAAAATAACTCTTGAATTAATTGCCTGGCAAAATTTTGCTCGCTTATTTTTTTCCTACTATATGCAACGAGTGCAAGTACAAATACAAAAATGACCGTTTTGAATATCACTAAAACGCCATAATCTGAGGTTAAGTTTGAGAAACTTCCAATTCTAATAAAGGCGTTTACGACTCCTGTAAGTGCGATGGCAGAAACACACCAAAGTGCTAGCGGTGTAAATCGTTTTCTCCCAATTTCCCGATCAATTTTTGACATTAAGAAAAGTGCAATCACCCCACCGAACCATAAAGAAATTGCAGCCACGTGCACCATTACTAGGCCTATTGCCAACATATGGTTACCAGCATTACTTCCATGACTTTCTAAATATGGTGCTAATCCGCCAATCCACGCCACAAAAATCAAAAATACTGCGCCACCGGTTTTCTTGATGCGGACAGCGATAAGTACGCAAATAAATGCCGCAATTATTTGAATTGCGTAAAGTTTGCCTAAAATTGTTTGTGATACAAAAGATCGCAAAATATTGCCATTAATAACTTCAGTAACAGTGACATTTAGAATAAAAGCAACTTCGGATAACAAAAAGAAAATGCTGCTAATGAGCCATGACAGTGAGATTGGCGGAAGAAATTTTTGTAAACGAGTTGATTGAATATATCCTTTATTTTCTGGAGCTAGAAATGCGAGACCTAGTAGAATTCCAATAAATATAATAAATGAAGAAAGCGAAAAGAATTTAGCGAAGATGTGGAGTAACTGATTTATTTCTTCAGTGTTCACTTCTTGCGTTTCTTTTTCTTTGGCTTCCTTAATGATCTAGAAATTAAAATTAGCACCAAAATTGAAAGCACTAATAAGCCAATCATAAAAAAATCAGTTGCTCTTGATGAGTTAGTTTCTTTATTTAAATCTGGCGTAGGAGATTCAGCACTCTCTGGACTAGGTGAATCTACAACTGCCGGAGCAACAAAAGTAAATTTGTATTGGCCAGTTAAGGTTTCACCTTCAGTTGTATCTACTTCGTACTCAACTTCGTAATCACCGCTAATGCTTAATGGTTTCAGCCCAACTAAAATTTGAGTATCTGCAATTTGGAGGGAGCCATCATCGACTCGATCTCCATTAGGTGCGGTCACTGTCACTGAGTTTCCAACGTCAGCAATTGAAGATGAGAAAGTAATTGTCGCGACACTGGGAGCCGAAGTTATAGCGGAGCCAGAAGCCGGTGATGAGGAGGTCAGTTCTGCTGCTGTAGCTAGATTCGGATTAACCTGTGCGAAAATCAAGAGCAAGCAAGCGCTTAAAACCAACTTAAATTTCTGCATAACCCCCCTCAATTAGCCCCAATCGTGCCACTTCCCTAAACTCTGCACTGACAGGAGGTGGCTGTGCCTACATACCAATATATCTGCACTGAGTGCGAACACTCTTTTGAATTGAATCAAGCCTTCACGGATTCAACTGTTCCAACCTGTCCTGAGTGCAAAGGGATCGTTCGTAAAGTTTTCTCATCAGTTGGCGTTGTCTTCAAAGGCTCTGGTTTTTATCGCACCGATTCACGTGGCGCGGCAACCTCGAGTTCTGCACCTGGCGCAACCGCAGCACCTGCAGCCGGCTCAACACCTGCTCCAGCAACACCATCTGTGCCCTCTGCCCCTGCAACACCCGCTAACCCTGCATAACTATCCACAGGCAGTAAGTGAGTAAGCAATAATCTTTTAGATCTCTGCCAGATTTGCGCGATGCCAATTAATCTACTGAATCTACAAAAAATCTTTCCCTCACAAGATATTGAAAAAATAAAAAGAATCTCTGCATTATTTTCGATTCGCAGAAGATTGATACTTGCGACAGCGCTAACGATAATTATTGGCGTAACCCTCTTTTATCGCCCAGATGCAGCAAAGGTAGAAATCACAGCGCCAATTCTCCACACCGGTGAAGTCGGGATTTCATTAATTTTATCTGGTGCTGAAAATCTTTTACATTCACAAGACCGGATAGATTTAATCGCGACTTCTACTCAGCAAAGTATTTTAGATGATGAACTCTCTGCTAAATCTTGGATGCTAGCTCGTAACATCAGAGTACTTAAAAGTATTCCTGAAAATCATGACGTTCGAGCATTGCTTGCAGTTCAACAAAAAGATGCTTTAGTTATTGCTCAAGCCCAGCGCGAGGGCGAATTGGATTTCTTGCTACTTCCCAAAGTTCATGAGTGATGTGGGGGTACGCCCCTCCGGATCTCCTCATCTCTTGCTAGCTCCTCTGCTGGATCAACAAATTCAGGTTTACTAAGAGGGCCTTTTTCGGAAATTTTTTTGATTGGTTTAGCGCCTTTATTTTCCATATTAGGATTTAACCATGTTTGAGCGTCTTGGGCGGGTAATAGTCCAACGAAAAGCCAGGGTTCTCGCCCTTTTTCTAATTACTTTTATTGGCGCCGGTGCAATTGGATCCCTTGCTTTCGGCCGGCTCGATAGCGGCGGATACACAAACCCAAATAGTGAATCTGCTAAGGCTTATAAATACCTCCAAGAGAATTTTAATATTGAAGACCCTGCTGTTGTGCTCGTAGTTGATTCCGGGTCTCGCACTGTCGAAGATCCAACAGTTGTTTCTGATGCACTTGCTTTAAACACTGAATTAAAACAAGTGCAAAATGTTAGTAAGACATTATCTTATTGGGATGTAAGAGCGCCTCAACTAAAAAGCACTGATGGTAAAGCCGCGTACATTTTTATTTATGGCACAAACTCAGATTTTGACTCGCTCAGCGACCTTGCAGGAGTTGTCACAAAAACTTATAAAGATAAATATCGCTCATTAACTTTGTACGCTACTGGTAGCGGAGTTGCGGGAAACGCAATTAACGGACAAATCAGTAAGGACCTTTACAAATCTGAAACTATCGCAATACCGTTAACATTCTTGCTTTTACTTTTTATTTTTGGAGGACTAGTCGCATCTGCTACTCCTCTAGTTGTCGGAATTAGCGCAATACTTGGTTCCTTCTTTGTTATATATCTAATCTCATTGCTGACAGATGTAAGTATTTTTGCCATAAATTTAATTACCGGCCTTGGGCTCGGCCTTGGCATTGATTATTCACTTCTTATTGTCAATAGGTTTCGGGAAGAGTTGCATCGTGGGTTATCGGTAAATGATGCAGTGATTAAAACTGTGGCAACAGCAGGGAGAACTGTATTTTTCTCTGGTTTAACAATTATGGTGACTTTGGGATCGATGTTGGTTTTCCCACTGTACTTCTTGAAATCTTTTGGTTATGCCGGAATCACAGTGGTCGCCATGGCGGTAATTGGTGCTCTTGTTCCACTTCCAGCAATGCTCGCTTTACTTGGACATCGAATAGATAAATATGCTGTAAGAAAAAGTGCACTAACTCCAAAAGAGCATGGTGGCTGGGCAAAAACTGCGCATTTTGTAATGCGTAGACCTGTTGCAGTTCTACTTTTGACTTTGATTGGATTGAGTGTTTTCGCAGCCCCAATTAAAGATATCGCCTTTGGACAAGTCGATTCTCAAGTTTTACCCAAGAATCATCCCGCAGCTGTAGCGGCACGAGTGGTTGATGAGAGATTCCCGGGTCGTGAATCGGTGCCAATTGAATTTGTAATTGAGAATGGGGCGAAGTTTCTCGGCACCCCAGAACTTAAGAAATATCAAGCAGAGGTAGGTTCCACTGAAGGCATTTTATATTTAACTGACGCAGTCACTTCAGGAGAAATTTTACGTTTTAATGCAATCCATTCAATGTCTCCGCGCTCGTTACCAGCGGAAGCACTCATTGATAAGTTGCGTGAAATCCCAGCACCATCTGGGACATTAATTGGTGGTGCTGCTGCCGATTACACAGATACCCAACAAGGAATAGCTGACGCGCTTCCTTGGGCACTTCTTTGGATCTCGGTATCTGTTCTATTGCTTTTATTTATTTTTACCGGATCCATCCTTCTGCCGATAAAAGCTGTTCTACTAAATATTCTCTCGCTTGCCGCCACCTTGGGCGTCATTACTTGGATATTTATTGATGGCAATCTTGCAAACTTGTTAGGTGGATTCACTGTTACCGGAACACTAGATACCGGATCAGTAATTCTGATTGCAGTAACAACTTTTGGCCTTTCCATGGATTATGAAGTTTTTCTACTATCTCGCATTAAAGAAGAGTATGAGGCTGGAAAATCTAATTCTGATGCAGTAGCAATTGGTCTACAAAAATCAGCCCGGATTATTACTGCAGCAGCCTTTGTTCTAGCTGTTGTCTTTGGTGCTTTTATTCTTGGTGGAGTCACTTCAATTAAGATGCTCGGTTTTGGAGTCGCTTTTGCTATTTTGATTGACGCCACCATTGTTCGTGGATTGCTTGTTCCCGCTCTAATGAGGCTATTTGGAGCAGCAAATTGGTGGGCTCCGAAGCAGTTAAAACGCTTCACCATCTCACATTAATGATGCAATAGACTTAAGCGCATGTCCACAATTGATTTATTGGCCACCCTTACCTGTAAAGACCAACCTGGCATTGTCCATGCGATGACCACAGCAGTCTTGAATTCAAGTGGAAACATTATTGAAAATCAACAATTTACTGATCCGGTAACTGGTTTGTTCTGTATGCGCACCAGATTTACCACTTCTGAAAATCTTTTAGTTGCAAAAGAAATTTTAAGCAAAGAGCTAAATCGATTCTCCCCAACTTTAGAGATTAGGCCTTTTGAAAATCGTAAGCGCGCATTAATTCTGGTAACTAAAGAGAGTCACTGTTTGCGGGATTTGCTCTACTTGCGTGATCTTGGCGAACTCCCAGTTGATGTTCCATTAGTTGTATCTAATCACGAAGAATTACGTGGACTAGTTGAGTCCCATGGAATTGCTTTTGAATACCTTCCAGTTACGGCAGCCACTAAAAAAGAGCAAGAAGCCCAATTAATTGAAAGAATTGAGAAGCACCAGATTGATGTAGTTGTACTGGCCCGCTACATGCAAATTCTTTCCGCTGATTTTTGTCGAAAATTTACTGGTCACATCATTAATATTCATCATTCATTTCTTCCCGGATTCAAAGGTGCTAAGCCTTACCACCAAGCTCATGCACGCGGTGTAAAAATTATTGGCGCAACTGCGCACTTTGTTACTGAAGATTTAGATGAAGGACCAATAATCGAACAAGACATCACTCATGTTTCTCACTCTGCGACTCCAGAAGATCTAGTTGCAATTGGCCGTGATATTGAAAGAAGAGTTCTGGCAAAAGCTGTTCGTTTATATGCTGAAGACCGAGTCTTCCTGGTTGGAGCCCGCACCGTAGTTTTTTCTTAGTGCAAACCCCTTGGTAGTGTCCTCGACCAGAATCGAACTGGTGACCTACCGCTTAGGAGGCGATCGCTCTATCCAACTGAGCTACGAGGACATGATCAAAAGAGCTATAAACAGAGTTTACTCTTTAGGCTCTGATCCTTCGTGCCGCATCTTTAAATAACTCAAGTGCATCGCGGTTTAATTCAATTCCAAGGCCTGGTCTTTGTGGAATCGTAACTTTTCCATCCACCATTGTTACCTCATCTACTACCAACTCTTTACGGAGTCGGGATTCACATAGCGCAGGTGGTAAAAACTCAAAAAATGGCATGTGCGGCGTAACGGTAGCTAAATGCGCTGCTGCTGCAACTGAGATTCCAGTTTTCCAAAGGTGCGGAACCACAATCTTGTTATTCGCTTTTGCCATGTTACAAACATTTCTTGCTTCTGATAATCCACCAACGCGGCCAATATCTGGCTGTACAACGCCAACATTTCCATACTTAATCAAGTCAGCAAATTCATAACGAGTACTTAACCATTCCCCTGATGCAATCTTTATTGGGGTAGCCGCTACTAATTTTGATAATCCTTCTAGATCATCTACCCAAAGTGGAGTTTCTACAAAAAATAAATCAAACTCTTGCCAAGTGTTGATGGTTTTTATCGCGCGATCGACAGAATCAAATGCATACTGAACATCTACCATCAAAGTGAAATCTGGACCGACTGCATTTCTTACTGCTCTAATAACTTCTGTCATTTTTTCATCATCTTCTCTGATTCCCATATTCGCATACGGTCCAGAAAAAGTTGTCTCTAATTTTGCTGCACGAAAACCCATCTCTTTTGCAGAATGAGCCCACTTGACCATTGATGTTATGTAGGCATCAAAAGATCCAACTTCGGGTTGCAATGATGCGTACGCGCCGAGATGCTCTCGAGATTTTTCACCTAATAATTGCCAAACTGGTTTATCAGCCGCTTTGCCAGCAATATCCCAAAGCGCCATATCAATTGCTCCAAGTGCATTAATTAATGCACCACGTCTTCCAGTCATTGCTGTTGCTTGATATGCCTTCCACCAAAGTTTTTCGATCTCTAATGGATTTTCACCAATAAGCATGGAACCAAGACCTTGATCCATGGTGTGAGTGCCAGGTGCCTCAATACATTCACGCGCAATCCATGGATTTAAATCCGTTTCTCCAATTCCAACAATCCCCTCATCGGTATGTACCTCAACAACAAGATCATCCTGAGCCGAACTAGTTGCGGCTGGATCGTATTCTGGGTCTAAGAGAACATGGCATTCGATCTTGGTTATTTTCATATAAAAAACCTACACCACCTACTCGTAAATGTAACTACCCTTTCGTAGATTATTTGCAGCAGCACGCAAAATCATCTTAATTATCTTCGTTATCTCCTAAGATTAAATCATGTGGGCATTGGTAACCGGAGCTACTTCAGGCATCGGGGCCGAGTTCACAAAACTTCTAGCAAAAGAGCATTACAACATTATTCTTGTTGCGCGCGATGAGATTCGACTGAAGAAAGCTGCTGAAGAGTTAGAAAAAGAATTTGGCGTCGTCACCGAAATTATCGTGGCAGACCTATCTGTTGAAAGTGAAATCAGCGCAGTCGAACAACGCCTCCTCACCAAAGATTCTTCCCAAGCGGTAGGTGTGCTGATTAATAGTGCTGGGTACGGCTTAAAAGGTAGGTTCATTGATGTCACTTCTGCAGCCGAAGTTGATTTACTAAATGTATTAGTTACTGCAACATTACGTTTAACTCATGCAGCTCTTCCTTATATGCGAAATGCAAAAAGTGGTTACATTATTAATATCGGCAGCGTTGCTGGATGGCTAACCGGAAGTACCTATAGCGCAGCGAAAGCATGGGTGAATATTTTTTCCGAATATTTAAACGCAGATTTAGCCAGGGATGGAATAACAGTTACCTCTTTAGCGCCTGGATTTACCCATACCGAATTTCACCAACGTGCCGGCATGAAAATGGGCGCAGTGCCAGAATTTTTATGGGAAAAAGCAGCAGAGGTAGTAAAAGCCGGCTGGGAAGGAGCCCTCCGTGGTGATGCCATAGTGATTTCAGGTAAGCAGTATCGAGTTATAGTTTTTCTAGCCCGACATTTACCCCGCAAAGTATTGCGTAGAGTCCAGACTCACAGGAAGTTCACTTGAAAATCCAGCGATTTCGTGGGTTCTCAAGTTAAGGTTGCCCCATGATCAGACGTAACGGGTTAGCTATCGCAATGACAGTTCTTCTAATCGGTGCGGTCGTTTCTCCCGCTCAAGCTGCTAATAAATCTGGGGCGGCCTGTAAAACTACTAATGCAAAGGCAACTATCGGTGGCAAGAAATACACTTGCACAAAAAATCCGATTGTAGTTAATGCAAAAAATACTTGGGTAGTTGCAGATTGTTTGACTTCAAATACGGCTTACCGAAAAGGCCTTACTCAATTATCTGATGAGAAAGTTAAAAGAGGCGTGTTTTTGGCTCAAACAGCCGCAACTGAAGCCGATCAAACTCTAAGTGTTGCCGATCGCGAGATGTTGGCCCAGGCCAAAAAAGATGGCTTGAATCTTTATGACACAATCATCAATACCTATAACACTTTAAGCAAAATGAATAAGCAGGTTCGCGATCTAGCTTGTACTCCTGGTTTATAACTTAACCAAGAATTACATATTTCCCGAGAACTTCTGTCTTAACTTTATTGAGTCCGATTTTAGCGGGACCAATTTTTAGCGCACCTGTTTTTGTGAATTCTGATCCGTGGGCCGGGCATTTAAAAGTACCCGACGCCAATTTTGATGTCACCCCTTGATGAGTGCAACGCAAATCCAATCCTTGATAAGAGTTTTTGCCGGTGCGTACTAGCGCGGTAGGAATTTCTTTTACAGTTCCAACCAAAAATACGCCACCAATCTTTGAAAGAGCTTTAATTTTAGAAAGCTCAACTTCGACTCTTCCATCTACCAAAATTCTTATGCCACCGGCGGCGTCAGCG
>Ga0102865_1000588_pt1 | contig 9677 bp, 8 predicted proteins | sample Colrivmet1449C02_FD_78440 | JGI IMG/M metagenome (GOLD analysis project Ga0102865, IMG submission 78440) | Estuarine microbial communities from the Columbia River estuary - metaG 1449C-02 | ecosystem: Environmental > Aquatic > Marine > Intertidal zone > Estuary | place: USA: Columbia River Estuary...
CCTCCCTCCTAATCTGGAATGGCTGGCCCAAAAATTTGATGAACATAAGGATGCAGAAAACATCCTCCTGTTCATCCACATCCCTCCCATCAAGTGGACAAAACATGCGATTGAATCAACCCCATTTGTAGACCTGGTCAAAAAACAAAAAAACATTCGCGCCGTTTTCCATGGCCATGAACATGACCAGGACAACATCAAATGGCAGGATGGAATTCCTTACATGTTTGACAGCCATGTTGGTGGCAACTGGGGAACCGATTACAAAGGCTACCGCATTGTTGAACTCTTCAAGGACGGCTCGATGCTTACTTGTATCATGAACCCAACAGAACGGATCAATGAGGCAAAAATTGGATTTTGATATGAAGATGAAACCAAATAAATACAAGCGCTGGGCACAATGGATCATGATTGCTTCCATATTCAATGCCTGTAAAAAGACTGAGATCAAACCTCCTCAGGGCGGGGGAACTACACCACCTGTCATACCTGCGCCTGTGATCAAAGCCCCGCCGGCGTTGGGTAGCATTGTTGCCGGATATTTTCCTTCCTACCGAGACCCCAATGCCATCCCAGACCAGAAGTTTAAAATGTGCAACATAGTCAACTATGCATTTGGAACGGTTGCCGCCAACGGAAATATTGTGATACAAAGTCCAACTGTGTTTGGCATTGTTGCAAACAAGGCCAAGAGCAATGGAGCAAAAGTATTTTTATCAATCAATGGAGCCACAACAGATTGGCAACTGATGGCTTCCACTGCTGTTGGAAGAAATGCCTTTGTGAAACAAGCCATGTTGCTGGTCAGAACAAATGCTTTGCATGGAATTGATGTTGACTGGGAATACCCTTCAACTGCAGATGGTACCGCAGCAACATTTACAAAACTCATGCAAGAATTGGGCGATAGTTTGCATGTAGACGGAAAATATTATTTGTCTGCCGCCATCACAAGCGGTAAGTATGCAGGCCAATACAGGGATGCCATTGCCAAGGAATTGGTACAAGGAGAACAGGTTGATTTTTTCAACATCATGGCCTATGATGATTTCAGTACAACCGCTCCCTACAGGCATCATAGTGACCTCAAGATGGCAGAAACCAGTTTGAACTATTGGATCAATACAGCAGGAATGCCAAAAAGAAAAGCAGTCCTGGGAGTTCCTGCCTACGGTCGTCCAAGTGGTATTACACAAACAGGCACCATACAGACCTACGCTGCTATTCTTGCCAAAGGCGGATCAGCAAATTCAGACTCAGCAACAGTTTCAGCCACTGGATTTCCAGCATACACCATCTACTACAACGGACAACTTACCGTAAAGAGAAAAGCAATCCTTGGCAATACACAGGGATCCGGCATCATGATGTGGGAAATGGGTCAGGATGCCAACGACAACTCCTCCCTGCTGAAAGCAGCTTGTGACACGCTTGGCCGGAGTTACCAATAAAAAATGAATACCTTCCATCAGATTTAATACATCCAATATGAAAAATTTTCGTCTGGTCATCATCTTCATCCTCCTGTCTCAAATGAGCTTCTCACAGGACATGAAAAACTTCAAGTTGTACAACCCCTATGAAAATGTAGACTCTGCATTGAAGGTTGTGATGGCTCAGGCAAAAAAAGAAAACAAACATGTTTTTGTGCAGATCGGCGGCAACTGGTGTGTATGGTGCGCAAGGTTCAATGATTTTGTGAACAAGGACGAGAAGCTTGATTCGGCCATGAACAAGAATTTCATTGTTTACCACATGAATTATAGCCCGGAAAACCGCAACCCTTCGGTTCTAAAAAAATTCGGCTATCCCCAACGGTTTGGATTCCCCGTTTTCATCATGCTGGATGCCAAAGGCAATAGGATGCATACCCAAAACAGCGCCTACCTGGAAGAAGACAAATCTTACAGCAAAAGAAAAGTACTGGAATTCTTTGATCACTGGGGACCCAAAGCATTGGACCCGGAGCAGTACAAAAAATATTGATTAATTATTTGTACTTTGTTTAGAGGCCAGCATCAAATGATTTTTCCCTTTTTATACTTGCAATCGGCCGGCTTTGAATGAATGTAATACGACTTGTAATTGATGGCCTTGGGATCCATGCAGCCTTGAAGGTCTAGAATCTCAATGTTCTTGAATTCAACGGGATGGCTCTCGCTTTGCAATGATATGGTCCCCCCTGTCAGCATTTTTCCTGGGAACCCAAACTTGACTTCCTGGCCATCCACATTACCTCCGCCTACTTGTGGTTTTTGGTAAGACAAGACTTCCATGCCATTGGCAAAATGCTTCACTACAGAATCACCCAAGACCAGCACTTCGGCCCTGACCCACTGGTCTCCATGGTAGGTTTCAGAAGTGGAGTTGATGCAGTGTGGGGTAAAAAGTTTTCCATTCATCTCTACATTGGTTCCTGGTGTACACAAATTACAGGTTGTTCTTTTGTTTTTTCCATCTCCACCCAACAACTGCACCTCGATGGATACAGGAAAATCCTGGTCTCTTCCCATGCTTTCAGGTGTTTGCCCATGCACCATGATGCCACTGTTGCGCAAGGCCCAACCCGGACCATCCTTGGCCTGATCACCCACAAACCTGTATTCCAGCCTGATGCGATAATAACTGAAAGGTTTGTAGTAAAACAGGTGCCCGAATTTTTCATTGAACGTATCGTAGGCATCGTAGCGAACAACCAGTTTACCCTCTTCTACCCTGAAGGTGTTTCCAAAATTGTCGCCCGCTGCATGGTTCCTGATTTTGGATTTCCATTTGCTAAGGTCTTTCCCATTGAACATAGACTCCCATTGTTCTTCAGCAGAAGATTGGGCGTTCAAGGAGGTATTGAGGATCATCAGACAGCATGCGAAGAAAATGTTGAATTTGTTCATTGAAGCGGGTTGAGTAAAATATAAATCAAAAAAATAAATGTATGATTTTTCAGGGAATCCAAAAGCAAAGGACGCTAAAAACTGCCAACCAATCTGCGGTAAAAACTACTCAATGTTAGTATTTTAACAATAACCTTGCCTGTACGGCAGTAGCCATGAGCTGAACGACCCCCATGATGATGAAGAGGACGTTAAATGAAAGATAATTGGCAATCAATCCTCCAATGCCGATAGCAATTCCTGACACAAAATGAGAATGCCCATTGGCGAGTCCCCAATAAGAGAGGTCTTCATTGTCATCAATATTGGAGGCAAAAAGTGAGTCCCAGATAGGAGTACACAAGGCTTCGGCAAAACCCAAGGCAACTTGAATGGCAAACAGGTGATACGTGTTTTCAACAAAAATATAGCCAAAAGTGAGCAGTGCATTCAGGCCATAACCAAACACTAAAAAATGATGCTTGTATTTTGAAGTTTTGATCAATCTTCCCAATAAAAAATAAAAAATACCTGTAGAAATCAGGTAAAGCGCCCAGGCGGAAGTTATGTCGAGGAGATCACCACCAATTTTTTCTGCAAAAACTGCAAAAAGAGGACCAAACAATCCTTCACCAAAATACCAAAGGCTTGAAGATATCAGCAGGATGCGGGTTGTGGCGGTTAGTTTCATGTTTCAAGTTAAGTAAATGGCCGGTGGCTTACCTTTGTAAATTAATGCTATATCCTCTTAGACCTGTAAATCACCCAAAAGTAAAATAGAATAATGATTGACTCCTCCACCATACAATTTTTGGCCAGCCTTAAAAAGAACAATAGCAAAGAATGGTTTGAAGAAAACAGGCAACGGTATACGGCGGCAAAGGATAATTACCTGGATTTTGTTGCGGAAATATTGGCCAAGATGAAGAAAATTGACAACAGCCTGGCAGACCTTGAGCCCAAACAATGCGTATTCAGGATCAACCGAGATGTGCGGTTCAGCAAAAACAAGGCGCCTTATAAAACCAACATGGGCGCCAGTTTCAGCAAGGGTGGTAAAAAAGTTCAATGTGCCGGCTATTATTTTCACTTTGAACCAGGGGCAAGCTTCATTGGCGGAGGATTCTGGATGCCAATGGCACCTGAATTGAATAAAATCAGGCAAGAAATCGATTATGGCTTTGAAGCATTCAACAAGATCATCAACAAGAAAAAATTCAAGAACAGTTTCGGATCACTGAGCGAAAGCGAAAAATTGACAAGACCCCCTAAGGGCTATGAAGCTGAAAACCCAGCCATAGAAATGTTGAAACTGAAAAGTTTTATAGTAATGACGGAGGTGAAGGATTCGGAACTTACCAGTAAGGAATTGGCAAACAAAGTCGTAGCGCATTTTGAAACCATGATGCCGCTGGTAGATTTTTTGAACAGGGCTATCGATTAGTTGCTCTAAAAAACGTTTCATCAATTTCCCTTTTTTTCCGTTCCTGACAGAAAATAATTGTCATCATCATATGCATACATGAGTAGCCCTGAACCAGGCTATTCACCAGGATGGTAAATCCTTTTGGCAGTTGCTAGCACCTTTGCCTTGTCCAGGGTCATGGTTTTTGTTTTCTGCTGCAGAAACAAGGGCACCTGATCATCAAAATGCGGACTGCCCTGTTTTGATGATGCGCCATACGTATTCACCGTTTCAATGATGGGCAATCCCTGCTTGGGAAAACGGACCAATGCCACATACGCATCACCGCCTGTAATTTTGCGCTTGCCATTGGCCGTGGCTACACCCCATTCTGGAGACAGCAGATCAGGCAAACCGGGTCCGGGAAATTCCTTATCCCCCCTTACGAGCTTCTGTATATCACCCAACGCAAGATCAGTGGTGCTGTATGTTTTCATCATTTGATCCTGAATATCGTGCAACAACTTCTCACACTCTGCCATGGTCAGGGCCCTGGAGTCCTTACCGCGCATGGCCCTGGACACTTTTTCATACACCATCAAAAATGCAGCAGCACCCTTGCTTTCAGGCACGCCCCGCCTGTCCCATTCCTGCAAATTGCGCATCAGGGTATCGTACTGCGGATAATTGGCTCTTTTCATGAGAAATAAACTGTCAATGCTGTAGGGGAATTCAAAAACAGCAGGAAACTGGCGGTCAAACTTGATCCGCTTGAATGAATCAAAATCAATTTTTCCGGCAGATGGCATCAATTCAAGAAAGCGCTTGCTTCGGTTGTTGTGGTTGGTCTCCCAATTACTGGTTGGTGAAAAAGCACTGGCCAGCAGATTGTTTTCGGGAGCAGTTGCATAAAAAGAGGAATGGTTGGTATTGAATAAAAATCCGCTGGAGGGATTGACATATTGCGGCAATTCCCTGATGCCATAAAACTTGGTCCAAAGGGTCTTTGAGGTATTGCCGGGCAATGTTTTCTTCCAATCGTATGTTGGCGATGGATCACGGATAGGCATCAGCGCATTGTTGATGTAAAAGATGGTATCGTTTCTGTCCGCATACATAATATTGAACATGGACAATCCCTGCATGGAAATGGCCTTGTAAAACTGCGTGAAGTTTTGCGCCTTGTTCATGGTATACCATTGTTCCAGGACGCGGATTTCCATGTTGGCACCGAGCCTGATGGCAAAAGTTCCCTGCTCATTTTTCATCGTTGCACCATATTTACTCCAATACAGGTCTCTTGAAACTGGGATGGGAACACCCTTGATGTGCAGCTTAATTTTTTTCTTCTCCAAATCGGTCCAAACGCCGTCAAACATATACTGGTCAGCCTTTTTCGGATTCATTTGCAACTGGTAAATGTCCAGCCTATCACAAAAATTCACCGTATGTGCCCAGCCAAGGTTTTCATTGACCCCATGCAAAATACAAGGACCTCCAGCGAGCAAGCCTCCCAGGGCATTCCATCCTTCTTCGCTGTTGACATGCGCTTCATAAAATGCCTCCGGGCCTTCATTCGGTTGATGGGCATTGATGGCCAAAAAAGCTTCGCCCGTTGTTGTGCGTGAGGGGTGGATGGCAATGGCATTGGAGCCCATTTTATCATAATCAATCAGTGGATTGACATTGTTGGCAAAGATGGACCGCAAGGCCCTGTCTCCGCCATTGAAAATGGTCAGTGCCAACACAGAGGATGCAATATATTCTTTGAGTGTCATGGGAAACAATTGCTTCACCAATACTTCTTCAGGATGTGCCTTTGCATAATCATTGATCCCTTGCACATATCCTTCTATAAGCCTTAGAAATGCAGGGGAAAGTGTGTTCCATTTTTCTTCAGTAATCTCCCTGCAGCGAAACAGTGCAAAGGCATAATCTCCCGCCACACCATCTTTACCCAAAGCCCTTCCCATCAAGCCTTTGGAGGGAAGCGCCACCATTTGCAAACTCTTGAAATCATCCTCTGCATGGGCCCATGCCAAACCATAGGAAACCTGCGGATCTGTTTTGGCAAAAATATGGGGAACACCAAAACTGTCCCGCGCAATCGTAACCGTCTTGGGGTCAATCTGGGCCTGAGCATGCAAGGTCAACAACAAAAGAAAATAGAGGAAATATTTCATGGTCTTGGGTATAATAATGAATTGTATCGATGTTAATTTCCATAAACAAATGACTCCATCACTTCCATGCTCTTCAATGCCTCTTCGATGGAGCAGGGGTTGGATGATCGTCCGAGAAAATAACCAACCACTTTGGTGATCATGGGATGCTGAATATTTTGCGGATGCTCAAAAGACATCAGGTCAGCACCAGCTTCTGTAACAATCCTCAACTCCGTTCCAAAAAAAGGGAACTTGAGGTAGCCTTTTTCACCAATGATCAGGCAGCTGTCCTCTTTCATTATTTCGGGCATCGAAAAATTCCAGTCTCCCTGAAACAAGATATTGTTGGGGAGCTCCATGATGCCAGAGACGGCGTCTTCTGCTGCATAAAAATTAGTTTGGTGTGCAGCCACACCGGCCTTGCGAAGGGCTTCACCAAAAATGAACTGGATGATGTCGAGCTGGTGTGGGGCCAGATCATAAAAATATCCGGCTCCTGCATATTCCGGATCTACACGCCAGTTGAAATCCGTATTGGCAACGATGTCTGGCCTGTATGTTTGGAACATGGTCAGGCGGATGTTTTTTATTTTGCCTACTGCACCCGTTTCAACCAATTCCTTGATTTTTAAAAACATGGGCAGGCCTCTCCTGTAGTGGGCCACAACCAGCTTTCCGTCATTGGCTTTTACAGCATCGGCCATTCTTTTGCAAGCAGCCACTGAAACGGCCACTGGCTTTTCCACGTAAACAGCCTTCCCTTTTTCCAAGGCAGCCACTGCATATTCTTCATGAAACTTTGGGGGCGTCGCTATATAGACCGCATTAACGGCTGGATCATTGATCAATGCTGCCGCATCGCTGTACCAGCAAGGTACCTGATGCCTTGCTGCATAATCTGCAGCCTTCACTGCATCCCTGCGCATCACCGCATGCAAGGTGGATTGGGCCACCTTGTTGAATGCTGGTCCACTTTTCAGTTCAGTTACATTTCCGCAACCGATGATGCCCCAGCTGATCATTGGTTGTCCATTCAATGCTGTTGTCATGTGTTCAAAATTATACACCCTGCAATTGGCAGGATGATGAATGATTGGACAACAATTTATTGAAAATAGTTCAGTGCCACTGCATACGGATCATAAACTAATTGGGTAACTTCAAAAATATTCTGGCTTTGTCTTTTGAAACCCAATGCTGAAAAGATGAAATTATTTTTTGCCCTGCTGCTCCTGATTCCTTTCACCCCTATCCAATCCCAAACCATGGATCCTGATTTCAGTCAGGCAGTGGAGAACGGTAAACTGGTGAACCAGGGCTTCAACCGGTGCATTGCCTATGTGAATGCATGGATGAAATATGCAGATACAACAACCGGACTGATTCCAAGAAACATCACGGATTCAAAAGATTTTTGGAATGCCTGGGATGCGGCGGCAGACAACTATCCCTTCATGGTGCTTACCTCGTCTATTTTGATGCCCGAGTTCTTCAAAGGCAAAGCCCTTGACATGTTGAAGACTGAACGGCAGCTTACCCCAAGGATCGGAAAACTTCCAGACACGTACTCGTTTTCAAAACAGGGTTTTAAAAATGAAACCATTGATACCAACCAACTCATCTTCGGTGCGGCAGAATACATGAAAGATGGGCTCATCCCCCTCACCGAGTGGCTGGGCAAAAGCCCCTGGAGCAATCGCATGCTGGAGATCCTGGACGACCTTCCCCTGCTCACCCGGGTTGCAAAAAACATCAATGGAAACTGGTATGGCAGCAGCGCAACAGTAGAAGTGAACGGAGATTTATTGCAGGTGCTCTGCCGCATGTATTGGTTCACCGGAAAAAGAAAATACCTTGATTGGGCAGTAGAGATTGCAGACAATTACCTGAACGAAAAACAGTTGCCAACAAGGGCCTTGGACCACCTGCGCATCCGTGATCATGGCTGTGAAATCATTTCCGGACTCTGTGAAGCCTATATTGCTGCTTACTATGCGATGCCTGAAAAAAGAAACCAGTGGAAGCCTTATGTTCATGAAATGCTGGACCGCATTCTTGAAGTGGGAAGGAATGAAGATGGATTGTTTTATGATGAAGTCAATCCACAAAATGGCAAGATTCTTTCTGCAAGATTGGCCGACAATTTTGGCTATACCTTCAATGCCTACTGGTTCATTTCCAAGATTGATTCAACGCCCGCTTACAGGAATGCAGTGATCAAGGCCCTCTCATCCCTCAATGAAAAATACAGGAATCATCCTTGGGAGGGAAGCAGTGCAGATGGATATGCAGATGCCATCGAAGGCACACTGAACCTCTACAACCGTGAACCCATCGCATCTGTGAGAGAATGGCTTGACAGTGAAATCAGGGTCATGTGGGCCATGCAAAAGCCCGATGGCATGATTGAGGGATGGCATGGCGATGGAAATTTTGCCCGCACCTCCATCATGTATTGTCTTTGGAAAACTCAGGGCATTGTTCCTTTGGATTGGGATGAACAACTTTCGATTGGCGCTGTACAAACGGCCACAGGTATAAAAATTGCGGTTTCATCACCCATAGGATGGAAAGGGAAATTGAAGTTTGATGTACCCAGGCATTCCACCATGATGCATTATCCTGCAGATTATCCCAGGATCAACCAATACCAGGAATGGTTTGTGGTTAAAAAGGATCAGACGTATCAATTGATTAACGTTCAAGCGGGAACAGTAAACAAAATCAAAGGCAGCTTGCTTACAAAAGGATTGTATGTTGAAGTGAAGGCTGGAGAAACCGTTTTCCTTGAAATTAGCAGCCACTAGCATGGCGTAAGATCAGCCCTTTTTATTATCTTTTCATATCATTTTGATCAAGCCCAGAAACATATGCAAAACAGCAACACCAGAAGAAACTTTCTCAAAAACAGCGCAGCCCTGTTTGCCCTTTCTTCGATCAAGGCATCAGGATTGGAAGGATTTTCGCTTGGGCCTGTAAGAAGGGTTGCCCTGATTGGCACGGGATGGTATGGCAAAAGCGATTTGTTCAGACTCATGCAAGTAGCGCCCACAACAGTGGTGGGGCTCTGCGATGTAGACAAAAATCAATTGCAGGGAGCCGCTTCCTTGATTGCAGGAAGGTCAGCATCCAATGCCAATATTCCGCTTTATGGAGATTACCGCAAGATGCTGGCAGAACAAAAACCAGAGATTGTACTCATTGGATCTCCAGACCACTGGCACGCCCTGCAGG
>Ga0102865_1000592_pt1 | contig 9637 bp, 11 predicted proteins | sample Colrivmet1449C02_FD_78440 | JGI IMG/M metagenome (GOLD analysis project Ga0102865, IMG submission 78440) | Estuarine microbial communities from the Columbia River estuary - metaG 1449C-02 | ecosystem: Environmental > Aquatic > Marine > Intertidal zone > Estuary | place: USA: Columbia River...
AAATGTAATTGAAAACGAGGATGACAATGTAGATGAAAATGTAATTGAAAACGAGGATGACAATGTAGATGAAAATGTAATTGAAAACGAGGATGACAATGTAGATGAAAATGTAATTGAAAATACTAATTATTCAAAGGATGAATTACAAGAAAAAAAGGAATATTTAATGAGATTAAATAAGAAATTAGGTGATATAAAAGATATGTTAAACGATATAAAAAATCAGTTAAATAATAAACGAGTTAATTAATATTTACATAATTTTAACACGATATGAACCGTCGTAAGTAGTACTATTTCCAGTTTTTTTTAATAATATACCATAGGCTGGTGGCCAAGTTAATTCTAGAAATATATTAGAGTTATTTCCAGGAGCAGCTGCTGTTCTTACAATATGTGCTTCGTTTATTTGTTCATTTTTTGTAACATGAAATATTCCAGATGGTCCGTTTTCGATTAAATTACTAATAGTAATAATATAACTACCTTTAACATTATTCGAAATAATTGTAGTGTTTGATGATGTAAGCGTGATTTCGGTAATTACTATACCTAAGTCATCAACATATTTTTTTGTTGCTGCATCTTGTTGATTAATAGGATCTTTTATATTTGTGATGTTTTGTAAAGAACCGGTACTGCTTAACATATCTAACGAACTTTTAGAGATATTGCAATTACCTATAGTTGATGCAGTAATATTTATATTTTGACTTTGTCCACCGTCTATAAAAACATTACCTTCTAAACACACTGACATATATGTTCCCTTAATATATTATAGTTAAATTTATTTTTTAAAATACACGAGTAATATTACTTTTATTACTTTAGTAAATAAAAAAATGAATTATTTTTTTATTTTATATGTTTTAATGTCTTTTGTCTCTAAATGTGTTAATTATTCTCAATGTTTTGTTTTAAAAAATAAAATATTACAACCATTATTAGAAATGTATAATAATTTTTTATTGAAACAAAAAATTTCAAATGATAATTTTTGTTTAAATAAAGATATAAATTCAGGTATATCATCAGAGTTTATAATTGCAAATAACAATATTAAATATTATTTATTTATAACAAATAAATCAAAATTAGAAACGACAAAAGACAAATATAATACATTATATTTTTTTCCAGATGTAACGACTGAATTTGATAAAAAGTTAAGTGATTTTTATTTAGAAATAGATGAACGATTTAAAAGTGATTATTTATTTGAAGGATATTTATATAAAAGGTTTGATAACAAACTATCATTTTTAATTACAGATGTATTAATAATTAACAATGATATTGTAATGACAGATTATGCAACTAGATTAACAATAATTAATGAAATTATTATGGATAATTATTTAAATAATTTAAATAATAATGTTAATATTAATTTACATCCTGTATTTAAAAAGGAAAATGAAAATTTAATAAAAATATTTAAGGATAATTTTATTTTTAAATCAGATATTTGTTGTATAGAATTAATAAATAATTTTATAAAGACTAGATATATAAATAAATTAGATTTAGAAGAGACTGAAAAAGTTATAGAAATTGGAAAATATAGTGATGTATATAATATATATGATGTTGTAACAAATAATTATCAAGGTATATTGTATATAAAAGGTATAAAACAATCGAAAGAGATGAAAAGATTATTATTAAATAAAGATAAAATTAAATTACAGTGTAAATTTAATAATGATTTTAAAAAATGGGAACCAGTGATATAAAAAAAATGAAAAAAAAATATTTAACATTATTTTTAATTAAAATGAGAAATTTGTGTGAATACGCATTGAAAACAAATAGATTATGTAAAAATTATAAAATTAATGATTCATATTGTTATGTTCATGATTATATACATAATTTTAATTTGTCATTTATTATATTATTTGATTTAATTGTTTATTTATTATTACCTATTTTCGTAGTATTTAATGTATTTATATTTATAAATTATTATATAATTAATTATCTTGAACAAATTAAATTATACGATGAAATTTTTCAATTAGATGAAATATTAATGTAATAATTATTTTTATTTTTAATTAATTTAATTTTTTTATTTTGTTTACAATAATTAAGTGTAAACAACACAGATGTTATATAATAGTAATTTTGAAGATTCTTCATTTCAATCAGTTAATTCAAGGGAGTTTAATAAAACAATTTATGATCCATGTGAAACACAACAACGAGGTATAGAAAATAATAAAAAAATAAAGTATATTACTACAAATCATATTGATTTATTAGAAGCAAAAGATAAATTAAATTTTTATGGTATGACAGTTCGTGATCATCTTTTTGTACCTGCTAATAATATTAATGAAGATTCATTTTTACGTTATGGTAAAACCGGTGGTATTATTACAAATTCAAATGTTAAAAATATCTTTGGACAGTTACCCTTACCAACTATGCCAGCAAAATATCAAACTGCACATGGTAATGTAGAAATTGAAGATAAACATGTACGTGTTCCATTATTAGAAGTTAACAAACAAAGTTGTAACCCCAAAGAATCTAATTTTCATAATAGATCATTTTATATATTTGATGATTCTCAAGGAATAGATACACCAAATGCTGTAAAAAGTGTCGAAAGCAAGAGTTTTGGACCAAGAGGAGGTGTAAATTCTAGATTTATTCAAAAATAATTGTATATTATTTTTTTATTTATAAAATATAAATAAAAACAATAAATGGATAATTACGCAATATTTCAGATTTGGCTCACATTATTAGTTGCCTTAGTATTTTTGGCTGATACATTAAAACCATATATATTTACAGAATTATATAATTTTTTTAAAAAATGGCGTGATACATTTATAGGAATATATTATTTATATTTAGCATATGAATTATATAAAAAATTTTCTATTACAAAGTAACGTTTAATATACATTACGATGATTTAATACACGTCTTTGTTTTTCTAACGTTACAATTTTAAATATAAATGTATTTTGAAATGATTTATTTGGTGGAGAAGGTGTATCTGTTCCAAAATCAAATGGTGCTCCAGTTGAATCTAATATGGTAATTGACATTTTAGAAAGATACGCCTTTGGTGTATCATAATATTTTACAGTATATTCATGAATTCTTCGATCTATTTGAATAAATGTACCAGCTCGAGTTGGTGCAGCTAATTGTAAAATAGCAAAAGCATTTGCTATATTTTTATCATTTGACACCATAACATCTTGGATTTCATCTATTTGTAATAACAAATATGGTTCATCTTGAACATCATTTTGATCAGGGATAATTGCTTGAATTAATTCTATGCTGTGTATATTTTTAAATTCGTTTGGAAATTTAATTGAATATTGGTTAACATTAGGATAAGCTGTTACATTTCTGTCTTTTGATGAAATTGTCAAATAGTGAACTTTTTTTTCATATTGTAAATCAGGTTCTTGTGATATACTATATTGTGTATTTGATTCGTTGTTATATACTAAATCATAATTTTGATTATTTAATTGATTTTGATTAGATTCTATAAATAAATTATCAGAGTATCTATTGTAGTGTTCTCCTAAACGATTAGACATTATCTATTATTATATAATAATAAAATAAATTTAAAATTTATTTTATTTTAAATTTATTTTATTTAAATTTTATTTTATTTAAAAATAATGTTATTATTAAATCATGCAAGATAATGAGGATTTAGAAATGAATAATTTTCATTTTGATGAATATTCGGATGAAGAAACTGATTATTGTTGTATTTGTATAAATACAAAAAGAGAAAATTTTATTACATTAAAATGTTGTAATCAATCTATACATGAAAGTTGTATTATAGAATTTATAACTAGTATCAATAATGACTTGTATAATTGTCCTGTTTGTAGAAATAGATTAAACATACAAGTATCTTTTGGTAAATTAATAGATTATATTAATGAAAAATCCGAATTAATATCAATAAATAAAATTCAAAGTATTATTTCACACTTATATAAGGATATACAAATTAAAGATTTATTTAATATTAATGATTCGGCAGAAATTGAACATTTAAAAAAAACAGTTACAGAATTAACTATAAAAAATAATAGATTGATAATCATAATTTTATCTTTACCTGTAATAATAATATTTTGTGCTATTATATTTCATAGACTAAATAATTAAAAAATGAAATAATTTAAATAAATTATTTCATTTAATGGATGAATGTTATATATACTTTAGTAATCAAAAATTTGATTTATGTTGTATTTGTTTAGATGAATGTATATTAAATGAAAAAAATAAAATATCTAAAGAACATGATTTTATTAATTTTAAATGTTGTAATGGATTAATTCATAAACGTTGTTTATTATTAATGTTTATAAATAATTTTGAAAATTGTTGTTTATGCAGACGTGAAATTGATGTATTAGATTATTATTCTATAAATGATATTAAATCTATTTTAAATATATATGAAATGAAAGAATATAAACGAGAATTGTATAAATTGTTATATAAACTATCTGTTTATAAAATTATATATTACATTTATGTTTTAATTTTAAATATAAAAATATTTTTTTATAACGTAAAATGTTGGATGTTTACTTGTATGTTAAGATTAAAAATGTTTATTAAACGATGTTTTACATTTTAATATTATTAGATGTTTGTTCAAAAAATAATATTAAATTAGCACTAAATAATAATTAAAAACGATGAATTTTGTATTGTCTCTCTTAATATTTATGTTATTTTGTGTAGATTACTATTACATATATTATAATTCAATACGTAATAAAAAATTAAATGAACGTCAAAGAGCACATATTATGGCAATAAAATCGTCTATAACTTTATTTTTATTATCTGTTTTTGTCAATATTAAATATTTTAGTAATGGTGAATTTAATGATATTGATTATAAAGTTTTACATTTAGGTATATTGAATATAATGGCATATTTTTTAATGGATTGTGTAGTTGGACGTAAAGAATATAATAAATATTTAATGTCACTTTCTGGTTATATTCATCATATTATTTATATTATTGTAAGTTTTGTATGTATTAAATTAAACATAATTTTACCTTATATGTTGTTTTTTATAGAAGAATTACCAACCTTAATATTAAGTTTAGGTAAGTTTAATAATAATTTTAGATCTGATAAGTTGTTTGGACTTACATTTTTTTTAACAAGAATTGTATATCATATATTTTTAATAACAATGACATATAATTATAGTATATTATTTCCAATATTAGGTACACTAGCTCTTGGAGTACATTTATACTGGTTTAAAAATTGGTTAAGTAAATATACATTACTTTTTAAAAAAAAGTAATATCAAAACCATTACTTTTTAGAAACGATTAATATCAAAAAAGGGGCTCCGCCTACAAGAATTACTACTATAATTTAATTAACTTGCAGGCGGAGCCCCTTTTTGAAGCTACGCTACTTTTTTAAAAGTAACAATTATAGACTAACAATTTTAACTTTATAAGTTGTAGTACCACTAATTGAATTTGGATAAGGTCTATAAAACAATTGTGGTTTAGATAATAAAGGGTCTGAATTGTCATGTGGCCATTGCATATCTAATTGATCGCCATTATTACCTTTTGCAGATATAAGTCTAACAACTGTACCAGAATAACCAGTATTAGCTTTTCCTATCATAAAAATAGCATGCGCTCTTACATTTTCTGTTAACGGTTTTACATAAACCATAAAAATACCATATGTAGTGGGAAATTCTGGAATAAATACAGGACTAGTAGAATTATTATCTAAAATTACATTTGCTGTGATATCTGCTTGTGCTCCATTAATAGTACTTACTTGTAAATTATTTGCTGTTAAATCATTTAAACGAACATCTGCATAATGTGGATAATTAGTATTTCCAGATCCTGGAGATTCATTGTTACATACAAAAGCAAATTCATCTTGTGATTCATCCCAAATCATCATTACATATCCACAAGGAAATAGTTGATATTCTGATGTCGTATCCGGAATTGTACTAAAATCTAATCCCTCTCTAGGTATTGGTTGCGAGTCTATTGGTAAATCTGTATGGTCTTCTGAATTATAAATGTTTGCAACAAATCCACCTGCAGATCCTAAATAATTTTTTATTCTTCTAACTTGACCAGCACCTTCTCCAGATTTAATCTTTATCCACCAACCATTATAATAACCAGGATCAGGATTAGAACTAGAAGCTAAAGTAATTGATATCGCATTTCCTTCTTGTGCAAATCCAGTTGCCTCTGGTGTATCTTGAACTACGTCTCCACTTCCAGTATCATTTGCTGGTTGATATCTTTTTATAGCTAATCCACCATCAGATCCTGCTACAGGTGCATTATTTACAACAGTAATATTGTCATCAATTGTCGTAACAGTTGAATTAATTGTTGTAGTCGTACCTTTTACATTTAAATTTCCATATATTGTTGTCATACTATTTGACGTACCTATATGTACTGGTATACCAACTGTATTAGTAGCAAGTCGTACTTCACTTGCACTTTCTATTTGAACTTTTCCAGATCCAGACAAATAAATTCCTCCTGTAGCTCCAGTAGGATTTGACGTAGATAGTTTAATAGCTTCAGTACCTGTTCCTGAACTTGCTATATTAACTTTAGAATTAGTATTACCAGTAACTGTTATATTTAAATCTTGATAGTCACTAAGAGTACTATTTGTATATGTACTAGATGCACCATATGTTGTAATTACAGTTGAACCAGTAGTTGCTGTATTAACTACAAAACCACCTTTACCAGCAAAAATGTCTACTTTTGCTGTAGATCCATTTGTGTTATTACTGATAGAAATTATTCCATTTTCATTTGTTGTACGAATTTGAATAGCATTGTTAGTTGTATTATTACCTTCACTTTTGATAATTAATGAAGAATCTGTTGTTCCATCTAATGCTAATGTTAAATGTTGATTAACTCCTGCACTTTTAACTGTATAATTAGATGTTGCTGCTTGTGATGTTAATGATATTGGTCCACTTGTATTTGTTAATAATGTATAACCACCAGCTCCAGTTAATTGAGTAATAGAACCTTGTCCTAAACCATTTAAATTAGAAATTTGTATGTTACCATTTGTATTAGTTGTATTTATAACTAATGCAGTTTTTGTTGTATTAATACCAGAACTTTCTATTTTTAATTGTGAATCTTGAACGCCAGTTAAACCTAATGTTAAAGTTTGATTTGCAGTACTTGAATTAACTATAAAACTTCCATTTGCATTGTTTGCTGTTAAAGAAATATTTCCTAATGAAGTTGTTTCAGATATACCACCAGAACCAGATATTAAAGAAATACCACCATTATTTGTACCAGATAATAATCTTATACCACCATCTAGATGTGTTGATCGAATGTCAACAGAAGAAATAGAATTTTCACCACCATATAATTGTAATGTCTTATTACTTGCTTGAATAGTTAAATTTCCATCTGTTGTAATAAAATTTGATGTAGTACCAACTGAAATATCAACTTTATTAGGACCTTGTATTGTTGTTGCACCATTTGCTGTACTTATATTTGTAACAGTTAAATTACTTGTTCCATATAAGACATATAAATTTTCATGTATATGTGCATTTTTATTAATTTTTACACCACCAGATATTAAAACGGCTCCTTGATTATTAATACCAGTACTATTTTCTGTACCATTAATTATAACTTTTCTGTGAACATTTAAATCACCGTACCCAAAATTATTAACGTCACTTCCTTGTTCTAATGTGACATCACCATGAAATATTGTTGCTAATGGATTTGACATTAATCTATATATTATATTATAATTATATATTTTTCTTTAAAATTAGACGCTAATTAAACGTAATAATAATTTTTTAATTTATTATTAAATTTTATTTTAATAATTTGCATAATGCACCATTACCACAACGATCAGAAGGACAATAATGTGATCGTTTGTTCCATTTAGATTTATAATATTCTTGGAAAAATTCTTTTGGTAAAAATTGATTGAGTGATATATATTTATTTAATTTAAAAGTATTGTGTTTTAGTCTTCCGTTTAAAACAAAACCTGAATTATTTGTAAAACCGGCCTGAGCATAATCTTTTAAAACACCTGCATGAGTTATTATAAAAACATTTAACTTGTCTCTAGGTTGTATTTGGGATATATAGTTTATGATAAACCAATTTATAAATTTAGGTATATCACCTGGCTCCTTTCTTAATTCATAATATTTTTCAACAAATGAAAAATCAAATAATTCTAATATACCAATTGATCTTAAATATCGTTTTTGTTCTATTATTGATTTCATAGCATAACTCGGTGTTGTTTCCATTGTTTGACGACTTTTATTTGAATATTTATCTGTACTAGATTCATCTATTTCTCTTAATAAAGGAAATACGTATATTTTTTTAGGAGGATTAATCCAATCTTTGCTCATAAAATATGCTGTTTCCATACTTCTTATTAATGGAGAACAACCTATTACATTCATTTCATCCATGTTTAAATTTTTATTCGCTAATGTTTTACTTAAAGACCTTATTACCTTATTGACAATATTTCCATTAGATATAGATGCATCAATTCCAATTGGTGTTAATTCTGGATCAATTAAATGTGATTGTAATAATTGTTTACCATTTTCTGAAGTAATTAATTTATTATTAATTAAATTACCTATTGCATTATGACACCCATAACCATGTCTTACAAAAACAAAGTTTATATTAGTATCTTTATCATTTTTAAAATGTTGTTTAAATTTGTCAATAAATTTCATTATATATATCTATAATATATAATAATATTTTTATTATTCTAATGATTTTTTTATTATTATATCTACTCTTTATTTTATTTTATATATATTATTATATTTCGGGAGTTATTACAGATGTTGTAAGAGCTCTGAAATTAACATAACTACTTGTAAAACTGGCAATGTTAGTAGACGTGTATTGAATTTGACCACTTCCATTAATGGAAAAAGTGAATCCTGTTATATCACCAACAAATGAACTATTTAATACCCAATTACCATTTTTTTGCACACCTTTTAAATTATAATATGCATATGAACTGTTTCCACCAGCATAAATTGTTACAGAAACAATTGCATCAAATGCTCTAACAACAGAATTACTAAATACAAATCCTGTTATATTATCTGCAATAGATTGATTGTTATTTGCTGAAAAATATCTTTCTCTTGAAATATCTCCTAAACTAGGTGAAACATCAACTGTATTCATTAAAATTGAACCACCTGTTGCTACTGTTGCATTAAGAATTGGTGAATAATCATTAGTTGAAATAATTACATTAGCAGACGTAATAGTTACATCATCTTGTAATAAAGAAGCACCAGTAACATTTAAGCATCCAGTTGTAATACCATCATGTAAATAAGATGCACCAGTAACATAAAGACTACCAGCGGTAATACCTCCGTGAAGAATTGAATCTCCAGTAACGTTAATTGTTCCGGCAGTAACACCCAAGTCAAGAATAGAAGCACCAGTTACATAAAGAGTACCAGCAGTAACACCTCCGTGAAGAATGGAATCTCCAGTAACATTAATGGTTCCG
>Ga0102865_1000597_pt1 | contig 9608 bp, 6 predicted proteins | sample Colrivmet1449C02_FD_78440 | JGI IMG/M metagenome (GOLD analysis project Ga0102865, IMG submission 78440) | Estuarine microbial communities from the Columbia River estuary - metaG 1449C-02 | ecosystem: Environmental > Aquatic > Marine > Intertidal zone > Estuary | place: USA: Columbia River Estuary...
AATGCGGTTCAAAAAATGATTAATATAAGTCGTCATGTCAGTCGTCAGCACAAAGACATTAACCCAACGGTAATATATGATTTACAAAAATATTATCCTGCCGAGTGGGGTCTTTTAGATAAACACAGGACGGAGTTTGTGCAAGAACTTATAGCCAGGAATGTACAAGAAGGACAAACAGAAGGGTTTTACCGTGACGATCTAAGCCCACTAACCGTGTCATCCATGTACGCAACGCTCATACAAGGAATGATGCACCAATTAGCATCCAAGGACAATACTTTCAAATTTAAAACCCTACACTTAGAGATGGTGAGCTACCACTTGAATGGTATTTGCACGGACGCGGGAAGAGAATATTTACAACAACACATAACCGAAATAACAAACGATCAATGAGATATATACTATCTTTTACCCTAGCACTCACGGCACTTTTTGGAGTGGCACAGCAAAACGAAAAATTATCATTAAGTATTGACGAAGCAATTGCTCTCGCGAAGGCTAACAATGTAGCACTAAAAAATGCAGAGCTGGACATCGATTTTGCGAACAGCCAAGTGAACGAGATTAAATCACAAGGGCTTCCACAAGTTAATGGAAATGCAAGCTTTGCACATACCTATCAAATACCTACGCAACTTATTCCTGGAGATTTCGTCGGGCAGCCAGGCACCGTTATTCCAGTACAATTTGGCGTTCCTTTTAATGTAAATGCAGGGATAGGCATAAGACAACTACTATTTGACGGAACTTTTTTCTTGGGACTAAAAGCAGCATCCGAGTTTGTGAACATTAGCAAACTAAGTGCATCATCATCCGAGATTGATGTTAAAGAAAGTGTTATCAAAGCCTACTATATGGCTTTAATCTCTGAAAAAAACCTTTTACAGCTTGAGGCAAGCTGGAAAAACATGCAAAAGGTAAGAGACGAAACCCAAGCAATGTATAATGAAGGCTTTGCAGAAAAACTCGATGTAGATCGAATTACATTATCGGCTTCTAATTTGGAACTAAGTATTAGCCAACTTCAGAATCAAGCAAAGCTTGCTAAGCAATTACTCTTAAATAGTATTGGGGTAAACTTAAACCAAGAGCTTGAATTAACCTCTAATCTACCTACCGAAACTTCGTTGGATTTAGAAACCGTAACATTTGACCCGAATAATAGAATTGAGATGAAATTATTGGATCAACAACAATCGTTGAACGAGCTAGACCTGAAACGTTACAAAGTAGGATATCTTCCAAGCTTATACGGTAATTTCTCCTATGGTACTAGCACCTTTGCCACCAAAGGTCAAGTTGGAGATTTAGGAAACGACTGGTATGCCAATGGTAGCTACAGTCTCGGATTAAGCGTACCTATTTTTGATGGTTTCTATAAAAAAGCCAAAGTAGATCAAGCTGAAATCGAGATTAACAAAACTAAAAACACTAAAAAACAAGCTGTACTAGGAATGAACTTACAAGTAAGTCAAGCCAAAACAAATTATGCCAATGCGCTGAAAGGCCTCGAAATTCAGAAAAAAAGTCAAGCACTTGCAGAATCGATTTTTAACACAACCTCTATCAAATTTAAAGAAGGATTAGGAAGCAGTTTCGAAATGATTAATGCCGAGAATGAACTTACACAAGCTAAGACCAACTATCTCAACGCCCTTTATAATCTAAATGTAGCCAAAATCGACTTTGATAAAGCCCTAGGAAATCTATAATAAGTACCCAATAAAACACTAAAATAAATCAATGAAAAATACACTATTCATACTCTCACTGGTAACCCTTATTTCGGCTTGTGGAAGTAAATCCGAGAATGCACTGGAAGCTAAAAAAGCTGAACTTGAGACGCTAACCACTGAAATGAATGATCTAAAAGAAACTATTGCCAAGGTTAAAGGCGAAATAGAATTATTAGATACTGCAGCACGAACCAACGCTATAGCCGTTATGGCTCTAGAAATAAATAAAAGTGGATACAAAAATTCTTTTCAAGTACAAGGTCTTGTGGAATCGGACCAAAATGTACTCGTACGTCCTGAGGTGCCTGCACGCATTCTTAAAATTCTGGTAAAAGAAGGACAGCATGTAACCAAAGGTCAAATTATAGCCAACCTAGATGGTTCTGTGGCCAGCGCTCAAATTGCAGAGCTAGAAGGTGCACTTGGTTTAGCCAAACTTAATTTTGAAAAAACAGAAAAGCTTTGGAAACAAAAAATAGGCAGTGAAATGCAATACCTACAGGCTAAAAATCAATTTGAAAATTTACAAAACAGTATAAAAACGGCTCGTACGCAATTAGGCAAATACTCGTTACGCTCACCCATCAGTGGCACTGTAGACGAGCTCATGATTAACGAAGGCGAAATAGCTGGAGGTATGACTAGCGGTCCAGTTGCACGCATCATAAATCTAGCAGACATACAAGTAAAAGCAAATGTGTCTGAAAGTTATCTTGGTAAACTAAAAAAGGGTCAGACTGTAGACTTAAGCTTCCCTTCTATTGGGCTGACTATGACAGAGAAAATTTCTTCTGTAAGCAATGTTGTAGACCCAAGTAACAGGACTTTCGTAATATATGTGGAGCCAAGTAAGAATTTAGATAAATTAAAACCAAACCTCCTAGCTATGGTTACTGCTTATGATTTTGATAATGCCGATGCCATTGTTATTCCTACTAAACTAGTTAGAAATGACGGAAAGCAGCATTTTGTGTATACCATTAAAAGCAACGGCGGTAAGAAAACTGTAGAGAAACGCTACATAGAAATAGCGCAACAATTCCCTAGTGAAACAGTAGTAAAATCTGGACTAGAGACCGGTGACTTGGTAATAACCGAAGGAGTAAATAGTGTAATTGTGGGTGACGAGGTAAAAATCATCACAAAATAAATTTTTTGATTTGAGATTACAAAAAGGTGCAATGCTGCAACAGAAAAGACTTCTAATCTAATTGCATAGCTTACATCATAAATCATCTAAAAAACATGAGTAAAATACAAGAAATAATAAAAGAGTTTAAGCTCTCCACCTGGGCGGTGAATAATAAAACCAGTGTTTATGTAATCATGGGCATTATACTTATTATTGGTTTCAAGAGCTACACTACGATGCCTAAGGAAAGTTTCCCTGAGGTTAAGCAGCCCATTATATACATCAATACAGCCTACCCAGGTAACTCTCCAATTGATATGGAGAATTTGGTAACTCGCGCTATTGAAAAAGAAATAAATACAATTACTGGCCTTAAAAAACTTACCTCTACCAGTATCCAAGATTTCTCTATTATCATAGCGGAGTTTGAATTTTCGGTTAAAGGCGAAAAGGCGTTGTTAGAAGTAAAAGACGCTATAGATAGGGCCAAAATGGACTTACCAAATGATCTACCCGCAGATCCAAGTGTGATGGAAATGGACTTTTCACAGTTTCCTGTAATGAACGTAAATGTAAGTGGTGACTATGAAGAAGATAAGCTTAAAGAATACGCGGAATACCTACAAGAAGAGATGGAAAACCTCTCCGAAGTATCTTCTGTAGACATCTCAGGGCTAACCGATGAAGAAGTTGAAGTATCCATAGATAGAGTTAAAATGGAAGCACTAGAACTTTCCCTAAATGATGTTGAACAAGCCATACGTGGAGAAAACATTACCATGTCTGGTGGTGATATTAAAAGCATAGAAGGCAGTGATATTACCCGTCGAAACATCAGAATAGATGGGGAGTTTAAAAACTGGAGAGACATTGAAAATGTAATCGTCAAAAATGAATTTCAGAACATTGTATACCTTAGAGACATAGGCACGGTGAAATTTGGGCCCAAGGAATCTACAAGTTTTGCTCGCTTAAATGGAGAAACCGTGGTAACCCTTGACATCAAAAAGAAAAGTGGAGGAAACCTAATAGCTGCTGCAGAAAAAATTCAAGAAATAGTTAAGAAAGCGAAGCAAGACGTTTTACCAAAAGACTTGGAAGTGGTAATTACCAATGACCAAAGTAAAATGACCAAGAACATGGTTAATAACCTGGAGAACAGCATTATCATGGGTGTGCTTTTAGTTGTTGGCGTTCTTGTTTTCTTTTTAGGCGTACGTAACTCACTTTTTGTAGGAATAGCTATTCCTTTATCCATGTTAATGGGTATTGCCATTTTAAATTATAGTGGAACTAGCTTAAATATGATGGTATTATTCTCATTAATACTAGCCTTGGGAATGTTGGTAGATAACGGAATTGTAATAGTTGAAAACGTATACCGACAATTTTCTGAAAAAGGTAAATCTAGAGACGATGCATCTAAAGAAGGAACCGGAGAAGTGGCCACTGCGATAATAGCATCTACAGCCACTACGGTCGCAGCATTCGTTCCATTAATGTTCTGGCCAAGTTTGATGGGTGAATTCTTTAAATACCTGCCTATCACGCTTATTATAGTGCTTTCTTCATCTCTGTTTGTAGCATTGGTTGTAAATCCAGTACTTACCGCAGATTGGATTAAGATAGGTAACGCTGAAAAATCTAAAAATGGCAAGTTTTGGGTAAGAAATGCGATTCTTCTGCTTGTAGCTGTCTTACTCTATGTCATCAATCAAAATATCATTGGAGGACTATTTATTGCCGCAGTTGTGATTTCCATTGTCAACAGATATGTGCTTACACCAGGAGGTAATTATTTCATGGAGTACTCCATGCCACGCATTGAAAACACCTATGCTAAATTTCTTCGCTTTGCGCTGGAAGGAAAGAAGCCTATTTTCTTTCTAATTGGCATTGTATTGTTCTTTGTATTTACTTTAGCACTTTTTGCAATAAACACCCCCCCGGTAGTTTTCTTCCCAGACAGCGAACCTAATTATGTAAATATATATATAGAAACACCATTAGGTACAGATATAGAAAAGACAAACGAAATAACAAAAAAACTAGAACAACGCATACTACCCGTTATAGCTAAAGACAGTGCAATTGTAGAAGCGGTTCTAGCTCAAGTAGGAGAAAAAACAGCAGACCCAAATGCAGGACCACAAAGTGGGTCCTCACCTAACAAAGCACGTATAACCGTTTCTTTCTTTGAATTCGAAAAACGTGTTTTCCTGTCAGAGACTAATACCAGCGAAATTATGAAAAACATAAAAGCTGCTTGTGCCGATTTCCCTGAAGCTCAACTCACCTTTGCTAAAGACAATATGGGCCCTCCTGTAGGGAAACCTATAAATGTAGAAGTAAAAGGAGAAGACTATCTTACCCTAATAGCCGAGGTAGAAAAGATAAAAGCAAAAATGGAAGCCGAAAACTTAGATGGAGTTGACCAACTAAAAACAGACCTAGAACTAGGAAAGCCTGTACTAGAAATTAATGTGAATCAAGAAGCAGCCCGCCGTTTTGGATTGAGTACTATGCAAATAGCTGGTACCATTAGAACTGCTTTATTGGGTAAAGAAATTTCTAAATATAAAGATGGCGAGGATGATTATGAAATACAGCTTCGTTTTCAAGAAGAATACCGATACAACCTAAACAATTTAATGAACACCAGAATCACGTTTAGGAATATGGCCACCGGCAAAATAAGTCAAGTACCTATAAGTGCAGTAGCAGATGTTTCATATAATTCTACCTATGGTTCTGTAAAACGAAAAGATCTAGACCGTGTGATTACCATCTATTCTGAGGTAGAGGAAGGGAAAAATGCCAATGCCTTGGTTGCTCGATTTAAAGAACTTTTGGCAGACCACGAAATGAAGCAGGGATACGAATTTAGCTTTACTGGAGAACAGCAAGAGCAAGATGAATCAATGGCCTTTTTGGGCGGAGCAATGATGTTAGCTATGTTTTTAATATTTCTAATTATCGTGACCCAATTTAACTCGATTGGCGGTCCTTTTATTATCATGCTTTCTGTCGTATTCAGCACCATTGGAGTATTCCTAGGTTTTTCACTAACCGGGACAACTTTCTCGATTATGATGACGGGTATCGGGATTATCTCGCTAGCGGGGATTGTGGTAAATAATGCCATTGTTTTAATCGATTATACCAACCTACTTAGAGAACGAAAAAGAGGTGAACAAGGACTAGACAGTAACGATAGGCTTACTCTCCCCGAAATTGTTGATACTATTGTAGAGTCAGGTCAAACCAGATTAAGACCTGTATTACTTACAGCTATCACTACAGTTTTAGGTCTATTCCCTCTTGCAGTAGGTTTCAATGTCAACTTCGCTCGTTTACTTAGAGAAGGTAATGCTGAATTATATTGGGGAGGCCAAAATGCATCATTCTGGGGTCCTATGGCATGGGCTGTAATATACGGTTTGATATTTGCTACATTCTTAACCCTTGTAATTGTTCCTGTAATGTATTTTTTAAGTGATAAGTTAGGAATTTGGATAAAGTCTAAATTCCAAAATAACTAAAAAATGAAGGACTATTAGGTCGTGTATGCAAACTAAATTAGTTCCTTTGAATCATAAAAGAACTCAAACTATGGTTTTTTAGTTTTTGGTTAGACTAAGCCCCTATTACGCAAGAAATAGGGGTTTTTTATTGAATAGAATCTATCTTTGATTCTATATCTATTATGAGCCATCAATTGAATTGGGAGATAAACACTTTGCATGACCTATCCATCACAGATTATCATCACTTACTCGCATTAAGAGCTTCTATTTTTATAGTAGAACAAAACTGCCCCTACCAAGATATAGATGATAAAGACTTATCTGCCTTTCATGTTTATGGGAAAATAGACCAAAATATAGTCGCAGTATGCCGGATTTTACCTCCAGGTATTTCATATCCAGAAATATCCATAGGTCGCGTCGCTGTATCCATGGGCTACCGTGGGACCCATGTTGGCAACGACCTCATGCATCAAACTATTTATTTTATAGAAAACCGGTGGGGTGAAAAAGACATTCGAATTTCAGCACAACAACATCTAACCTCTTTTTATGGTCGATTTGGTTTTATTCAAGTATCCGAAATGTATTTAGAAGACGATATTCCCCATGTAGAGATGCTCAGAACCACTAAAAACAAGTAGCTATCTTTTATTAATTCTAATTATCTCACTAAAGACTAAAATCCGGAGCTCACTTCTTCATCAAACAAAAAAATTATCTTCGCCCCAATGAGAAAAGAAAGTAAAAAATTCCTGAGAGATTATCTAAATGCCAACTCTCCTACTGGTTTTGAAACTGCAGGTCAGAAAATATGGCTTGAATATATGAAGCAATATATAGATGAGTACGAAGTAGATGTATATGGTTCAGTTGTAGGCGTAATTAACCCCGGACAAAAATACAAAGTGGTTATTGAAGCTCATGCTGACGAGATAGCTTGGTTTGTAAATTATATAGATGACAAAGGCTATATATATGTGATTCGAAACGGCGGAAGCGATCATCAAATTGCACCCAGCATGCGCGTTCACTTGCATACACCAAAAGGAAAAGTAGATGGTATTTTTGGCTGGCCAGCTATACACGTACGTAATAAAGACAGAGAACCTTCGCCGTCATTAGCTAATCTAACAATAGATGTTGGAGCTGCTAATAAAAAAGAAGTTCTAGCTATGGGTATAGACGTAGGAACTGTGGTAACCTTTGATGCCGAGATGATGGAGCTTAATAAAAAATATGTAGTGGCTCGTGCGATAGACAATCGAGGCGGGAGTTTTATGATTGCAGAAGTTGCTCGATTATTAAAAGAAAACAAGATAAAATTACCCTATACATTGTACGTAGTAAATGCCGTGCAAGAAGAAATAGGTTTGCGAGGAGCTGAAATGATCAGTAGAAGATTAAAACCAGACGTAGCAATCGTAACAGATGTAACTCACGACACACATAGTCCAATGTATGATAAAAAAACACAAGGAGATACGAAATGCGGTGGCGGGCCCGCAGTAACTACAGGCCCGGCTGTTCAAAACAATCTCCTAAAAATGATTATAGATGTAGCTAACGAAAACAAAATTGCCATTCAACGACAAGCAGCTAGTAGAAGTACCGGCACTGATACGGATGCATTTGCATATAGTGATATAGGTGTAGCGAGCGCACTTATATCTTTACCACTTAAGTATATGCATACTACCGTTGAAACCGTAGCATACTCAGATATAGAAGATTGCATTCAACTAATGTACCACACACTTTGTCAGCTGCAAGCTGGACACGATTTTCGATATTTCAAGTAAAATCTAGTGATTTAAATAAAAAGGCTTCCAATTGGAAGCCTTTTTTAGTAGTGCTTACTAATAGGCACTTAGCGATTCGTGCTGTTCAAATCCAAAATAAAAGTGTACATTGGGTATATAATAAGGTAAACGCTATGCACAAAACTAATTCATATAGCACTGAGATACTGCTATTACTTAAGTCAGATTGCTCAAAATCAAAAAAAGTATTTGCCTATGCAAGAAGCATTAGTAACCAAGTAAATGTAATAGACTTACTTAAGACCAAAAGCACTGGGACCATATGGCAAAATATTCTATCTAAACTAGATATGTCACCTAAAGAACTATTAGATAAGTCAAGTCCATACTATCAAGCGAATATAAGAGGACGCGATTTTGAAGAAAGAGATTGGACCATTTTACTAATGAATAATCCAAGTTTAATAAGGGGGCCTATCGTGATAAAAGGAAATAAAGCTAGGCTAATAGACAATCCTACAGATATTTATAAAATGTAAGAAACCCAGCAATCTACTTTTATCACATACGAATAATTTGGATAACTATTTATGAACTATGCCTTGTTGCAAAGTTCTTACTTTAGTCCACCTTTGCAGTATTCAATATGAATTTTAAAAAATACACGACTTGGGGTCTTGCCATAAATCTTTTACTAATTACAAGTACATCTGTTGCACAAACCTACAAAAGCTCAAGCTGGTCAACCAATTTTTATCTTGGCGGGAGCAACTTGCTAGGGGATTTGGGAGGGAGTCGATTTATAGGGAATAGAGGGGTTTTTGATTATAATATAAGAGCTAATCGAATGGCACTAGGAACTGGCTTAACTATGAACACAGGTGCTTTTTCAGTTGGACTTAATGTTCTAGGCACCCGATTAGTTAGCAATGACGCCTATTCTCGTCAAAATTTCCAGGTTGCTCGTAATTTAAATGTGAGAACTAACCTCGTCGAAGTAAGTATATTAGGGGAAATAAGACCATTTAGCAGATCTGCGGGTTTTAATCGATTTTATGTTTATTCAGGTATAGGTGGTATTTATTTTAAACCTATGAGTAAGCTAAATGATGAATGGTATGATTTAAGACAAGTAGGAACAGAAGGCCAATATTTGGAAAATGGGCCAGGACCTTATAGTGAAATAGACATCGTAATCCCATACGGCATTGGATATAAATTTAGACTTGCCAAAAGCACTTCATTACTCCTTGATTTGGGTTTTAGAAAAACTTTTACGGATTATCTAGATGATGTAAGTACTGTATATGCAGACCCTGCACAACTGAATGCAGCTCAACCCAATATTCCTGTATCACAACTTGCCGATAAATCTGAGGTACCTAACGCCATAGGTTATGAGCGTGGTAATCCTAAAAATGATGATCAGTATTTTATTATTGGA
>Ga0102865_1000606_pt1 | contig 9568 bp, 11 predicted proteins | sample Colrivmet1449C02_FD_78440 | JGI IMG/M metagenome (GOLD analysis project Ga0102865, IMG submission 78440) | Estuarine microbial communities from the Columbia River estuary - metaG 1449C-02 | ecosystem: Environmental > Aquatic > Marine > Intertidal zone > Estuary | place: USA: Columbia River...
ATTACGAGCAGCAATCATTTTTCGCTCATAATCTGCAGCAGTTTTATCTTTAAATAAATCTGCTAATGAATAGGCTAATGAATCTACTTTACTATTAAAAATTTCGTCAGTTACTTTTTCGGCCATTAAATCAAAACGCAATTCGTATTCTGGCAAAGAAGTAGCCAGTAAACTACCATCTGAAGAATAAATATTTCCTCTGATGGCTGCTACATTGACCAATTTAGTGGTTAAGCTATCGGATAATTTTCTCCACTTATCTCCTTGAATGTTTTGCAGCTGAAATACCCTTCCTAGTATGGCTATAGCCACAATGGCAAGCAAGAAAAATGCTGCATAAACTCTTAAAATAATGTTTTTCCTAATGTTCATTATTCGTTTACTTCAAGCTTGGTTGGTGGAACAACTGATTCTTTTAAGCCAAAAACTTCGGTTAGTTTAGCTACCTCTGTTTGTTTACTTTGTGTCATTAAATTAGAACTAATATTGAGGTGTTCCCAATACAATTCTTTTAATTCTTTTTTAATTTTTTCTGAATTCCTTACGCTCTTTTCGGCATAATGATGGTTTGCTATATATAACATGCCCAGCATGGCAAGAAAAAAAATAAAGGGTAATCCATTACTTACATTTTCTTTACTAAAAAATTCGGAAGAAAATAACGAGTCGATTGGCGAAACAGCTGGCTCCTGTTTTTTTAATTCAATAACAGGCTCCTCTTCCATTACCGAAGGCTCTTCTGCAATTGGATCATTTGTTCTTATTCTGTTTGGCCTTTTCATTTAGTTTTTTGCTGCTATTCTTAATTTTGCACTGCGTGCCCTGTTGTTTATGCTTAACTCTGCTTCGCTAGCTATAATGGCTTTGCGGCTTACCATGCTAAATGGCACCGTGGTATTACCATATAAATCTTTTTCTAACAAACCCGAAAATTTTCCTTTTTGTATGTAATTTTTTACCAATCTATCTTCTAAAGAATGGTAAGACATGACCACTAATCTTCCCTCTGGTTTTAACACCTCTTCGGTTTGCATTAAAAAATCTTTTAATACCTCGAGCTCTTGGTTTACTTCAATTCTTAACGCTTGAAATAGCTGCGCGAAATATTGATTTTCTTTTCCTCGTTTTGCAATTGGCTTTACGATATCTTTTAATTGCGTAACCGTGTTAATGTCATTGATCTGACGCGATTTGACAATTAAATTGGCCAATGTTTTTGCATTGTGTAGTTCGCCATACATGCCAAATATTTTATGCAAATCTGCTTCTGAATAAGTGGCAATAATTTTCTTTGCTGTTAAAGAACGGCTCTGATCCATACGCATATCTAAATCTGCATCAAACCTAATAGAGAAGCCCCTTGCAGCATCATCAAACTGATGAGAGGAAACACCTAAATCGGCTAAAATGCCATCTACTTTTCCAATTTGATGTAAGCGTAAATTGTTTTTTAAGAACTGAAAATTTTGATCAATAAAAATAAATCGATCGTCGTCGATCACATTTTGCAAGGCATCTGGATCTTGATCGAATCCAATTAAAATTCCATTCGGGCCAAGCTTTGCTAAAATTGCACGGCTGTGTCCACCGCCGCCAAAAGTTACATCAACATAAATACCATCTGCTTTTATATTCATGCCGTCTAAACATTCGGACAACATGACTGGTTGATGATACTTACTCATGTAAGCCCTCCTTTGGCTTTCCCATTACCTCTTCGGCCAGTGATGCAAAATCTGCTGGCTCATCGGTTAATAGGTTATCGTAATTTGCTTTAGACCAAACTTCGATGCGGTTGGAATAAGCAAATAAGATTAAATCTTTATCTATTGCGGCATATTCGGTTAAAGCTTTAGGCAATAACAATCTATTGGTGCCGTCTAACATTAATTCTGATGCGCCTCTAAAAAAGTACCTCGCAAAATCTCTGTTTTTCTTATTGTATAAGTTGAGCTTATTGACTTCGGCGCTGATGGTTTGCCATTCGTTCAATGGATATAAAACCAAACATTTCTCGAATCCTCGATTTATCACAAAGCGACCTTCAGCTGCTGGCGACAGTTGCTTCTTTAGACCTGCCGGAAGCATGATTCTTCCTTTGGGGTCTACTTTGCATTCAAATTCTCCTAAAAACTGACTCATATGGTGATTTTATCGCTGATTGATGTAGTAAAATTAAATATTCTTACCACTTTTTACCACATCTTACCACTAAAAAGTTTTCAACATGCCTATAGCGATAGTAAAAACGAATAAATGCCCAAAAACATGAAAAATGGAGAAAATCGAGCCTTAGCAGAAAAAATGGATCGAATGGAGGGAAAAATGGATCGAATTGCGAAAAAAAAGGACAAAAAAAATGCGATGGAAAAGCTTCCATCGCATGTAAAAAAATCAATGCTAATTTTATTTTTTATAGGCTTTATTTAAACCTTTTAAAACATCTTGCGTAATATCTAAACTATCATTTGCAAATAAAATACCGGTTCCTTTTGCATAGTTCATGACAATTTTATATTTTTTATCTTTACTAAATTCTTTTAGATAAGCCGCTACTTTATCAAATAATGCTTCGTTAAATTTAGCTTGTTCTTCTTGTAAATTTGCACTTGCATTTTCGCTGTATTGTTTAAAAGCTTCTTGCTTTTTCATTAAAGATTCTTCGACACTGGCACGTTGCTCTGTGCTCATGCCTGCGGCACTTTGCTGATAAGCTCCAATTTCTTTTTCTAATACACCACGCTTAGCCATAATAACGTTTTCTACCTGTTTGGTTCTAGCTTCAAAATCTTTTTTTGCATCTATAAAGTATTCGTAATTATTCAATAAAGAATCACCATTTACATATACTGTTGTTGCTGCATTTGTCGAACTTAATGCAGGTGATGTGTTTTGATTAGATTGATCTTGCCATCTTAAAATATATAAAACAACAACTGCAATAAATAAAACAATGTTTAAGTAAATTGATAAATTTTTCATTTTATATTTATTAATAAAAATTAAAGATTAATGTTGGTGACCATGTTCGCCATGCACATGTCCATGATCCATTTCTTCTGCTGTTGCTTCTCTTACATCATGAATCAAACCATCGAAAAACAAATCACGACCCGCTAATGGGTGATTGAAATCCATTTTAATAGTTGCTTCGCCAACCTCTAACACCAAGCCTTGCATTTTATTGCCTTCGTTATCTGTCATTGGAATAAAATGACCAGACACAATCATTTCATCGTCAAATTTACCATCTACCACAAAGATATCTTTTGGTAAATCTACAATGGCTGTTTCGTCAATTTCGCCATAGCCAGATTCTTCTTTGCTCAATTTAAAGCTAAATGCTTCTCCTATAGCAAGGTTGTCTATTGACTCCTCAAATTTAGGTGGCAAACCACCCATTCCATGTAAGTAAACAAACAGGGTTTCTGGTGTTACTTTTTCTACCATTAGCATCTCTGTGCCATCTTCAATTTTTAATTCATAGGTCAAAGACACTACTTTGTTTGCTGATACTTTCATTTATACTTTTTTTTAAAAATTTAGAAACAGAAAAACCCTTTCAAATAGGGCATTTTAAAGGATTTTGAACAATTAATTAAAACATCAAAATTTCCAGCGTCAAAGGTAATTAAATACTTCACAAAATGTTGAAAAAAAGTTCGATTTATCGACAAAATTCATTCCAATTTGCGGGCAAAAAAAGGTATCTTTGAAACTATTGAAAAAATGAAATTATGAGCGAAGAAAAAGAAGACAGATCAAATTATTCAGCAGATAATATTCAGGTATTAGAAGGCCTAGAAGCCGTTCGAAAAAGACCTGCCATGTATATTGGTGATATCGGCATTAAAGGCCTCCATCATCTTGTTTATGAAGTAGTAGACAACTCTATTGACGAAGCACTTGCTGGACATTGTTCAGACATTCAAGTAGCCATTCTAAAAGACAATTCTATTCGTGTAATTGACAATGGCCGTGGTATTCCTACAGACATGCACCATAAAGAGAAAAGATCTGCTTTAGAAGTGGTTATGACTGTATTACATGCCGGTGGTAAATTCGATAAAGACACGTACAAAGTTTCTGGTGGTTTACATGGTGTGGGTGTAAGTTGCGTAAATGCCTTATCTATTGCCTTAAAAGCAGAAGTTCACAGAGATGGTAAACTCTTTGTACAAGAATATTCGCAAGGAAAACCATTATACCCAGTAAAAGAAGTGGGCACCTCTAATTTAAGAGGAACCACCATTACCTTTAAACCAGATGCAGAGATTTTCAATATCTCTACTGAATATAAATTTGATACCCTTGCGGCTCGTTTAAGAGAATTATCTTATTTAAATAAAGGCATCAAGCTGTCACTTACAGACGAAAGAGAAACAAACGAAGACGGAACATTCCCTGTAGAACACTTTCACTCTGAAGGCGGCCTAAAAGAGTTTGTGAAGTATTTAGACGGTACTAGAGAACCCATTATTCCAGAGCCAATCTATTTAGATGGTACAAAAGCTGGCATTCCGGTAGAATTAGCGATGCAATACAATAGCACCTATACCGAAAATGTACACTCTTATGTAAACAACATTAACACCATTGAAGGTGGTACCCATGTTGCCGGTTTTAGAAGAGGCTTAACCAGAACTTTAAAAGCATATGCAGAAAAATCTGGTATGCTTAAAAATTTAAAAATGGAAATTAGTGGCGATGACTTTCGCGAAGGTTTAACTGCGGTTATTTCTGTGAAAGTTCAAGAGCCACAATTCGAAGGTCAAACCAAAACCAAATTAGGAAACAACGAAGTAATTGGTGCAGTTGACCAAGCGGTTGGAGAAATTTTAAATAATTACTTAGAAGAAAATCCAAAAGAAGCTAGGTTAATAGTTCAAAAAGTAATTTTAGCTGCAACTGCCAGACACGCTGCCAGAAAAGCAAGAGAGCTTGTACAAAGAAAAAATGTATTAACCGGCACTGGTCTTCCTGGAAAATTATCAGACTGTTCGGAAAGCGATCCTGCAGTTTGTGAATTATATTTAGTCGAGGGAGATTCTGCGGGTGGTACGGCTAAACAAGGCCGTAACCGTGCATATCAGGCTATTTTACCTTTAAAAGGTAAAATCTTGAATGTCGAAAAAGCGATGGAATATAAAATCTACGAGAACGACGAGATCAAGAACATTTTCACGGCAATGGGTGTAAGTGTGGGTACGGTAGATGATAACAAAGCATTAAATGTTATTAAATTAAGATACCACAAAATCATCATCATGACGGATGCGGATATTGACGGTTCTCACATTACCACTTTGATTTTAACTTTCTTCTTCCGTTACATGAAAGAATTAATTGAAAGCGGATATATTTATATTGCTACTCCACCCCTTTACTTAGTAAAAAAAGGTAAAGATCAAGAATATGCTTGGACCGAAGACCAACGCGATACAGCAGTACAAAGATTAAAAGGTGCAGGTAAAGAAGAAAGCGTAAACATACAGCGCTACAAAGGTTTGGGAGAAATGAACGCAGAACAATTATGGTCTACTACCATGAATCCGGAAACCAGAACTTTACGTCAAGTTACTATTGAAAATGCAGCAGAATGTGATCACACCTTCTCTATGTTAATGGGCGACGAAGTGGCACCAAGAAGAGCATTTATCGAAAAGAATGCAAAGTATGCACGCATCGATGTGTAATTAAAATATTTTTATCAAAAAAAAATCAGCTAAATTATTAGCTGATTTTTTTTTGATTAATTTTTAGAGAAATGCAATTACACTAATTTCATTTCTACTAAAACTTGATTCATATTTCTTACCGCATCTGCACTTTTATTAAATGCCGCTTGTTCTGTTTCGTTTAATTTGTAGTCAATGATTTTTTCCCATCCGTTTTTACCAATTACAACAGGTACACCTAAACAAATATCTGATTGACCGTATTCGCCATCTAAGGCAACACAACAAGGGAAAACTTTTTTCTCGTCGCGGATAATACTTTCTACTAAAGCTGCACCTGCTGCACCTGGTGCATACCAAGCCGAAGTACCTAATAAACCAGTAAGCGTAGCGCCACCAACCATAGTATCTGCTGCAATTTTTTCTAATTCGGATTCGCTTAATAAATTACTAATTGCTAATCCATTTAAAGTAGCTAAACGTGTTAATGGAATCATGGTTGTATCTCCATGTCCACCAACCACTACGCCATGTAAATCATTCGAAGAGCAATTTAATTCTTTGCTCAAATAATATTTAAATCTTGCACTGTCTAAAATTCCACCCATTCCAATAATTCTATTTTTAGGAATACCGCTCGATTTTAAAGCAAGGTAAGTCATGGTATCCATTGGATTAGAAATAACCACAATGATGGCATTTGGAGAATGCTTTAAAATATTTTCGGTAACGCCTTTCACAATTCCTGCATTGATGCCGATTAATTCTTCGCGCGTCATACCTGGTTTTCTAGGAATACCAGAAGTAATAACTGCAACATCTGTTCCTGCCGTTTTTGTATAATCGTTGGTACAACCAATAATATTGGTATCGAAACCAAGCAATGCCGCAGTTTGCATCATATCCATGGCTTTACCTTCGGCAAATCCTTCTTTGATGTCTAATAAAACCAATTCTTTAGCTAATTCTTTACGAGCTATATTGTCTGCACAGGTTGCCCCTACTGCTCCAGCTCCAACTACCGTTATTTTCATATGAAGATTTTTATTTGTTCAGAAATTCTGATGCGAATATAGAGAAGATTCATAAGTTTATAAAACGAATTATTACTTTCGCATTATGATAAAAATTTTGGTAACCGGGAGCAACGGTTTGTTGGGTCAAAAAATTAGCGACCAATTACGACTTCGGGCTGATATTCAATTAATTAATACTTCTAAAGGTGAAGATAGATACCCTAATGCTTCGGGGTACACTTATTTCCCAATGGATATTTGCGACCGCTCGGCTATCTTAACATTATTAGCCAATACCAAACCTGATATAGTCATTCATACCGCGGCAATGACTAATGTCGATACCTGCGAATCGGATCGAATTGGCTGTTGGGATTTAAATGTAAATGCAGTTGCTCATTTAATAGAGGCTAGCAAAATTAATCCGTTTCATTTAGTGCATTTATCTACCGATTTTATTTATGATGGGGAAGATGGACCATATAACGAAACGGCTACTCCAAATCCATTGAGTTATTATGGCGAATCAAAACTAGCCGCAGAAAAACTCCTAGAAAATTCGGGTATTTCTTATAGCATTATTAGAACCATTATTGTTTATGGACTTGCGGCAAAAATGAGCCGAAATAATATTGTGCTTTGGGCAAAATCTGTTTTAGAAAAAGGAGAAAATATTTCGATTGTAGACGATCAATTTAGAATGCCAACTTTAGCCGAAGACCTAGCATCTGCCTGCATTTCGGCTGGAATAAAAAAAGCGCAAGGTGCTTACAATGTTTCGGGTAAAGATTATATGAGCATATTCGAAATGGTGAATCGCATTGCAGATTACTATCAACTATCTAAAGAAAATATCAAAAGTATTTCTTCAAACACCTTAAATCAAGCAGCTAAAAGGCCGCCCAGAACTGGTTTTGTATTAGATAAAGCGATCAGTGAATTGGAGTACCAACCACATGCTTTCGAAGAAGGTTTAGCCCTGATTCAAAAACAATTGGACGAAAAAAATGTTTAACTAAAAAATAATATATACAAATTATGGCTTTAACAATTGGACAAGCAGCTCCTGCTTTTAAATTATTTAACTCAGAAAAAGAAGAAGTTTCACTGAGTAGTTTCCTTGGTAAAAAAGTGATCATTCATTTTTTTCCACAAGCATTTACCGGTGTATGTACTACGCAATTATGTACTATGCGCGATAACTTAAATTACTATACCGACTTAAACGCAGTAGTATTAGGCATTTCGGTAGATTCTGTATTTACTTTAGAGAAATTCAAAGCAGAGCAAAATTACAATTTCAGTTTATTATCAGACTTTAATAAAGAAGTGTCTAAAGCATACGATGCCATTTACGATAGCTGGATTTTAAATATGAACGGTGTTTCAAAAAGAGCCGCATTTGTAATTGATTCAAACGGATTAGTACAATATGCTGAGGTTTTAGAAAGCGCTGGCGATTTGCCAAATTTCGAAGCCATTAAAGCTTGTGTTGCTCAAATAGCTTAAATTTTAGGCTTTTTTGATAAAAATTTCCTTGAAATTAGATTTGGTTGGTTATATTTGCAACCCGAAGGATAGGTTTAACCTACCAGAGGAAATGCATTTGTAGCTCAATTGGATAGAGCATCTCACTACGGATGAGAAGGTTTGGGGTTCGAATCCCTACAAGTGCACTTTAAAGCTCTTCTTCACAGAAGGGCTTTTTTTTTGCAATTATTAAAATACATTGCTCATATGTATTCCAAAGAAGATTTAGCTAAATTTAAAAAATGAATATAAGATCTACCCTACTGATTTTTTTCTTGAGCGTTTTATCGCTTGCAGCGAATGCACAAAACTGGCAATTGCTATGGGCAGAAGAATTCAATTATACAGGCTTACCAGATAGCACTAAATGGACTAATGAAGTTGGCTTAATAAGGAATAATGAATTACAATATTATACACAAAAAAGAACTGAAAATAATTGGGTTTCAAATGGTCAATTAAAAATCATAGGCATAAAAGAATCATATAAAGGTTCGGCATATACATCTGCAAGCATCACAACAGACCAACAGTTTTCTTGTACTTATGGAAAAATTGAAGCAAATATAAAAGTACCTATAGGACAAGGAATGTGGCCTGCCTTTTGGATGTTAGGGCAAAATATTTGGCAAATTGGTTGGCCAAAATGCGGTGAAATAGATATCATGGAACACATCAATTCCGATAGTGTTATACATGGAACTATGCACTGGGATAACAATGGTCATCAAAGCTTTGGCGGTACCAAAAAATGCGATGCTAGCCAATTTCATGTTTATAGTATTGAATGGGATAATACTATGATCAAATGGTTTGTAGATGGCGTAAAATATAAAGAAGGTTATACCTACAATAACATTAACAATACAGAAGAATTTCACAAACCATTTTATCTGATTTTAAATTTAGCCATTGGCGGTAATTGGCCAGGGAGTCCAAATGCGCAAACTAGTTTTCCAGACACCCTATTGGTAGATTATGTAAGGGTATATCAAAAATCAACTACCTTGGGAACCGACATTTATCCAACTAATAAATTAGCGATTTACCCAAATCCAATTGTCAATCATGCAATTGTTAAAGCTACAGCTGAATTCGAAAATGGAATTATTAGCATCACCGATATTAATGGAAAAGAAGTTTATAACTGTTTGGCTACCTACCCCGAAACACCTATACAAATTGATTTTCTACCCAAAGGAGTGTATTTAATTAATTTAAGTACCGAAAAATTTATTACTAGAAATAAATTTATAAAAGAATAAAAATGGAAAATAATACCTTTCAACCATCTGCAAAAATGTTATCAAAACTATTTGAATATGGTCAGCAAAAAAGTTTCAA
>Ga0102865_1000615_pt1 | contig 9509 bp, 8 predicted proteins | sample Colrivmet1449C02_FD_78440 | JGI IMG/M metagenome (GOLD analysis project Ga0102865, IMG submission 78440) | Estuarine microbial communities from the Columbia River estuary - metaG 1449C-02 | ecosystem: Environmental > Aquatic > Marine > Intertidal zone > Estuary | place: USA: Columbia River Estuary...
CGAAACCCACCTTCTGGATCGTGAAGCCGAATACTGACCCTTTTACCTATAAGTGAGGCAAAGGTGGCTTCTAGCTCGGTTGGCATAACAGAACGATAAACCGAGTCGGCAAATATCGCGCATCGGCCACTGTAGGAGTTAGAATTCGCCGGTAACCAACTCGCTAGATTTTTTGGAGGCTGCTCGTGACATATGTGATCGCTGAACCGTGCATCGATGTGAAGGACAAGTCCTGCATCGAAGAATGCCCTGTGGATTGCATCTATGAAGGCGGAAGAATGCTTTATATCCAGCCTGACGAATGTGTTGACTGCGGTGCGTGCGAGCCAGTGTGTCCGGTCGAGGCTATTTATTACGAAGATGATGTCCCAGGGCAGTGGAAAGATTTCAGCAAGGCAAATACTGAATTCTTTATTGAAATTGGTTCACCAGGCGGTGCAAGCAAGGTCGGCCCAACTGGAACCGATCACGCCACAGTATCTGCGCTTCCACCAAAGAGCGAGTAAGCGTTGCGCGGCCAGCTCCCAGATTTTCCTTGGGATGCACTCGCACCATACGGAGATACAGCTAGAGCACATCCGCAAGGAATTATCGATCTTTCACAAGGAACTCCGGTTGATCCAACTCCAGAATTTATTCAGCAAGTATTTCGTGATGCCTCTAACTCACCAAGTTATCCAGTAACTGCTGGAACCCCAGAACTTCGATCTGCAATTAAGAAGTGGGCAATAGAGCGGGTAGGTGCAACTGGAGACTTTGATGTTCTTCCATTAATTGGATCCAAAGAGATAGTTGCATGGCTTCCAGCCATTTTAGAATCTAAGAAAGTTTTGATTCCTGAAATCGCTTATCCGACATATCACGTAGGGGCGGTATTAGCTGGTGCTGATTCAGTCCCAGTAGACATTGATGCAAAGAACTGGCCGAGCGCAGATTTAGCATGGTTGAACTCTCCATCAAATCCAACCGGGCGAGTACATAGTGAAGAAGAAATTAAAGCCTGTATCGATTGGTCACGCACCAATAAAGCATTGTTAGTTTCGGATGAGTGTTATCTGGAGTTTGAGCAGTCAGCACACCCTGTGTCTGTTCTTTCACATACCGGGGGAGATAACACGAATATTTTGGCAATTCATTCCCTTTCAAAACGTTCATCAATGGCTGGATATCGAGCAGCATTCATGATTGGTGATTCAGATTTGATTGCACGAATCCGTGAGATTCGAAAACATGGCGGAATGATGGTTCCGCTACCTGTGCAGAAAGCAATGACTGTTGCACTTTCTGATGACAAGCATGTTGCCGAACAACGTGCTCGGTATAACTCTCGTAAAGATGTATTGCGCCCAGCCTTAGAAGCTGCTGGATTTAGGATTGAATTTAGTAATGCAGGTTTATACCTGTGGTGCACCCGCGATGAAGATGCTTGGCAAAGTGTTTCCTGGCTAGCTGATCGCGGAATCTTGGCCACTCCAGGCTCTTTCTATGGTGATAAAGGCGCTCGCCACATTCGTATCGCAATGACAGCTACAAATGCTCAAATAGCTGATGCCGTGCAACGTATAAAGGCTTAAGTAATGGCCGTAGCGATTTTATTGGTTGGTGGCTTCGGCACACGCCTCATGCCGTTAACTAAAAACACACCTAAGCCCATGCTTACAGTTGCAGGTGTGCCTGTAACCGAACATCAAATTGCAATGGCAAAGTCGGCAGGCATCACTGAAATTATTTTAGCGACCTCATATCTGTCTGAAGTCTTTATCCCATATTTTGGTGATGGCTCTAAGTGGGGGATAAAAATAAAGTATGCAGTCGAAATAGAGCCCCTGGGAACAGGTGGTGCAATTCGAAATGCGATGAAGTTGCTTGACACCGATGAATCAGTAGTAGTCCTAAATGGCGATGTCTTGAGTTCTCATAATTTGACTGAACAAATTCGCCAACACGAGGCACATAGCGCTGATGTGACTTTGCATTTAACAGAAGTGCACGATGCACGAGCATTTGGGTGCGTACCAACTGATAGCAACGGTCGAGTAACTGCGTTTTTAGAAAAAATGGATAATCCAGTTACTAATCAAATAAATGCCGGTTGCTATGTATTTAACCCTCAGATTATTTCAACAATCCCAATAGATACTGTGGTTTCAGTCGAACGTGAAACTTTCCCGCAATTGGTTGCATCTGGCGCTAAAGTTTTTGGATATGTCGAAAATGCTTATTGGTTAGATATCGGAACCCCACGTGCTTTATTGAAGGCCTCGGTCGATATTGTTACAAGAAGCGGTGATTTCTTGGCAATGCCGGGCTCAAGAATTGATCCCACGGCGGTGATTACTGGCGGCAGCTGTATTGGCCTTAATGCATCGGTTGGGGCAGGGGCACATATTGTGGGCTCCATTGTTGAAGCCGGATCTGTCATTGGCCCCAATGCAAAGATCTCTGATTCATTTGTAGCATCAGGGGCAGAAGTCGAAAAAAATGCGAAAATTGTCACTTCTTTTGTGACGAATGGCGAAATTCTTCCAATTCCCTAGGGATTCACGCCTAAATCCTCGGTTAGGGACCAACTCTGGGCTTGACATGAGCGAGTTACAAGCGTGTAATTCACTCTTAAGAACGTCTTTTCCAAGAGGGATGAGACAACGAAAGCTAATGGAGCATCGACGATATGCCGATTCAACCCGCAGCCCAGAACTCCCCAATCCCCACTTCAGGACCAACAGTCACACTCGCATCAGGCGAAAACATGGAACTCTCTTGGCAGGAGCGCGCACTATGCGCCCAAACTGATCCAGAGGCGTTCTTTCCAGAAAAAGGCGGATCCACTCGCGAAGCAAAGCGCGTATGTCTTTCATGTGATGTTCGCGCAGAATGTTTGGAATACGCACTTGCACATGATGAGCGCTTCGGAATATGGGGCGGATTATCAGAGCGCGAACGCCGTCGCTTAAAGCGTCGCACTGCTTAAGGTTCTTGCATCTCTTAGGAGATAGCGAGGCATACATATGGCTTCTCTAGCCGATGTAGATAAGCATCGAGTAACTGCAGTCCTTGTTTCTCACAATGGAGCTGTGTGGTTACCCGAAGTTGTTGCAGCGCTGACTTCACAAACTCGACCAATAGATTTGATTACTGCCGTTGATACGGGATCAGTTGATGCATCTACAAAGTTGTTAAAGTCTGCACGCATCCCATTTTTCGTTACTGATCGCGAAACAGGTTTTGGCCATGCAGTTTCACTTGCAGTAGATAAGTTGCCACAAACAGTTGAGAATGAATGGCTTTGGTTGATTCATGATGACTGTGCACCAGCACCAACGGCGCTCGCAGAATTATTAAGTGCAATCGATGATCGCCCACAGGTAGTTATGGTTGGCCCGAAGTTGCTTGGTTGGCATGACCGCACACATTTACTCGAAGCTGGCATCAGCATTGCCGGTAACGGTGCACGTTGGACCGGACTTGAACCATTTGAATATGACCAAGGCCAGCATGATGGTATTCATGACGTGCTCTCTGTCAGTACGGCTGGTGCCTTAATTCGCCGCGATGTGTTTGAAGAGCTTGATGGATTTGATCCAAACCTTTCACTATTTCGAGATGATGTTGATTTTGGTTGGCGTGCCCGCACTGCAGGCCACTCGGTCATCGCCGCCACAAGTGCTATTGCATTTCATGCACAAGCATCGGCAACTGAGCGGCGCACTATCGATGTTGAAGGGGCTTTCTTGCATCGCCCATTACTCCTGGATCGTCGCAATGCTGCTTATGTGATGCTTGCAAACTCTTCGTGGTGGATGCTTCCATGGATTGCTTTGCAGTTATTTGGATCTGCAATTGCCCGCGCCCTTGGATTTCTACTGGCGAAATTGCCTGGCTATGCCTCTGATGAGATTCTTGCCTTTTCCTCATTGATTCTTCGTCCAGGAAAGATTCTTGAGGCTCGCAAGATTCGGAAAAAGCAAAAGTTTGTTAGTGCCCGAGTTGTTGCATCATATATTCCGCCGCGTTGGTCTCAACTTCGTTTGGGAACAGAACGTTTTGTTGAGTTATTTCGAAATAAAGTGTTTCCAGAAAGTGTCTCAACTTCAGTCTCAGTTCTCGACTCACTTGAAGATGAAGATTTACTAACTCCAGTAAGTACAAATAATTGGTTAGCCATTTTCAAGCGACCCGAGGTACTTGGTTTCTTATCTCTAGCCCTCATCTCTTTAGTTAACTCTCGAAATCGCTTTGGAGCTTTAGTTGGGGGAGCACTTCCTATTTCACCTTCTGGTGCTACAGATTTGTGGAGAGCTTACTTTGAATCCTGGCATGAAGTCGGAATGGGATCATCGCTTGCAACACCACCTTGGGTGGCGCTGATTGCAATTGCTTCCCTTGTAACTTTAGGAAAAGTTCAATTTTTCATCACCTTGTTTTTCCTCATTGCGCCGTTGCTCATGATGTGGTCGTGCTTTAATTTATTGAAGAAATTAACGGACAACAGATGGATTTCTATCCCAGCTTCATTTCTATACGCGCTTTCTCCGGTAACGATTGCAGCGGCAGGCTCCGGAAAAATTGCCACACTGGTGCTATTGATAGCTATGCCATTTGTAGCATTTTTACTGCATGACTGGCGAGATATTGAGAAATATAGATGGCGCAAAATATTCGCAATTTCTCTTCTATTTTCTCTCCTCTACGCATTTACGTTGATGAGTTTTGTAATTGCACTTGTAGCAGCCATAACCATCAGCATTGATAACTATCGGGAATTCGCTCGAACAGTGGATAAAGAGCTTTTCGATCAGCGAATTTTAAAGAGGGCCGCAATCGTATTTATTCCATTTCTCATTAACGCGCCCTTCTCTTTTGAAGCATTAGTTAATCCCAACAGACTCTTGGCGGAGCCAGGACTGTTGATTCCGGGTGGTGGTCCATTTGCAGCACTTTTGGGCAACCCGGGAGGCACTGATTCAGTTCCACTGTGGTTAGTAAGCCCAATTTTATTAATACTTGTAATTTCCTTATTTTCCTCAACACATGCACGTCCGATTGCAGAGTATGGATTCGGTGCACTCTCTCTGGCAGTTTTATTGGCCTCCCTTTCAATTTCTACTCACGGAAATGAAGGAGTGACCAGAGTGTGGACCGGGCCTGTGCTTTCTATTGCAACCTTGGCCGCTGTTGCTGCAGGAACTGTAATGCTCGACCGACTGAGACAAACTTTAGTTTTGAGTCATGTCCACTACCGTCATATTTTGTCGGCAATTTTGCTTTTTGTAACTGCCACGTATGCCGTTCTTGCGATTGGATTTTCAGTTTCAGCTGGGGCAAATACTGCAGTGCAAGCAAATCGAGCCACAGTGATGCCAGCATTCTTAAGTGTTGAGTCTCAAACTAAAATTTTGGTATTGCGTGAAATTGGCAGTGCTGAAGATAAAAAGATTCAATATTACATTTCTAGGGGCAAAGATATTTCACTTGGAGAGCCCGATATTGCACCTAAGCAAAATGTTGAAATTGCAAATGCCGCTCGTGCTTTGATAGATGGCACTGGGATCAATAGCAGTAAAACTCTGGCTGATTACGGGATCAAGTATGTATTTGCGAAGAGTTCTTTCAAGAAGGAGATCATTAGATCGATTGATGGACTAGGTGGATTTACTCGAGCCTCGGCGACTTCACTAGGTGTTGTCTGGAAAGTCAGCCAACCGACAGGTAGATTTTTGTTTGTAAATGAAGAAGGTGTGCGTTCTGTGCTTGAAGACGAAGATGCAGATGCTCGTGTGAATGCACCGAGTGCGGGTACATTAATTCTCACCGAAAGTTCTAATAGATCTTGGCAAGTTCTACAAAATGGTTATCGATTACCGCGGGTAACGAATGAATTAGGGTTGCCTACATTTAAAGTGACCGAAGCCGGTGAGATTTCAGTAATCCATGACGGAACGGTGCGTCGCGCATGGCTTTCGTTGCAAGTTATTTTCCTAGTCATAGCTATCGTTATGGCTCTTCCTGCTGGTCGTCGTAAGCGCGAGATATCCGAAAGAGAGTTGGCATGAGAAATATTCGCCCACTCAAGTTCATCGCTGCATTAGTAAGCGTTGTAGTTGTTTCAAGCCTTCTTTCAGTTGCAGTTACTGCCAAGAATTTTTCTGAAAGTTATCCAGTTGTGGTCTGTCCACCGACTCTTGATGGATTGGGATCACAGATTTCTTTATCCTCCAAGAAAACTCCATTTCAAAGACTTCAAAACCGGAGTACAAATACAACTCAAGTAGAGGTTTTGCGGTTACCCGTAAAGAAAGATTCTTTAGTAATTACTTCAGAAGGCGTAGCTCCGGTTGTCTGGCAAAGTCGATCAGGTAGTTGGGCTGGAGGTGCTTTATGTGTGGGGCCTGCATCTTCACAATGGTTTGTTGGCGGCGCAGCTGACGTTACAACTAGAGGACGCTTGATTATTGTGAACAGTGGTCTGAGTGATGCGGTGGTAGATGTCGTAACTTTCACAGAAAATGGGAAGCAACCAGTAAGAGCTACAAATGTTTCTTCAAAGAATTACATCGTTATCCCAATTGATTCTTTAGCCCCAGGAGATAAGACCTTGACTGTGCACGTTGTGCCACGGTCTGGTCGAATTAACGCATTCATGATTGATGAACAAGGAAAAGGCTTAAAGGCATTAGGTGGTGATCTCGTAAATCCTGCGGTAACGGCAAGTAAAAGCGTAGTGATTCCAGCGATTCCAAATCAGATTTCGAAGAACACCGCTGCCTTGCCACATACGTTGCGCGTTTTAGCGCCGGGTGATCTAGATGCCAGTATCACCGTGGAAGTTGTTTCTGCAGATGGAGTGTTTGTTCCTGTCGGATTAAACTCGCGGACAATAAGTGCGGGAGTTGTGAGTGAATTCAAGCTTGATCCAAACATAACCTCAAATCTCATGGCGGTGCGCATTTCATCAACAGAACCGATAGTTGCAGCCGTAAAGTCCACAGCAACGGTGTCTGGAAAGAAAGATTTTGTGTGGAGTACTGTCGCACCAGAACTTGTTCCTCTAACTATGGCTATCACCGGATTAGATCCGCTCATCACTTTTACCGGAGAGAACATCAATGTTTCGCTGAAAGTGACCTTAGTGAATGGAAAAGAAGTACAACAAAACGTGAAAGGCACTGACATTACGAATTGGCGGGTTCCAAACAATGCCCGATCTTTCACAATTGTTAAGGTTGGTACTGGAACATTTGCGGGGGCATTGGTTTCCTCCGCAAATGGATATGGTTACTTCCCAATTGCTGCAGGAAGCCTTCTGACAAAGATAGAAGTGCCAGATTCAAATATTCGCGTCTTAAATCCCTGACAATCCCGAGATTTACACTCACCTGCCACTAATGTTACTTTCATGAGAACACAAGGCGGACGCGGATGCTCGCGTGCAGGTTGCAGATCACAGGCAACAATGACTCTCACCTACGTGTATTCGGAATCAACAGCTGTTGTTGGTCCACTTGCAACATTTTCTGAACCACATGCATACGATCTATGCGCTGTCCATGGAGCTCGGTTAAAGGTTCCTCATGGATGGAATGTCATCAAGCATGAACTTGATGGACAAGAACAAGGGCCGACAGAAGATGATCTGATGGCTATCGCAGATGCTGTTCGCGAGGTTGCACTTAAAGAGATTCCAGAAGAAACACCTGCTGCAAGTACACCCGCGCAACAGCAAATTGGTCGTCGCGGACACTTGCGCGCTGTCCCTTCTTAGGAAAATTAAGTGAACGAGTTCGCGAACATATTTAAGGCCTACGACATTCGCGGTCTTGTTGATGTTGAGATTGATGTTGATTTCACTTTTGCAACAGGTGTCGCTTTTGCTCGTTTCCTGCAAATAGAAAGAGAACCCGGAACAATTGTTATTGGGGAAGATATGCGACCATCTTCATCGCCTTTAGCTGATGCATTTTCCGCAGGTGTTAATTCTCAAGGCATGGACGTTATTCGTATTGGCCTTGCTTCGACAGACATGTTGTATTTCGCCTCTGGAAAATTAGGACTACCTGGTGCGATGTTCACAGCAAGCCATAACCCTGCTGAATACAACGGAATCAAACTCTGCCTCAGTGGTGCTCGACCTATTGGCAAGGAATCTGGCCTAGTAAGAATAGAAAATTTTGTTCGTGAAGGTTCACCTATTGCTCTTCGAAATGTTGGAGTTGAAAAGCAACGCAATATGCTTGAAGAGTATGTGGATTACCTACTCACACTTGTTGATCTCAAGAGTATTCGCCCTCTAAAAATCATTGTTGATGCAGGCAATGGCATGGCTGGACATACCGCCCCTGCAATCTTTGCACGGCTCAATTGCGAGATTATTCCGATGTACTTTGACCTTGATGGAACATTTCCAAATCATGAGGCTAACCCGCTTGATGAGAGTACGTTGACTGACCTGAAGCAAGCCATGAAAGATCACAACGCAGATTTAGGCTTGGCATTTGATGGCGATGCAGATCGTTGCTTTTTAGTTGATGAGCGTGGCGTCGCAGTGAACCCTTCAGCATTAACTTCATTAATTGCACATCGTGAATTAAAGAAACATCCAGGCTCAACAATCATTTACAACTTAATTTCATCGCGCGCTGTGCAAGAAGTAATCAATGAAAATGGCGGGGTTGGATTACGTAGTCGAGTCGGTCATTCCTACATCAAGCAAATGATGGCTGATAGTGGAGCAATTTTTGGTGGGGAACATTCAGGACATTTCTACTTTAAGGATTTTTGGCGTGCAGATTCTGGAGCACTTGCAGCTTTGCATGCGATAGCAGCACTTGGTGAAAGCGAAATGACAATGTCAGAACTACTTGCGCCATATAACAGGTATGTAGTCAGTGGCGAGATAAATTCAAAGGTTGCAGATACCAAAGTGGCGACAGATCTTGTCGAAAATACTTATTCATCAGGACATGTCTCAACCGATCATCTGGATGGATTGACTGTTAATGGGGATACCTGGTGGTTCAATCTTCGCCCATCAAATACGGAGCCAGTGCTTCGACTCAATGTTGAGGCTTCGACACAGGCTCAAATGGAGACTGTGCGTGATGCGGTTCTCTCCCTTATTCGCGGTGAATAACCGTTTTCCATTAGAGAGTTAAGCGTGTGAGCGGTAATCTTTACCCATAGTCGCCTATCACTGTAGAGCCCTACGCCTTAGGTACCACAACAATACTTTGAATTCCACTTAAGGAGATTTACGTGAACGTTCCAGTAACAGCAACTCTTCCAGCACATGACATTGCAGATGCATCATTAGCTGCAGAAGGTCGAAAGAAAATTGAATGGGCAGAGCGCAATATGCCTGTGCTCGCGCAAATTCGTGAGCGCTTTGAAAAGTCACAGCCATTTGCAGGTGTACGCATATCTGCATGTATGCACGTAACAACCGAGACAGCTAACTTGATGCGTGTTCTAAAAGCTGGCGGAGCAGAGATTGCACTTTGTGCATCAAACCC
>Ga0102865_1000618_pt1 | contig 9501 bp, 15 predicted proteins | sample Colrivmet1449C02_FD_78440 | JGI IMG/M metagenome (GOLD analysis project Ga0102865, IMG submission 78440) | Estuarine microbial communities from the Columbia River estuary - metaG 1449C-02 | ecosystem: Environmental > Aquatic > Marine > Intertidal zone > Estuary | place: USA: Columbia River...
CACCTCTGGGCCTGTTGGGGGATCAAAGCGAACCCCGGATACGACAATTCTATTGTAAAGGTCCCGTACTCTTTTGCCGACGGTGAAGTTGGCGCCGGGGCCAACACCTTTGGCGGAGAAGATGTTTACAACGACAACACCGATGACGCTGTTGCTGGCACCAGCCGTGCTACCCATGGTGAGGTAGTTGTTGTTGCCAAAGCTGACGGTGCATTGCACCCATGTGCTGCCCGGCGTGGGCGTGTAGGCCACGTTATGGAACACCACTGGTATGACTGGCACTATGGCTAGTTCGGTGGCGAGTCTGCCTTCCACGATGGCGCGGATTGCGTTGAGATCTAGTGCAGCCATTAGCCTTGCCTCCCGATGTTGTCTGCCAATTGCCTAACGCGATTGGTCATCTGCCGGGCAATGATGTCCACCCATCCTGCCGCTGCTTGCGTCGACCAGTTTTGATAGGCCAAGCGCTCAGCGTATGGCAAGGAGTTATGAATGGAGTACGTGTTGCCGATGCGTTCGTTGCCTGGTGTGTAGTTGATGCCCGCTGGTAGTGGTGGTTCTGGATTCTTTGGTGGTCTTGTCTGACCGACGTAGGCTCCCGTAGCAACTTGCTGTGGACCGGCATCGTAATTGCCTGTGGCATTTTCACCAATGACCCAACTAGCACGAAAGCGGCCAGTATCTACTGGGCTTTGTGACTTGACCTGCTGATCCGTTTCAAGCACCACCACACGCAACAACTGGTTCATCTGGCCTTCGCAGAAGTTGCCGATCTCGCCGATGTTGATGCGTCTTGCCATGATCAGGCTCGCAGGACCAGTTCGTAGGTGATTGCCTGGTTGTCTTGCTCGATGGTCTGCACGGTGATGATCTGATGCGACACGGTGCTGATGATCACGCGGTCGGCGGTGCTGGGCGTTACGGCCAAGTCAGTTGCCGCGATGAACAACCGCTTATCACCAGCTTGGACTAGCTCGTTAACCTCACGGGCGTTCACATCTTGTAACACTCCAAGCAAGGCGTAATCGGTCGCCGTCTCCGTTACCGCGCCTGTGGAGGCGTTGTAGGTGCCGCTGGTGACCCGCCTATAGGTCAACGCACCACCAAACTTGCCCATCAGCTTGGAGGCGGTCTTCTGTAGCGAGGAAGCTAGTGCCATCAGAGTTTGTAGGCGACGCAGTGGCCGTTTTGTAATTCAATGCTGGTAAACACGCCGTAAAGCGTTGTGGCTGCATCAAAAGATTGCCCGGCAAGTGTGCTGCCGTCGTAATTCTGTGCCGTGATTCCGTCAACTATGGCATTGCTAGTGAAGTGAATGGCGCACCAGCGTCCCGTGTGTACATCGGTGTTGCCAATAAAGGTTGCCCCTTTGGCGTAATCAATCCCTAGTACGTTGGAATCACTCATGATCAAATTTTGTAAGCGGCGATTTTGCCGGATGCCAGCGTGACACTGGTAAACACCGCTTCAACAGACTGACCAGCCTTGAGAGGCACGCTGGTGAAGGTGTTGCCGCTTTGATTCAAGATCACGGCACTTGCGATCACAGAATCTTCAAATGCCACCAGTTCCTCAAAGCGACCCGTATGAGCAGCCGTGTCGCTGATGTACTCAAAACCAATTGCGTAATCAGACATGATCAGCTCCGGCGAATTGCAATGTTGCCTGGTCCACTGATTCTAAGCCCAGTCAGATACCGTTCCATCATCGGTGGCACCTTATCCGCACCAGCCTGTGGACTGCTGGTGTTCACGCTGACGCTGATGGGGCCGATGCTAACGCTGTTGTAGTCCTCAAGACCACTCAAACCGAGGCTATCAGTGTTGTTGTTGAGGAAGACGGCCAGCACCACTTGGGCTTGTTTGATTTGCGGTGGGATCTCACCGTCAGTGAAATAGTCCGTGGTAATACGAAACGGGAAGCCGGTTGCGTAGGTATTGATATAGGTATCAGGCTTCCGAACTCCAGTTCTAGGCCATTGCATTGACTGGGTGTCAGTAGCGCGAGCACCAAGAAAGCGTTCACGGTCCAACCTCTGAGCAGCGGTGTATAGAGCGCGGTTCTTGGCGTCAGTGGTCGCGGTGCCCCATGCGGTCACATCCGCATCAAGTACCAGACCATCAACAATGTCTTGCGCGTCAGCCAGCGTCAGGTATGAGTTTGCGTTGGCTGCGCCTACGGTGGCCACGATCGCAATTGCCATTAACCGGCTCGGTAATTTCTTCGGGTGCTACTTCCACAGTAGCTGGCTCTTCAACGGGAAAAGAGGCCACCTCGTTAGAGGCAGCCTCCTGTTCACGCAGTCGCCGGAAAGCGAACAACCCCATCAGATCTTGTAGATCACAAGGGTGTCAGCAGCCGTAACGAGGGCACGGAAGGTGCTGGAAGTACCAGCTTCCACGATCGCATCGCCAGAAATGGTGACGCCAGTGGCGGCAGCAGTCAGGGTGATGTGGAATGTGGAGGTTCCGTTGTTGACGATGCTGAACTCAAAGCTGATACCAACAACGTTTTGATTGACGGCACCCAAAGCTGTGCAGATCAGAGCGCCAGTGGCGGTCGTCAAAGCAAATGCAGCGGTAGCAGTACAAGTAAAAACGCCGCCAAGCAGTTGGGCTGCGGTAGCGGTCTGAGCGCCAGAAGCGGACAGAGCGGTAACAGTGGTCTTGCGGTAGGTGTTCCCGAAGGCGGGATTCTCCAGCTCAAAAATGGAAGCCATGGTTAGTTCCTCCTATCAATCGAAGTTGGAGGTGATGGTCGCACGCACGATACCAATGTTCTTGGTTTCGTACACCTTCGACCAGTTACCCACCGTTGCCAGTTGAGCGCGAGTTGGGTTGGTGGTAGTCACCGCCCACTTAGCGCCAACAGGGTGGTACAGGTAGTGCATGTCAAGTGACATGGCGTCCGATTTGGCCAGGATGTCCCGGTCGGTTTCGGTGCGCATTGCAGCTTGCTCACCAGTGGCGATGGCGCCGTTGGTGAAGAAGTAGCAAGCGTAGTTACCACCAGAGTTGGTGATGTCGTCGGAGACGATCACACGCAGACCCATGTAGGTGGGGACGCTGTACTCGTTGCTGAAGGAACCAGCAATAGAACCGCCGATGGCGTTAATGGTGCTGGCGCCGGTAGCAGCGGTGCTCAGGCGGGCTTCCGTGTTGGTCACATAATCAATCGCCTTGCGCTCCACGAGGTCGTAGTAGCAAGCCGAGTGCATGGCCACAGCGGAAAGCTTGTCGCCTTGATCGCCGAGTTTGGCGCGTGCTTGGGCAACCTGCTTAGGACCCAGTGCGGTCATGCCGCTGGTGTCAAAGCGCAGTGCGTCAAAAGCAGGTGAATCAGAACCGGTCAAGGCACCGAACACACCTTCCAGACACTTGTACAGGTCAGCCTGCTGCTGGTTGGCAACGTACTCGCCGACTTTGGCGCCGATGGCGGCCATGGGGTCAGAACCGGCGGCAAGAGCAGCCAGGTCACGAGCCTCAAAGGCACGACCACGGTGCAGGATCACGCCAACTTGCTTGTCAGCAGTGATTTTGCCAGGTGTAAGCGAGGTGCTGTCGGTAAGAACTTCCAGATCGCCAGACAGGTTGGCTTTCCAGAATGGAACGTTGACGAAATCACCACCTTCCGTAGCATTCAACTCAGCCATCGGTTGAGCAACACCCGAAGCCAGAAACTGGTTCCGCTGGGTCGATTGCTCAATCACATAGGGAGTAAAAATCTCGGGGATGATGACATCGGAGCGAAGTGTCGCCACGGTGTTTCTCCAAAGAGTGTTGTTTGCGTGGTGGGCGTAACCCAGCGGCTCGGCGTAACCTTGCTGCTAATGCGTACAGCTTAGCGGTTGGCTGCTGCCTTCAATCGATCGTACATATCACGGTCGGTTTTGTATAGCCGTGATTGTTCGGTCAGGTTGAAGTTTTCTGGCGTGAATGGATTCTTCATGCCAGTCATGTCGGCACCGCTACTGCGACCGGCTGGTGCGCCACTGCCCTGTGGCTTGGGTGCTTTTTGCATCCAGGTGGGCAGTGACTTGGCCCATTCAGCAACAGGAGTGCGCTGGTAACCATCGACCACAACGACTGTGCCATCAGGTTCGCGTTCGATTTGATCGCTGGTTAATTTGCTCTTGAGCACATAGTCAGGATCGTGGACGATCTCAGCCAATGCAGTCATGGCAGGCGTCATCAGTTCCAACTCGCGGACGCGGGTTTCTAGTTCACTGATGCGTTGATCCTTTTCGGATGTAGCTGCACGGAACTGCTGCTCCAATGCCTGCCGTGCTTCACCGTACTTGCCTTGCTGTTCAAGTTGCTGTTGCTCGTAGTTGCGTTTGAACTCGATCAACTCATCAACATTGATGCCATCAGGGATAGCAGGTGCCTTGGCTTTGTTTTCCTTGAGCTTGGCGATCAGCTCATAATTTTTGCGTTCCAGTGCCTCAATACTGCGTTTGAGTGCATCTGTATCGTCGCCACCAGTCACCGTAGGTTCCTGGATCACATCGTCAGTCATGAAATGCCCGTAGGGTGTTCACGTTCAGTGTATGACAGCTTTGCAGTCGTGGCCAAGCGCGAGTGGAACACACCGATTCGGGAGCCTTGGAACCCGGTAATCAAGGAAGCGCTTCATGGCGTGGACAACCATGTCCGGCTGTATCTAGCCACGGGTGACGCGTGGCACCTAGGGCAAGCAAGCTTGTTGCGTGGCTATGTGGTGGCGCTGAAGGAATGGATCAAACGGCAGGAGATCACCACTTGACCTTGTTTGCCCAAAATGCAGCTGACAACTTGCCCTTAGCGATGTTCTTTGCGTGGCGTGCCTTGAAAGCGTCGCGTCGTGCCTTGTCAGCGTCTGATTCGGTCTTGCGTGGTGGGCTGCCACTGACACCTTGCTGGCCGAAGCGGATCAACTTGACGGTTTCACCATCCTTTGCCAGTACGGCATGGGACTTGTTCGGATGCTTAGGCGTCCGCTTGGGTTGGTTGTACCCGTCAAATTGCTCGCCGCGATAGGTGATCACTTTTTCTTTTTTGGCTTCCGTGGCTTGGCAGTCTTGGCGGCTGCCTTGAATGCCGCTGCACTGGGGCGACCTTCTTCACCACGACGAGCCATGCGCTCATCGCTGCCAGCTTCGATCCGCTTGCGCTTGGCGTTGATGTTGGCGTAAAGACCAGGTTTCTTAGGCATCACTTCATCCCCTTTTTCTTGGCGGGCTTCTTGGCCTTACCTGCTTCGCTTAGCGCGATGGCAATCGCCTGCTTACGGCTTTTTACCTGCGGACCTTTTCCTGGACCCGGTTTGCCGCTTTGCAGGGTGCCCTGCTTGTACTCCCGCATCACCTTCGCCACTTTCTTGTCCGCTTTGGCCATCTTCCTGGGCATGGGTAATACGTTCCGTCTGGCCTAATGGTAGGCCGGACTGATCAACCCACTGGATAGTGCCGTCTTCTACCTTCTGTAGCCGTGCGACTACAACACCATCGCCAACTGCAACCTCAACCCAGTCGGAATGAACGCGACCGTCAAGGTAGTAACGGATCTTAGGGTTCTCCATATCGTTGCTGTAACTGCTTCAACGTTACTTCGCTGCCGTCTTCACGCACCATGCGTGCCAAGGCATCACGCGGGCCAACCTTCTCGGCAATCTTATTAAAGTAGGCGGCACGGGTTGAACCCAGGACTTCGGCCTGATATGCCTTTGGTTGTTGCTTAAGCCACTCGCCGTAGTTCAGGTTGCCAGAAACCGGGCCATCTGCTGATGCACGCCTGCTGGGACCAGTTCCCCAATCCGGCGGTGGGATACCAAGTGCCTGGTAGTCGATGATCGGGATGGTGGTGCTGCGGCAGTTGAAGTGGACAGGTGGTGTCGGGCCATCGCCGTACTTGAACTCCCGGCCGTCAAGTGATCGGCAGATGGCCGAAGTGCGACCGTCAAGCGTGGCGACGTACCTGTACTTGCCGGTGATGTCTGGATTGGCGCGGTAAACCTGCTGACTGGCTTGGTTACTTACGTCCTGCACACTGGTCCGCACGATGGTTAGCACCTGGTTGTTTGCCATCTTGGTCACCTCACCACCAGCCAGAGCACGTTGCCGGACTGACATGGCCTGCTGCCCAAAATCAAGGTTGCCGACCAGCCGTTGTGCGATCTGTGGCGTAGGTTCGCCGGTTAGGACGCCATTACGCACCACTGTGTTGAACATTTGCGCTTGAGACTCAGCGAGACCACGAAATGCCTTCTCAACGATCTGCCCATTGGGCAACGTGATAGCTGCACCTTGACCAGCGGTGAGATTGAAGGCACCAGTCCCAGGCAGTGTGAAATTGATTGCCGTTGGGTCAACGCTGACCACGGTGGCCGCAAAGTTTGGCGCTACCTGCACCGTGCGCACCATCTCCAATGCATCTATCTGGGATGGCAACAGCTCACGCGCATCAGCCACGCCACCACGGATGGCAAGCCGCATCTGATCGGTGATGATCTGGGTTTGCAGTTCGGCTAAGCCTTGCAGTTCACCCGATACCAATGCCGTGCTGGTACCTGCCCAGGTGTCCAGTGATTCCCGCAGTTGGGCCAAGATCACCCGCAGGCGCTGTGCTTGGTAGCTGGCAGGGGACACGATGCCACCACCTGCTGTAGCTACGCCCATGTCAATACGGCGCAGGTCATCCACTGCGCTAAGGATCACGTCGTTGTAGGCCCTCACAACCTGATTAGCCACCGCGTTGCTGTAGCGGTTTAGGTCAATCGCATTGCGGTAAATGTTCGCAACAGGATCGTTGCGGTTGATCCGCCGCTTGAACTGATCAATGTCAAGCAGCCGCTGGGTGACGCCGCCGCTGTAGGTCATGAATCGTTAGTGCTGATGTCCTCAGGGATGCTGTCCTCAACCTGCTGCTGCTGACCGCCAGCCATCTCGATCAACCCGCCGTTTTGCGTGGCCATCAGTTCCTCTTCAACCTCGAAGTCATCACCAAGCACGTCGCCGTTAGCCAGTTGCTCCAGCAGCGTCTTTTGGCTAATCACACCAGCGGTGTAAGTCTGAAGTAAGGCAAGCTGATCGGCTGGCTCAAGACGTGCGCCAACAAAGTCGCGGTTCACGATGCTGTTGCCCACTTGGGTGATGTTCAAATACTCGGCATGGAACCGCAGGCAGTTATCAATCGTGTCCTGCACCTGCTGGGCGATCACCATCATGGTGCTGTCACCTTGGCTGCGGTCGATGCGCTTGGCCTCGGCAGTTTCAGCCGATAGCTTCTGGCCTAAGACAGCGGACAAACCCAACTCGTTGATCTGACCAGCCAGTTGCTCCAGCCGCTTGAACTGCGAGTCGTAAGACTTGCCAGCCGGTTCGATGTACTCGGCGCGGCCATCAGCAGGGAACGCGATCGCTTCACCGGGTCCAGCGCTGACTTCTTCGGCGGATGTGGGGAAGCCGTAGAACGCCAGCATCGGAACGCCGCTGATATGCAGCATGTTGTCCAGGTCGGACTGGATCTGGTACGTCTTGAGGTTCAATTCGGCAATGTCTTCCATCGGCGGGCGTGATTCAAACATGCCGACGCGGTTGGCATAGGCAACGCTGAACGGGATCTCGCTAAGGCTGGTGGTGCCTTCATCAACGATCTCCCAGCTTGCCTTTTCGTTGCGTTGGTGTAGTTCAAACGCACCAGGCGTCAACACCCGGATCTGTTCCACTTGCTTCTCGCCGTACAGACCATCGGCCACCACAATCCGTTCCATCAGCCGCAACTGGGTCAGCTTCTGGGCACCTTCACTCATCTCAGTACGCCAGCCGAGGATGTCCCGTGGCGTGTAGGTCACCCAGTATGGTCGTCCATTTTCACCAGCAGCAGGAGCATCCACAAGGACGCCAGCGTGGCCATAGCGAACCATTTTGCGTCCAAGTTCATAGGTCCAAATGTTGAGGTCGTTGCCTTGTAGGTCTACGTCAAACAGTTGCTCACGCACCACGTCGGACACCTCTTCAAGGCGTACCGGCTTGCGGGTCAACATGCCAGCCAACATCCGCTCCAGGCGCTGGTAGTACGGCGGGCAAACGCTGCGTGCAAGGCGGTTGTCGTATGACTCGTCTTCCTCGCGTGGTTCCTGCGGCAGGTAGCGGCGATGCTTGCGGCGCATCTCGTAGGTGCCGCCCATCAGATCCTCGATCAAGATCCAGTGGGCCTCCATGTTCGCCCAAGCGCTGTTGGGGTCGTTGACTGCCGCAACTTTGCGGGTCAGCTGCATGTTGTATGGGTTGAAGCCGGAATACACGATGCAGCGCCGCTACTTTCTTACAATCTACTGCGGGAGAACGCGGTCGATTGTAATTCGTGCCTGGCCGGTTGAATCGACCTTGATCACTTGGTGTTTGCGTGGCTCGTCACCCTTGGGCTTAAGCGCACGACCGACGGCGGTAACGATGGGGCGGGTCATGCTGCTGCCTCTTCGTCTTCTTCGCCCACGGTCAGGATGTCCAAGGCGATGCGCTGTTGCGTGAGCTGCAACGCGCCAAGCAGTTCGATAGCAGTCAGTTCTTCGGCACTGTCAACGATCAGGTCGTCCAGCGCGTCTAGGAAGGCTTCCATTGGATTGGAGTTGGGCGTGGTCAGCCTACTTCTTTTTGGGCTGCTTGGGCTTAGTTGGACGGAACTTTGGTTTGGGTTTAGCTGGTAGCCCAGCAGCAGCGCGATAAGCACGCATTACCTGATAGTCAAGGCGTTTGCCAACTGATCTTGCACCTTTAACTTCTGCAACAAATTCATTGACATTTGTTGTGGCATATTTGCTAACTCGTCTAGCCATTTTAAGTGAATTAGCGTCAAAATATTGCTGTTTTCCCAACGTTCTGTGCTTTGCATGACCAATTTCATGCCCAATAATTGATTTGGGATTGGCACTTGCAAAAAGTCCTTGTCTGCGGCTATCCAACTGATCTTTTGCTGGATTTTTCCAAAATGGATGAGCTGTATTTATGGTCATCCTTCTGGCGCCGGTTTGCAAATTCATTGACACAGACGCAATATTGCCAGATCTGCTTCGGCTTTTCGTTTCAATCGGCAAATCAGGCATTGATTTTTGCGCTTGTTTGATTGCATTTTGAATATTTGCTTTTTTATCTGTACCGTATCCATGTTTTATTTTTTTGGGTTTTGATATTGCACTTACAGGAAATGCATTAGCATTCATCAGCTTTCCGGGCCTGAATTTAGGTTTTTGCGCAAGCTCGGTTCTTTTGCGATTGCTGATGATTTTTTCTTGAGCCTTGCGCCCTGCAACATAATTTTTCCATTTTTCAGCGGGCATGTCAATTCTTGCAATTTCACGTTCTTTTTTTGTCTTTCCTATTGTTCCAAGTGGTATGCTGCCCATGCGATCTTGACTCATAAGATCAACTCGTTGCCTTTTATTTTTGCTTTTTTGTAAAGGTGTTTTTACCGCCGATTTATTTGCTTTTTGTTTTGCGGGTTTTGCCACTCCAATCTTCCCAGC
>Ga0102865_1000619_pt1 | contig 9489 bp, 11 predicted proteins | sample Colrivmet1449C02_FD_78440 | JGI IMG/M metagenome (GOLD analysis project Ga0102865, IMG submission 78440) | Estuarine microbial communities from the Columbia River estuary - metaG 1449C-02 | ecosystem: Environmental > Aquatic > Marine > Intertidal zone > Estuary | place: USA: Columbia River...
CAGGATTCATATGTTGTTGTCGGTCGAGAAGCAAACCTCGCTCTGAAACCTCTCGGTCTAAGTGAATAGCCAACTGAGGGATACGCGCAACAGGCGACGCGACCGAGAACAAATGAGCATTACCGGCAGCATCGATAACACGCCCTGCAATTCCCAGGTCTCTATCGAGCCAAGAGTTAAGAAGAACGCCTCCGTAGATTTCTACACCTAGTTGTGACCAACCTGCAGTGACAATGTCCGGATTCGGACGCACACGAAGATTGGGTGAGTCCGTATGTGCACCAATAATTCGTAGTGATCCAGATGGTGTGCCCATGTGCCATGCAACGAGTGCACCATCTAACGAGAGATACCCCTTGATGGGAAGGTCCTTCGTGAGTGAATTGGTGGCACTGTAGCCAGCGCTATTAAGAACAGTTCCCGCACGATCGACTACATGGAAAGGGGTGGGGCATTGGTCGAGCCAGTGCATGAGACTGTGCACAGATAACTCAGCCATTGAACAGACCTATTGGTAAACCGCTTCCCCGTAGATGGGAAGTCTCGTTGACGGAAAGAATGCTTCTGTGACCTGCAGATGAAGCAGCAATGCGATGTATTGACGTGTAGTTCGGATAAAAGAATTGGTTTGACTCAAGACCGAGAACATGAGACAGGTACTCGTTGATGACGCCACCATGACACGTAACCACAGCAGTTCCACCTTTGTGTCGAGAGATGATCATCTCGAGTGATTCAATGACACGGTCGTGAAACTCCTCGGGAATTTCATCCGACGACCAACCACCGTCCATGATTTCGCGCCAACGAGGATCATTGGCTGCCTTCAACTCCTCTATAGGGATGTACTCGTTGGAGTTTTGGTCCCATTCGGCTACGCCGGCAACAATTTCGGGCGTTGCGCCGATGAACCCTGCGAGAGGATCTGCAGTCTGTTGGGCTCGCTTTAGCGGGCTTGTGTACAGCCCATCGATCTTCTCAACTCGCATGTATTCACCGAAGAGAAGCGCTTGTTCATGACCCTCTACAGACAACTCAGGGTCGGCAGGTCCATCTGTGTTTTCACGACGAACTGGTAAACCATGGCGAACAAGTATTAATTCCATTGGTATGGAATGATAAGAGAATGAAGAGCGCCAAGCATCATTCGTCTGATGATGGTCGCATATTTTCCGACGAAGTGGGGCCTGTCGACGGCCCATTAGTGGTGCTTATTCATGGCAGTTTGGATCGAAGTGCGGGAATGCTTCGACTGTCACGCCAATTACACGATGTTGCACGGGTGCTTCGGTATGACCGAAGGGGCTATGCCAAGTCTTGGCCGCATCCTGGTCCGTTCGCTGTTGCTAATCAAGTAGCTGATTTGAGTGATCTTCTAGCAGGTCGCTCCGCGGTCCTTATTGGGCACAGTTACGGCGGAAATGTCGCACTTGCTGCGGCACAAGTTATGGGCCATCAAATTAAGGGCGTGACAACGTACGAAACTCCCTTGTCGTGGTTCGATTGGTGGCCAGGAACTACCGCAGGATCGATAAGTGTTGCGTCTCATGTCGATGACGCTGCAGAGGCTTTTATGGTTCGTCTTATTGGGCTTGAGAGGTGGAATGCACTTCCTGAGAGAACAAAGACGGAACGACGTAGGGAAGGTGAAGCATTGGTTGGGGAGTTGTCTTCGCTGAGAGAATCCCCACCTTGGGAAGCGTCTAATATCAATACGCCGCTGTTGTGTGGATATGGCACACGTGGGTCTGCGCATCACGCAGACGGAGCGCGATGGCTCACAAGCAATATCTCCAATAGTTCACTCGCTTGTATTGACGGCGCTGGCCACAATGCGCACATGACGCATTCAGCAGAGTTTTCCCGTCTACTTGTGCGTCCTCACTTAGATAGTTGAGGAATTTTGAGAGTGATCTCTTGACCAAAGAAGTTGCAGGTTGCCTCGGGCATTTCCGCACTAATGGTTGTTGCCTCGGCCTGGACTTTGTTGGCGCAATCCACGATGGAAGAGCGTTGCGAATACCCGGCTAGTGCAATAGCTACGAAAACCACAAGGGAAACAACCTTGCCCACAACGTTTGATACCACTTTCATCAGAACCAAGCCGATGATGAGTGAGGCACCCGAAATGCCTAATGCGGCCGTTTTGATGGTCTCAATGTCGAATCCGGTTGATGTTGCTGCCCATATTGCGCTCATGCCCCCACCATAGATGCCCAGAAGCCCTTAGCCTTGACACTATGCCTGGACAGGATTTCACTGTTGCCGTTCTCATTGGGGGAGACAGTTCTCGTATGGGAACTGATAAAGCGACCTTTGAAGTGGAAGGTTCTTCCATGGCTTCTCGTGTGGTGCAAGCAGCCCATGAGGCTGGGGCGGCGCAAGTGTTTCTTATTGGTGGCCCTCAATCTCGCGCCAAGGGAATTGACGCAGTGTGGAAGAAGGATGCATTCCCTGGTGAAGGTCCACTTGGCGGTGTCATTACTTCGCTCAAGGCCGCTACGAACGATGCAGTAGTTGTTTTGTCGTGCGACATGCCGTTTATTACTCCGGCCGTGATTCAAAGTTTGGTTCGTGGTCTGGATGATGCACAGGCAACTGTTGGCCGCACCGATCGCCTTAATTGGTTGTGTGCTGCATGGTCTAAGGAAGAGTGCCTGACAACATTGCAGTCCGTGTGGAAACGCAATGAACGTGCCGTGCATCGTGCAGCAGTTCTGCTCGATGTCGCTGAGGTTCCCGTTCCAGCAATGGCGGTGCGAAACATCAATACTCCAGCAGACCTCGAGGCAACAGACGATGGAAGTACGGTGTAGCCATGGAATCTGCTGTGACTACTGATGAACTTGCTGGATTAAATGCTCCGATTGTCATCGATGTGCGCGAGGTCGATGAGTATGTATCCGGCCATGTGCCTGGGGCAATCAATATCCCGTTATCGGAACTGGTGGGGCGCGAGTCTGAGTGCGCGTTAGGCGAAACCGTTTACGTCATCTGTCAAGCAGGTGGCCGCAGTGCACGTGCTTGCGAGCATCTGGCGCAACAACCAAATCTTCAAGGAATGTCCTTTATCAATGTCTTGGGCGGCACTGGTATGTGGATCGCCGAGGATAAGAAAGTCGTTCTCGGTGCCGATCCCTTCTGAAATCCACTACGAGTGGATTGCCACAAATCACGACCTGCAGGAATTCGTTCAGTTTGCGATGCAAACGAACGAGTATTACCTAGATACCGAATTCCATCGTGAAAAGACTTATTACCCGCAGTTGGCGCTTATCCAAATCGCGTCGGGTGATCGTATTGCAGTAATTGATCCGATTTCTGCGGACGCGAAACTACTGCGGCCCCTACTTGAAGGACCGTACATGTGCATCCTGCACGCGGGTCAACAAGATTTGGATGTACTCACGCAGTCGCTGGGTTTCATTCCTTCACAGATGCTCGATACACAACTGTGCGCTGGGTTCATTGGTTACTCGCAACCGTCACTCGCATCGCTATTGCAAGCAAAGTTGAAAGTTGATGTTCCGAAAGGGGACAGGCTGACCGATTGGTTACGTCGCCCTTTAACGAAAGACCAATTGCGATACGCGGCTTCAGATGTTGCCTATCTCGCAGAACTTAGCAAACTAATTTTCGACGAATTGGAAGCCCGCGGGCGAATGCAGTGGGCACGAGATGCGTGCGAAGAATTGCGAACACGTCCAACCGGTCCACACGCTCCCCAAGATGCGTGGCTGCGCGTTAAGGATGTTCGCACTCTGAAAGGCAAGTCACGTTGGGTTGCTCAAGCTGTTGCGCATTGGCGCGAAGAACGTGCAATGGATCTCGATCTTCCTCCTCGTCATGTGTTGTCCGATATTGCAATCTTGGGAGTGGCGCAACGCACCCCAAGATCTACTGAAGATCTTCTTCAAAGTAGAGGCGTGGATAATCGTCATGCCAACGGAGCACAAGGCCGTGCCATATTGGAGGCAATTAGCGATGGTCTCAAGAAGTCCGCTGACGGCGATCTGTTCTTCCCATCTTCGGATGGAGACGATGTGGACAAATCTCTTCGACCAGCAGCCACATTGGTCTCTGCATGGATAACCGAACTTGCTCGGCAATCAGACCTAGATGCGGGTCTCTTAGGCACACGTAAAGACATCACGGACTTACTAAACAAATCTGAAAGTGCTCGTCTACGCCACGGATGGCGAGCAGAGATCGTCGGAAATGACATCGAAGACCTGGTGGCAGGCAGAAAAGCCCTCACATTCAGCCCAGACAACGGTGCTGGTCTGCGACTAGTTGCTATCCAGGAGTCGTGAGGCAATTACCGTCTTTTTGTCTCATTTCCGTGTAGAATTTAGGTAATTGTCCATACGGCACTTGTGCCACACACTGTTCGGAGACCGACCGTGAAAAAGGGTCGACATCGCCGGTTCGAAGAAGCGCGGAAACTGAAGCAAGCCGGCCCTAGTGCCGCGGACCTAGGTCTGGGCGAGTCTTCACGCAGTAGCTCTTCTGAAGACGACGAATACGCAGCCATCGCAGAGCGCTATGGGGTGCGCTTCGACGACGAGGACGAAGAAACCGAAGACGACCTCGACTAGTTCGGAAAGCCGAACTGAGAAATACCCCCATGACTACTCAATTACGTAACGTTGCCCTAGTGGCGCATGTCGATCACGGCAAAACCACACTCGTGGACACTCTTCTTCGTTCAACTGGAACGTTTGCGGCTCACCAGGCAGTTGTCGACCGAGTCATGGACTCAGATGATCAAGAACGCGAGCGTGGCATCACCATTCTCGCCAAGGCTGCTCGCATCACCTATGGGGACACCCTCATCAACCTTGTTGACACCCCAGGTCACGCGGACTTTGGCGGCGAGGTTGAACGTGCATTGGCGCTAGTAGACGGCATTGTGTTGCTCGTTGACGCTGCTGAAGGCCCATTGCCTCAGACTCGATACGTGTTGTCAAAGGCTCTAGGGCTTGGTCTTCCAGTTATTTTGGTGATCAATAAGGTGGACCGTGGCGACGCCCGTCCTGATGAAGTGCTGGAAGAAGTAGAGCAATTGTTCCTCGACCTGGCCAGTTCTGATGATCAACTCGGTTTCCCTGTTATCACGGCAGTCGCACGTGAAGGTCGCGCCATGATGGGAATCGGAATGCCGGCACCTGATGCCGATCTTTCTTGCCTTCTCGACACAATCCTTACGACCGTTCCTGCGCCAACTGGTGATCCAACAGCTCCGCTCACCGCTCTTGTCACCAACCTTGACGCTTCCGATTACCTAGGTCGTCTTGCAATTGGTCGTGTGCATAGCGGCGTTATGTCGAAGGGTCAGACTGTTGCGTTGTGGGGCAAGGACACTGACGGCAATCCTCTCAAGCGTCGTATTGCTCAACTGAGTGTCTTTGACGGCATTGGTCGTACAGAAGTCGACTCCATTTCAGCTGGCGACCTTTTTGTGCTCGCTGGTATTTCTGAAGTTGAAGTGGGTGACACCATTTCAGGAACTGATGTCAACGCTCCACTGGCACGCTTAGAAGTTGACGAGCCGGTTATTCGAATGGCATTCGGTGTGAACACCTCGCCATACGCCGGACGCGATGGCAAGTTCGTAACTAGTCGACACCTGAAGGATCGATTGAGTAAAGAGATTCTCGGAAACGTATCTATCAAAATCACAGACACAGACTCCCCAGATGTCACGAGTGTTGCTGGTCGTGGTGAATTGCAGCTTGCTGTACTTATTGAGAACATGCGACGCGAAGGTTTTGAACTTCAAGTTGGTCGCCCTGAAGTTATTACAAAAGAGATCAATGGCAAGAAGCACGAGCCGCTTGAGTCGGGAACGTGTGACGTTCCTGACGAGCACGTCGGCACAATCACGCAGGCATTGGCTCCGCGAAAGGGTCGCGTAACCGACTTGCGTCCTGGCGACCCTGGTCGCACAATCGTCTCTTTCGAGGCTCCATCACGTGGGCTCATCGGCTTCCGTTCGATGTTGATGAGTTCGACGCGTGGAACAGCACTCTTGCACCAGACTCATGCGGGTTGGACCGCCTGGGTAGGAGAGTTGCCTCACCGGATGGGTGGCGCAATGATTGCTGACCGCATTGGTTCAACTACTGGCTATGCGCTCGACAACCTTCAACTTCGTGGCGAACTATTCGTGGAGCCAGGCGTTGAGGTGTACGAGGGAATGATCATCGGTGAATCTGCACGCGGTGATGAGATGGTCGTCAACTGTGTTCGCGCCAAGGAAAAGACAAACATTCGCACACACAGCCACGACGATGGCCCCAAACTTGCAGCCCCAGTTGTGCATACTTTAGAAACTGCTATCGAGTGGATTGGTGACGACGAACTAGTGGAAGTCACTCCAAAGAACATTCGTATTCGTAAGCGCGGTCTCGCCTTAGAAGATCGTCGCCGCGCCGCTAAAAAAGGTTAATCCTTCTTGCGTAATGCAGGGTGAGGAAGCGGAACGCCAACAGGTGCAGACAGCATCTTGACAAGAATGGCATATGACTTCTTGCCCATGATCTCTGTGAGTTCATCTGAGAAGAATGTGTACGTAGGGTCTTTGCCTATAAATGAGTCACTGGACTCGGTGCACCACCAATGGAAGTCGTCTCCGCCTTCGCCCCAGTCGCGCCTCTTCCATTCTCTGATGGTTGAGACAACATAGCCACCGTCTTCAACATGTTCTTCAAGACGTACGGGGACCTGCCAACACACATCTGGTTTCCAATCCATGTGGCGCTCTCCAGCTTCTTCAGCAGCGATATGGAATGCACAGCCGGTACCACCTTCAAAACCGGGTGGGTTGTGGAAAATACACGCACCATTCACTACGCGTGTCTTTGATTCGCCATCTTTGTTTGTAGTGAACCAGCCCTTGTCTTTTGCTTTGGCTTTGTTTTTCCAGTGCTTGCCAGATAGACGCTTCACATACTTCTTGACGTTCTTCAGATCTTTCTCGTCGAGAAAGTGTGCACCAAAGGAGCAGCAACCTTGCATTAGTTCAGGAGTGGGGTCGTCGTGAACGCCTTGGCATCCTTGGCCGTAAATGCACTTATAGCTTGATCGCAAGAATGTTGCGTCAATCATCCAGGTACGGAGTTCATCTGGATCTTCGAAACTGATCCATTCGTGGGGTTGTTCTTCTCTAGGCACGGAGACAACGCTACGCCATAGAGGTGGTGCCACATCGCATCGTCTCGTCTGTGGCAATCTGTTTACCCATCGGCAACCTAGGAGCAACATGGAAACTGTGGACGACATCATCAGCCAACTGGAGTCGATTAGTGATTCATTGAACGATTGCGCTATGTCTTTGCTTTCCGAAGCAATTAGAGAAGGCCACTCGGAACGCCCACCGATGGAGAAGAAAATCTCACAGGCACGACGTGCTGTAGAGAAGGCTCTGCAGCACTTACGCCAAGGCTAAAAGACGTTTATTGCGTCTATTAGGCCCCGCAGGTCTGCGAAACCTTTGGGTGTGTAGTGAAGACCAATGCGTGCCATCGATACAACGTCATTGTCCTGTATCTCTTGTGAGGTCGCTTGCATCTGGCGAATGACGCCGCCTTCAGCAATCCAAGCGAACTCTTCCTGTACCGCTTTGAATGCCTGCTCAGGTATTGGACGATTCATGCGAATGACTAGTTCGTCATCCACGAAGCGAATGGAGTGATAGTTCCGATAGAAGCCTGTAATGACCGAAACAGCTTCTGAGACACTGCTCGTAATGGTGTACAAAGAAGTATCTGAAGGCGAGATAAGGCCCTGATCGATCAATAGGGGTTCAATGGACTTCATCAATGGCGTCCAGAAGGGCGCGCCTGGAACTTCCAGAAACACGATGGGAACAGGTACGGATTTCGCTGTTTGAGCAAGCGTCAGCAGTTCAAAGGTTTCATCGAGGGTGCCAAAACCACCGGGAAGACAAAGGAACGCGTGAGACTCTTTGACAAGCATCAACTTGCGAGTGAAGAAATAGCGCATGCTGACGTATTTCTCATCGCCTGCGATTACAGAGTTGGCTCCTGATTCAAACGGTAGCCGTATCGAAACTCCAATTGAGTTGGCTCGGCCAGCCCCCAGCATGCCAGCTTCCATAATTCCAGGGCCGGCTCCGGTGACAACCATGTATCCCTGTTCGGCCAAAGCAGCCGCTGTTTGCGCGGTGACTGCGTAGATCGGATTGTCAGCAGTTGTACGAGCGGATCCAAAGATGCTCACTTTGCGCGTTTCGCGATAAGGGGCAAACATTTCGAACGCCCGAGACATCTCGTTGATTGCTGACGATGCGATCTTTATGTCGAGTGAGGATGAGTTACCTTCACTCAAATCTGCGGTCGTAGACAACATCTGAAGTAGAAAACGAATGTCCGACTTGCTTCTACTTGAATTAGATAGAACTGACGCGAGGCGCTCAAGAACCTTGTCTTTAGAGTCGCCCGTTGACGCCATTAGAGAGTGGCTGCCTTTGTTTCTAATGCATGAATGAGTTCTTCAAAACTTTGGATAAACGAAGCAACGCCTTCGCGTTCCAACTGGTCTGCGACTTCGTCTACGTCAATTTGATTCATTGCCAATTGCGCCCATTGGCGACGCGAAACGGAAATATCTTTATCAATCGTGCATGCGATCGTGCCGTGGTCTGCGAAGGCGTGCAACGTAGGTTCGGGAAGCGTGTTGACAGTGTTCGGTCCAATGAGTTCGTCCACATACTTCGTATCTGGATAATCGGGATTCTTAGTAGAGGTAGATGCCCATAACGGACGTTGAACCTTTGCGCCGGCTTCTTTCATTCGTTCCCATCGCGGACCACTGAATGTCTTTTCAAATAATGCGTAGGCGAGACGGGCTTGATTAACAGCGGCCGTGCCACGCAATGCGAGTGCATCTGAAGTGCCGAGAGCATTCAGGCGTTTATCGATCTCATTATCAACTCGACTAATGAAGAAACTGGCAACGCTTGAAATGCCAGCCGGTGAGAGACCTGACTCAACTCGTTGTTCAATACCGTCAATGTATGCGTTCATAACATCTTGGTACCTCGACAGACTGAAGATGAGAGTGACGTTGACATTTCGCCCTTCAGCAATCATTTCTCGAATCGCTGGAACACCCTCTTGCGTTGCTGGAATCTTGATCATTACGTTCGAGCGGTTAACGGCCTCATGTAGACGACGTGCGGCCGACAAAGTTCCAGACCCATCGTGAGCAAGTCGTGGATCTACCTCCACGCTGACGAAGCCATCTCCACCGTTTGACGACTCATATAGACCCTGGAAAACATCTGCAGCTCCATTGATGTCTGAAATCACCATTTCCCAATATGCATCCAGGGGAGTCGTACCCTTTGCCAATTCCTCAGCAAATTGACTGTCGTAGTCGTTGCTGCCTTGAATCGCTTTTTGAAAAATCGTTGGATTAGACGTGAGGCCTCGCACTCCATTCTTTACAAGATCTGCGAGTGCA
>Ga0102865_1000621_pt1 | contig 9472 bp, 6 predicted proteins | sample Colrivmet1449C02_FD_78440 | JGI IMG/M metagenome (GOLD analysis project Ga0102865, IMG submission 78440) | Estuarine microbial communities from the Columbia River estuary - metaG 1449C-02 | ecosystem: Environmental > Aquatic > Marine > Intertidal zone > Estuary | place: USA: Columbia River Estuary...
AATCCAGACGAAGTAGTTGCAATTGGAGCGGCTATTCAAGGTGGTGTATTAACCGGTGATGTAAAAGATGTCTTGTTATTAGACGTTACTCCGCTTTCTTTAGGTATCGAAACTATGGGTGGTGTGTTTACTAGATTAATTGAATCTAATACCACAATCCCTTCTAAAAAATCGGAAGTATTTTCAACTGCATCAGATCAACAACCATCGGTAGAAATCCATGTATTACAAGGAGAGCGCCCTATGGCTAATCAAAACAGAACCATTGGTCGTTTCCATTTAGATGGTATTCCACCGGCTCCTAGAGGCGTGCCTCAAGTAGAAGTTACTTTTGATATTGATGCAAACGGTATTTTAAATGTAAGCGCAAAAGATAAAGGAACAGGCAAAGAGCAAAAAATTCGTATTGAAGCAAGTTCTGGATTATCTGATGAAGATATCAAAAAAATGAAACGCGAAGCAGAAGAAAATGCAGAAGTAGATCGTAAAACAAAAGAAGAAGCAGATTTAATTAACGCAGCCGATTCATTGATTTTCACAACAGAAAAACAATTGAAAGAATACGGTGAAAAATTATCTGCTCCAAATAAAGAAGCGATTGAAGCGGCACTTGCCAAATTGAAAGAAGCACATACTGCTAAAAATTTCGAAGAGTTAGCAACAGCACAAGAAGCTTTAAACGCAGCTTGGACAGCAGCTTCGGAAGAATTGTATAAAGCAACGCAAGCAGCAGGAGCTGCTGGAGAAAATCCAGGAGCAGGCCCAGAAGCAAGCGCAGACGACAACGTGCAAGATGTAAACTTCGAAGAAGTAAAAGAAGACGAAACAAAAGAAGGCGAAGCAAAATAATTAAGCTTTCTTATATAAAAAAAAGCCTCCGAATTTTCGGAGGCTTTTTTTGTTACCAAATTTTAATGCGTTGACTTTCGTCTCGCCAAAGTTTATCTCCTTTTTGTATGTTGAATGCTTTATAAAATTCATCAATATTTACTACGGGTCCATTCACTCTAAATTCACTAGGTGAATGCACATCGCTCATAATTTGTCTTGCTAAATTTTCGGGGCGTCTATTCACCATCCAAGCATAACCATAGGCTAAGAAGTAACGCTGATCTGCAGTTAAGCCATTAATCATTTCGTTGTTTTTACCTTGTTTGGTTTTTTTGAATGCTTCGTATCCCATTACCACACCACCTAAATCGGCAATGTTTTCGCCTTGTGTAGCTTCGCCATTTACATGCATACTATCTAATACTACATAGGCACTGTATTGCGCCACAATGGCTTTTGTTTTTTCGGTAAATTTTTCGCGGTCTTGTTTGGTCCACCAGTCTTTTAAGTTTCCATCTTCATCGTATTGACTGCCTTGGTCATCAAAGCCATGTGTAATTTCGTGTCCAAAAGTAGAACCTCCAATAATGCCATATAAAACAGCGTCGTCGGGCATTTGTCCTTCAAAACCGGGTACAATAATATTACAAGCAGGCACTACAATTTCGTTATCTACTGGATTGTAATAAGCATTGTAAGTTTGTGGCGTCATCTCCCATTCTGTTTTGTCTACGGGCTTACCATATTTTTGAATGCTTCTTTCGAAAGACCACTGGTTAATGTTTTTGATGTTTGTTAAATAAGCATCGCGTGTAATTTTCACGCTCGAAAGATCTTTCCATTTATCTGGATAGCCAACCTTCATACTTACTTTTGCTAATTTACTCAAGGCCTTTGTTTTGGTTTCGGCCGACATCCAGCTAAGCGTTTTAATATGATCTGCATAAACAGTTCTAATGTTTTCGCCAATTTCTAGTAATTTTTCTTTGGTACCTTTTGGTAAGTAATTAGCTACATAAATTTGTCCTACTAATTCGCCCAATGCACCATCTGTTTGCTCTACGATTCTTTTGTAGCGCGGCTTTTGGCTTTTAGTACCAGACATGGTTGTGCTATAAAAATTAAAATTAGCTATTTCGAAATCTTTGTTTAAATAAGACGCATAATTATTAATAACATTCCAAGTTAAATAGGCTTGCCAATCTGCAATCGTAAATTTAGTTAAGCTTTCGCCTAGCGCAGACACAAATTCTGGTTGCCCAACAATAATACTATCGACATTTTTTAAACCATAAATACTTAACATATTTTCGAAAGAAATATTTTTGCTCAACTTGCTCAGTTGTGCTACCGACATTTTATTATAGTTTTTATATGGATCGCGGGTGTCGGCTAATTTTCTGCTCGCTTTAGCCAAGGCCGTTTCAATTTGAAAAACAGCATTCGTTTTTTTGCTTGCATTGTTTTGGTTTTCGCCTAGCAATACAAATATATTGGTAATGTGCTTTTGGTATTCGTTGCGAATATTGACCGTTCTGGCATCGCTGTTAAAATAATAGTCGCGGTCTGGAAGGCCTATTCCGCCTTGATATAAAGACACCGCATATTGACTCGATTTTTTATCGTCTCTGCCTACAAATAAATTAAACAAAGGCGAAACGCCAATCTTATTGAGATTGGCAATATTTTGCATCAAGCCGTTCAGGTCTTTAATGGCTGCAATTTGATTTAATTCTTCTTGTAATGGTTGAACGCCAAGTTTTTCAATGGTAAGGGTATCCATACCACTTGAGTAGAAGTCGCCTATTTTTTGTTCGTTACTGCCTTCGGCTGCGTCTTTTGTTGCCGCTGCTTTTTGGCAGATAGCAAAAACAGCACTGTTAATGGTATCTTGAATGGTTCTGAAAATACCATTGCTGTTTTCGGTACTAGGTATTGGATTATTTTTAAACCAATTGTTATTGGCATATAGGAAAAAGTTTTCGCCAGCACTTGTGCTGCTGTCTATATGATTGACAATTGGATCTGACGCTTTGTCGATTGTCTTTTGAGAACAAGCACTTAGCAGTAAAACACTTGCTGCGAATATTATTTTTTTCATAAGCTTATTTTAAATATTTAAAGTCTTGGCCATTTTTAATCACCAATAACGATTCGTAAATTAATTGGATCACATTTTCTACGTCTTCTTTATGAATCATTTCTACCGTAGTATGCATATATCTTAAAGGCAATGAAATCAATGCAGATACTACGCCGTCGTTAGAATAAGCAAAGGCATCGGTATCGGTTCCAGTAGATCTCGAAGAAGCTTGTCTTTGAAAAGGAATATTATTTTTTTCGGCAGTTTCAATAATTAATTTATTTAAATTTAATTGAACTGCAGGGGCATAAGATACTACAGGGCCTTTACCACAAGCTAAATCGCCTTGGGTAATTTTGCTAATCATTGGCGTGCTGGTATCGTGCGTTACATCGGTAACGATGGCTACATTCGGTTTAATTTTATGTGCAATCATTTCGGCGCCACGCAATCCAATTTCTTCTTGAACCGAATTCACAATGTATAAACCGAATGGTAATTTCTTTTTGTTTTCTTTTAATAACCTAGCTACTTCTGCAATCATAAATCCACCTGCTCTGTTATCTAAAGCTCTGCCCACATAATAGCGATCGTTCAAGGTCATGAATTCGTCTACGAATGTGACCACGCAACCTACATGAATACCTTTTTTCTCTACTTCTTCTTTGCTAATGCAACCACAGTCAATAAAAATATTTTTCAATGAAGGAGATTCTTCTTTTTCACCACTTCTGGTATGAATGGCTGGCCAGCCGAACACGCCATTTACAATGCCATTGTCGGTATGAATATTTACGCGCATAGAAGGTGCAATCTGGTGATCCGAACCGCCATTGCGAATCACATAAATTAATCCATCGCTAGTAATATAATTAACATACCACGAAATTTCGTCGGCATGCGCTTCGATCACCACTTTATAAGGCGCCTTTGGATTAATGATTCCCACGGCAGTGCCGTAGTTATCTACATAAGTTTCGTCTACTAATGGACGAATATAATCTAGCCAAATTTTCTGGCCGCTTTTTTCGTAAGAAGTAGGAGACGCATTGTTGATGTATTTTTCGAAAAATGCAATCGACTTAGCGGTTGTTACTATTTTAGTTTTGCTAGCAGCTTTGGCTGCAGGCTTGGTGGTAGTTTTTTTTGCCATGAGGGATTTATTTTTTACAATGGAATATTTCCATGTTTTTTTCTTGGGTTTTTAACTGCTTTATTTTCTAGCATTTTAAATGCTTTAATTAATTTATTTCTAGTTTCCGAAGGTTCAATCACTTCGTCTACAAAGCCTCTTTCTGCTGCTCTGTATGGGTTTGCAAAGAGATCCGAATATTGTTTTTCTTTCTCTAACCATTTTGCTTGCGAATCGCTTGCTTCCGAAATTTCTTTTTTGAAAATAATTTCTGCGGCACCTTTTGCGCCCATCACGGCAATTTCTGCACTTGGCCAAGCATAATTCATGTCTGCTCCAATATGCTTCGAATTCATTACGTCGTAAGCGCCACCATAGGCTTTTCTGGTAATGACCGTAATGCGAGGAACGGTAGCTTCGCAAAATGCATATAATAGTTTGGCGCCATTGGTGATGATGGCGTTCCATTCTTGATCGGTGCCTGGTAAAAAACCGGGCACATCTTCAAACACCAATAATGGAATATTAAAACAATCACAAAATCTCACAAATCTTGCTGCTTTGATAGAAGCGTTGTTATCGAGAACGCCTGCTAAGAACATAGGCTGATTGGCAACAATACCAATGCTTTTGCCGGCTAAGCGACCAAAACCAACCACAATATTTTCTGCGTAATTTTTATGTACTTCTAAAAAAGAATCCGCATCAATTACTTCTGCAATCACTTCGCGAATATCGTAAGGCTGATTGGCGTTTTCTGGAATGATGTTATTGAGTTTTGTTCTTGTTTCGTTAGCCGCTTCGTAAGGAATTGAAGGAGCCGCTTCGTCGCAATTTTGCGGCATAAAACTTAAGAGTTTTTTAATGTGCTCAATACATTCTATTTCGTTGGCACATGAAAATTGCGTCACGCCCGATTTAGTAGAATGCGTAGACGCTCCGCCTAATTCTTCGGCGCTTACTATTTCGTGTGTAACTGTTTTCACCACATTTGGTCCTGTTACAAACATGTAAGAAGTATTTTCGACCATTAAAATAAAATCGGTGATCGCAGGTGAATACACCGCACCTCCGGCGCATGGGCCCATAATGCCAGATAGCTGTGGAATTACACCCGAAGCCATGGTATTACGATAAAAAATATCTGCATAGCCACCCAAAGACACAACACCCTCTTGGATTCTAGCGCCTCCCGAATCATTCAAGCCAATTAATGGTGCACCATTTTGTAAAGCTAAATCCATGATGCGACAAATTTTTTCGGCATGTGTTTCTGAAAGTGAACCACCAAAAACCGTAAAGTCTTGAGAAAAAATATAAGTGGTACGGCCATTAATGGTACCGTATCCAGTTACTACGCCATCGCCTAAGTATTGCTCGTTTTCTAATCCAAAATCTTTAGAACGATGGGTAACCATCATGCCAATTTCTTCGAAAGAACCTTCGTCTACTAAAAAGTGAATACGCTCTCTAGCAGTTAATTTTCCTTTTTTATGTTGGGCATCAATTCTCGCTTGACCACCACCTAAAAGTGCAGCCGCTTTTTTTTCGTTTAGTAATGCTAATTTCTTTTCCATTTAATTTTTGATGATTAAAAATGAATTATTCTTTGTCCATAAATGGATAACGGTAATCTTTTGCTGGATCAAATGTTTCTTTGATGGTTCTAGGAGAAACCCATCTCAATAAATTAATCATCGAACCTGCTTTATCGTTCGTGCCCGAACCTCTTGCGCCGCCAAAGGGCTGTTGCCCAACTACCGCACCGGTACATTTATCATTGATATAAAAATTACCTGCCGCGTTTTCTAATTTTCTAGTAGCTAATTCAATTGCGTAACGATCTTGTGCAATGATTGCGCCGGTTAAAGCATAAATAGAAGTAGTGTCTACGATGTCTAAAGTTTCTTCGAATTTGGCATCATCAAAAACATGAATGGTTAATACGGGTCCGAATAATTCTTCGCACATGGTTACATATTTTGGATCTTGCGCCACAATAATAGTTGGTTCAATAAAATAGCCAACAGATTTATCGTAGTTTCCTCCGGCAATAATTTCTACACTTTTATCTTGTTTTGCTGCATCGATATAAGAGGCTAATTTATTGAAAGATTTTTCGTCGATCACCGCGTTGATAAAGTTTTCAAAATTTTCTGTACCACCCATTTTAAAAGTAGCCATATCGTGTTGAATTCTTTCTTTAATGGCAGGCCAAACTTTACTAGAAATATACACGCGAGATGCCGCAGAACATTTTTGTCCTTGGTATTCAAATGCCCCACGCATAATGGCTACACTGGCTGCAGCTACATCTGCCGATTCGTGTACTACAATAAAATCTTTACCGCCTGTTTCGCCTACAATGCGAGGATAGGTTTTGTATTGATGAATATTATTTCCAATACTTTTCCAAATATCTTGAAAAACAGCAGTTGAACCGGTAAAGTGAATACCTGCAAAATCTGGATGTTTAAAAATTACTTCGCCTGCTTGTGGACCAGAAACATAAACTAAATTTATTACGCCATCGGGTACACCAGCTTCTTTAAAAATTTCCATTAAAACATTAGCAGAATAAATTTGAGTATTCGAAGGCTTCCACACCACTACGTTACCCATCATGGCAGCAGAAGTGGGTAAGTTTCCTGCAATGGCTGTAAAGTTGAACGGCGTTAATGCAAAAACAAAACCTTCGAGAGGTCTTTGCTCAATGCGGTTCCACATGCCCTTTCCAGAGCCAACTTGTTGTCCGTAAATCTCAGACATATACGCCACATTGTATCTTAGAAAATCGATGATTTCGCAAGCCGCGTCTATCTCTGCTTGAAATGCATTTTTAGATTGCCCCAACATAGTGGCTGCGTTTAATTTATATCTGTAGGGTCCGGCAATTAAATCGGCTGCTTTTAAAAATATGGCAGCGCGTTGTTCCCAGGCCAATGCAGCCCAAGCTTTTTTTGCTTTTAATGCAGCATCAATTGCTTGACTCACATGCTTTGCCTCTCCTTTATGAAAGTGGCCTAATACATGTTGGTGATCATGAGGAGGCGTAATGGTTTCTTTGTTTCCACTGCGAACTTCTTGTCCACCAATGTACATTGGAATATCTACTTGCGTAGCGCGTGCTTGTTCGATTGCTTTTTTTAAAGCGGCTCTTTCTGGACTTCCAGGAGCATAATTATAAATAGGTTCGTTTACTGGTTTTGGAACCACAAAAAATCCGTTTGACATAGTATAGTTGTTTTAAACAAACATACCCATTCTAAGGGTTTTATACAAGCTAAAAATCCGTATAATAGGTGTATTAGCGTAGTTTTTGGCTTATTTTTTTTGAATTTAGGACAGCTTAGAAAGATGCCGAGCATTTTTTTATAATTTAGCTTTTTGAATTTTAAAAAGTTCGCCTAATTGCGAACGGTAATTTGTATAATTTTGCTTTATGAAAAAGAGGCTTCATTTATTCTTTCCTATTTTATTTTGTCTGTTGTTGAGCATGTTTATTGCCTGTGAGCAACCTCAATTAATAGATATAGAAGGGTCTGAGCCATTTTCAAAATTAAAAGACACCGACGGGGTAGAATATGTTACCGTAAAAATTGGCACACAAACTTGGATGGCAGAAAATTTACGCACCACCAAGTATAATGATGGCAAGCCAATTCCAATGGTCACTTCAAACATTGATTGGAAAAATTTAAAAACGCCAGGCTATTGTTGGTACAATAATGATTCTGTGTTTTTTAGAACAAAATATGGCGCAATGTATAATTGGTATGCCATTAGCTCCGGAAAATTAGCGCCAAAGGGATGGAGAATACCAAGCGATTCGGATTGGTCTGCGTTAGAAAATTATTTAAGAGCAAATAGTTATAATTACAACTTAAGCAAAACTAGTAATGATTTTGCAAAATCTTTAGCATCAAAAGTTTATTGGTCTAGCTCTGAAGTGGTAGGCGCAGTAGGCAATGTAGACTATCCAGCTTTAAGAAATAAAACAGGCTTCAACGCTATGCCTGGTGGCTATCGACTAGAAGACGGCATCTTTAGCAACGAAGGTAATATTGGTTATTGGTGGACCGCTACAAACAATTCTAATACAATTTCAAAGGCATGGTATCGTTATATTTATTATGATGAATCAGCCATGGGTCGTAATAATTTTCTGAAGTCCAGGGGTTATTCGATTCGTTGCATCAAGAATTAACAAGCCTTTTTTAGTACCTTAGATTTATGAATTTTTTGAGATATAGCACTTTTCCTTTTACCCTGCTTTATTACTTAGTGGTGTGGTGTAGGAATAAGTTATATGATATTGGTTTTTTATCTTCCAAAAAATATCTGGTACCTACCATTGGTGTCGGCAATTTAGTGGTAGGTGGTGCAGGCAAAAGTCCAACCATAGAATATCTAATTCGATTGTTATCTCCAACCTTTAACGTGTCAACCTTAAGTAGGGGTTATGGAAGAAAAACAAAAGGTTTTATTCAAGCAAATGAGTTTTCTAGCCCAATTGAAATTGGCGACGAGCCTACCCAATTCAAACAAAAGTTTCCATTAGTTAATGTAGTTGTTTCTGAAAACAGACAATTAGGGATGGAGCATTTAGTAAACGATGCGCAAGTGGTTTTATTAGATGATGCATTTCAGCATAGAAAAGTAAAACTAGGTTTATCGATTTTATTGTTTGATTATAATGCTTTATTTCAAAAAGACTGGTTATTGCCAATGGGAAATATGCGCGAACCAATTTCCTCAAAAAGCAGAGCAGATATTATTTTAATTACTAAAACACCTAAATTATTTTCTCCAATGGAACGTAGAAGGGTGTTGTCTTTTTTTAAAACGAACCCAAAGCAGCACTTGTTTTTTTCTTATTTGAATTACCGTAATCCAGTGCCTTTAAATAGCGAGCAAACTGCCTTTGATGCGGCCTTAGCAACAACAAATACAGTGGTTTTGGCTTTAACAGGCATTGCCAATCCTGCACTATTTTTAAATCATATTTCGGCTAAAAACTATAAAAATACTATCCCATTTTCTTTTCCAGATCACCACGATTTTTCTGAAAAAGATTTTCAAAAAATAAAAAAAGCATTTGCAGAAACTACTGCTGTTCAAAAAATAATATTAACAACAGAAAAAGATGCGATGCGCTTAAAGTATTCGAAGCACTATGCAATGATCGAGCACTTACCTATTTATTATATTCCTATTGAGGCAGAAATACACGAACAAGACAAAGTAAAATTTGATCAATTAATTCTAAAATATGTTAGCGCAAGTTAAAAACACTACAGAATATATACAACGAATCATCGGCGATTTTGAACCCGAAATTGGTATAATTTTAGGCACTGGCCTTGGCGGTTTGGTGCAAGAAATGGAAGTTAAATATGAGTTATTGTATTCGATGATTCCCGACT
>Ga0102865_1000622_pt1 | contig 9456 bp, 5 predicted proteins | sample Colrivmet1449C02_FD_78440 | JGI IMG/M metagenome (GOLD analysis project Ga0102865, IMG submission 78440) | Estuarine microbial communities from the Columbia River estuary - metaG 1449C-02 | ecosystem: Environmental > Aquatic > Marine > Intertidal zone > Estuary | place: USA: Columbia River Estuary...
AGTCTGAGTTGGCGTTTCAGTATTTGTTGGTGTTAAAGTATTTGTTGGTGTTACAGTCTGAGTTGGCGTTTCAGTATTTGTTGGTGTTACTGTTGGAGTTGGTGTATTAGTAGGTGTTTCAGTATTTGTAGGTGTTACTGTTTGAGTTGGCGTTTCAGTATTTGTAGGTGTTACTGTCTGAGTTGGCGTTTCAGTATTTGTAGGTGTTACTGTCGGAGTCGGAGTAAGTGTATTAGTAGGTGTTACTGTCTGAGTTGGCGTTTCAGTATTTGTTGGTGTTACTGTAGGTGTTGATGTTTGAGAAGTTGTTGGTGTTACTGTTGGAGTTGATGTTGTTGTAACACTTGGTGTAACCGTAGGTGTTAAAGTTTGAGTATTCGTTGGTGTTACTGTAGGTGTTGGAGATGGTGTTGTTGGAGCACCTGCGTTAGTGGTGGTTGGTGTTGGTGTTAATGTTGGTGTTAAAGTGTTGGTTGGCGTTAATGTTGGTGTTGGTGTAACTGTTCGTGTTGGCGTTGGTGTTAATCCTGAACAAGCCGCAGGGTCTGAAAGTATAATTTCAACACCATTATACATGTCAGTCCTTGAAGCACCTGTATAAACTGCCGTTGTTCCTGTTGTTCCTGTGTAAATATCAAAAGGACCTACAGCATTATTTACACCATCAAATCTTATAATAACACTTTGAGAGCACGCAGTAACTGAGTATTGTGACGAGACAGGGTTATCACAACCGCTTGCCGTATTTACTACAATAATTTCATAATTTACCGCCATCTAATTTTTGATTTCCTATATAAATACAAAGACATTATAGTTTTTAAATGAAACATTAAATAATTTAAAATAAAAGTTAAAATTAAATAGTAAAATCACAACTTGGAGGTTCAAGAATAATATTATAAATACAATCTGAAGCAACCACTTGAATTGTAAATCCGCAACCATATCTACACTCAAGAATTTTAAATTTTGAACATCCATTAGCATCAGTTATTTTTAACATGATTGCCGGTGCGTTATCAAATAATACTGGAAGATAAAAATTTTCAACAGGTGGAACCGCTCCTCCAATTGTTCCAACAAAGTATTCGTTATTACCATAAACATCAGAAACATACACCTGATATGGTGATGTACCTGTTATTGATATGATTTCTATCATTGCCATTTTAACTCACACAATTAATATCGTATTGGATTATTAGGTCAATTATAATTTGTTGGTTTGCCAATTCACCTTCTGTGGCTATTGTTACAACACTTGATACCGTATCAATTGTAACACTACTAACACCTGGTATTGACAATAAAATTGTTTCAACCGCATCATACCATTGTTGATTGGTTGGAATGTCTAATAATGTTGTACCCGTATAAAAAGAATCGGTATATGTTACACCACTAACTTCCACTTGAGCAACAAAAGTTGCCTCACTTAATAAACAATTGGTGTGACCAGATATAATATCATAATAGCCTTCATTTAACATTTGAAGAATACCTCGTTCAGTCCCTGAAGTATATTGAAATTCTCTTTCACACATTGTGTAAATTTGATATGTTGATTCAATTGATGTACAACTTATAATTGTACTTCTTGCTTGAACACATCCGTTATCATCAACTATTGTTAAACTGTATGTTCCACCCGTAAGACCTGTTACAGTTATATTTGGTGGATTACCACTAACATTATCAGACCAAGTAAATGTAAATGGTGGTGTACCTGAACTAATCAATGCCGTGATTGTACCACCTGAACCAGTTCCACAACCTGTTGGATATAAAGAATATTGTAATGGTGTACCGTATGATACCGTAACATTTCCTGATTGAACACAACCTGTTGTATCAGTCACCGTATAACCATAAGTACCAGTTCCTAATTCACCAAACGTTGCTGCACTAAAATTAGTGTTAACGGACTGACCTGTACTTAATTGATAAGTATATGGTGCGGTACCACCTGTTGATAATGTAAGTGTAACACTACCATTATTTAAATTACAAGTTGAACCTGAACTTGATGTTGTTACACTATAAAGATTTTCGGCTATGATGGTTATTTCTTGTTCATATAAACAACCACTACTATCAGAAACATAAACAGTATAAGTTCCACTTTCCAAATTAACAAAATCATAAATAGTTGAATTTGAAACCGCATTAACTGTTGATGAATCAGGATAAACTAATGTATATGTATATGGAATTTCACCACCGTCTAATGTAATTGATATTTTACCATCACTACTACCACAAGTAGAGTTAGTTTGAGTAACAGATAAACTATTAAATGTATTTGGCGTTTGTAAAACTGTTGAAAATGTCGCTTTACATAAAGCTGCGTCAGTAATATCTACTGAGAATGGTCCTGCCGATAATCCCGAAAAAACATATGATGTTGCATAGGTAATCGCAACGGTACCATTTGAACCCGAATAATAATAAGGTCCAGTTCCACCAGTTATAGTCAATGTAAGTGAACCATCAGCAACAAAACAAGAAGGTGTAACCGCGGTCCATGAACCTAACCCAATACTTGGGACATAATCTACTGTAGCTACCTGTGATAATAAACATCCATCTGATGATGTTACTGTAACTTCGTAACCACCAGCTGTAAGACCTGTAATAGTATCTCCTGTAACACCATTAGACCATTCATAAGTAAACGGAGCGTTACCCGTAACTCCAGTAACATACACTTTTCCTGTTGGACTAGCACATTCGGTGTCATTTACAATATAAAATCCGTAATCAAGCGTATTTGATGAATATATTATACAAGTCTCAGAAGTTCCTGAACAACCAGCACAGTCAACTGCTGTTACTGAATAAGTTCCAGCCGATAAATTATTAAACGTCCCAATATTTGTTGAGGTTGTTTGTGAATCAGCAAATCCATAAGCAGAATATAAATAATAGTTAATAATATTACAACTTGATGTTGCTGTTACCGTCAATGAACCATTATTTAAACCACATGTTGTTGCAACTTCAGTTTGAAATCCAATTGTCAACCCTGAACCAATAACAACGTTAATATAAAATTCGTTATTTGTAGGTGCTGTCGAGTCATTTGCTCTAACATAGTAAGTTCCTGCAGGTAAATTTGTTTTGTAGTCACCGGTGCCTAAGTTTGGATTATACCAATCAAATGTATAAGGTGGTGTTCCTCCACTAGCGGTAATTAATGCCGAACCCAATCCTGTTTCACAAGCACCCGTAACTGTTAAAGTATATGCAAATGTATTACCATTGTTATATGGTGATGATGTTGGTGTTGGAGTTAGTGGAGGTTCTGTTGGCGTAATTGTTGGTGTTACAGTCGGAGTTCGTGTAATTGTTGGTGTTACAGTCGGAGTTCGTGTAATTGTTGGTGTTACTGTTGGCGTTTGTGTAACTGTTGGTGTATTAGTCGGTGTATGATTTGGTGTTCTTGTTGGAAATGGTGTTAAAGTAAGTGTTGGTGTTGGTTCTGGTTCACAAGGAGGTAATAATAATCCTCCATAATTTATATATCCTGTTCCACCATCTTCAATATAAACATCGTCACTTGTTGCATAAGAACCACTTGCTTGACAACCACAAACACTATAAAATTGACCAGCACCAATTAAATTACTTAATAATGTGATACCATCAGTACAATCATAAAAATAAAATGTTTGATTACTGTCCGATTCGTTCCAAACCATCCATCTAATACAAGTACTACAAGCCATAATTATTAAATATTATTATAAGGTAGTTTACTGACAACTAATGTCTATATTAACCCCCACGTTTATTTGTAAAGTAATTGGTTCTGAACTTGAAGCACATGTCAAGTTATATATTGTAACCTCATTACCGTTCACATAAAAGAAATAACCATAATTAACTAATTGTTGTAAATTTAAAATAAGTGCTGTCTTCCATTGGTTATTTGTTGGGACTTGTCCTGTTCCATAACCATCAAAAAATTTATTTTGTATTACAGTTGTACCATCAATCTTAACATCAACATACCATTGTGAATACAATGAGTTTGCGTTACAATCTGAAAGGAGATAACCTTGTGTATCTAAGTAATTATATAATACGTTATATAGTATTTCTGAGAATGACGTAACATCACCAGGATTTGCTCCAATCCAAGGGTATATTGAACATGTTGCACTTTGTTTGGTACAATCAAAAGAGAATAGTTGACTTGTTACTAAACATGGGTCATTTTCAATTGGTATTAATTGACAACCTCTTTGTCTTCTATAAACATATTTTTGTCTTTGTAATGCTGAGTTTTCCAAACGAGTACCAGTATTCCATATTGTAGATGCTGGAATCATTTGTTGTGTTAATCTAATCCAATATGGACCAAGACCATCAACATATTCAATTAATTTTTGATATGTAAAATCATCATTTGGAATTCCAACATTTTGTTCAGAAAGAAGGTAATTGTAAAAAATATTTAATAGTGTTGGATATCCACCAGTTTTACCATCTGTTGAATACCACCTGTCTCTGATATTAATTGTATTGTTAACGAATGTTTGCGCAAATTCAAAGAATGTTTTTTTGTTTGCTTCAGGATTAATATATGTCCAATCGTAAGTTCCCAAACTTGGGTATGGCGATGTCATTCCTGAATTAGGAATTGGGTAACTATAATTCTTGGACATTGACCAAACATTATAAAGGATACCTTGACCAGGGTTCATAAATAAATCAACATTCTTGGCGTTAAGAACTAATTTGTCATCTGAAACTACATAATATGCGTTGTATCCTGATTCAACACTAACTCTGAATGTTGGTGGTTGCCAACTTTTTTTATTGTCAGGAACAAGTTTCAAGTTATAACCCAAATTCATATATGGGAAATTTCTGAATCTATCAAAATATTCTTGTCCGTAAGTAAAAGGTTGTAATGTTGTTTGAACATTTGGGCTATTACCTGTAAAAACCGATGTGGTTTGATTTACAATTTGTGGGCTTCTGTGTTGTGGTGTTGATTCAAACCATCCTGCACCTTTTTCAAAATAATAATCTGATGTTTCAATTGGTGCTCTTGGATATCCAAATTCGTCAACGGGATAATCATCAATTGTTTCACCCACAAAAAAAGTTTGTGTTGAAGATGTAAATGCCGCATATGTTTGAACGTAAATTGAAAACGTATTACCAGTCTCTAATGCTGTTGTATTTTCAATATATGTACCACCTGTAATTTGAGCGTATTGTTCACCAAATTGTCTCATATTGATTCTTTGGTCAGCAACATAAACGTGTTCATTAAATTCAACTAACGCTTCAGGAGCTCCAACCAATCTTAATGTAAACTCAACTGAACGTCTTGTACCTTTAGATTTAAAAAGATATGCCGAGTTTAATATTAAGTTTCTATAAAATTGATAATTTAATTCTGATGGTGTAAGTTCTCTTGAAAAACCAGCGTATTGTGTAACACCTGTTGACGAGTATACTGAATCTAAAAAGTTTTCATTCGTAATTGGTGATATGTTTGTACTCCATCCTAATGTCTGTGCTAAATTTTTCAATAACATTGATGGTATGTCATTACCTGGAGTATAGTTAACCGAGTTCATGTATGCCAACGCATCAATGAACTGTTTTATTTGGTCAAAACTTCTTCCATATATTTGTAATACTTTAGCAACTCTATGGTCTGGCGTGTCAAACTCTAAAAATGATTCTGTTGTTAAAAAACGGGTAATTAAGTTTGTTTTGAATGAATCAAAATTAATTGCAATTTCATTTAACTTCTCAAGATAAGTTGTAAATAATGGAGTTCTAATATCTAAATTCCAAAGACCATCTTTAGGCCAAGTTAAGGTAAATGTTTGTATTGATACAACACCTGAGTCAGTTTCAACAGGAACATTAAATGTTGCTGTAAATGGTGGTGTCGCTAATCTATTTAACAAGAACTTTTCAACCTCATCAAAATCTTCCGAAAATCCTTTTTCGGTGTAATATGTGTTTGGTTTTATATAAATTGAATCTACCGTTGATGAAACACCAATAAATGGTTGTCCTGTAACAATAAATTTAAGATTACCAGAATATAAACTTGTTGTTGGGTCTAAATCAATAATTGGATATTCATTACCATTAACAAACAAACTATAATCTCGGTATCTATTTGTTAAATCCCTAATAGGTGAAAATATTTGTTCTCTATTTTGAAGATTAATTATAGAATTAACCGAGTAATCAATGTTAAATGGATTTTTAATCCTTGCAGCGTCAATTGTAAATTCAGTTTCATTTGGGACTGAACTATATATAATATTCTCAGCAGTTAATCCTGATGTAAAATCATAATAGATTGCATCAACTTCAATTGCCGCAGGAAAAAAGTTTAATATTTTTTGTATTGATACTTCAAATCTTTTTTGTAACGAACCAAATATTGTAAAATTAGTTACAACTGATAAATCATAATTTGGATAAACTCTATATTCCTTTGCTAATAGTTCCCTTGAAGCGTTTATTGAATCTAAATCTAAATTTTCTAATGATACTGGATTTTGAAACGTTCCAATATTAAATGTTCTATTTGTTTTTTCTGAAAGTCCTAAATCAAATTCAAAATTACCTTGTGTTAATCCACCACCTTGCACAGTTTGTAACCCTATGATATTATCAAAGGGAGTTCCGGCTCCTGAAGCCGCTGTGTTAGGGATGAACTTTTTAGCCATTATTGAGCAGTAATATTTTGATAACTTTTACTGAAGTCAATGTTTGTACCTCTATTGTCTTTAACCTCATACAACAAGTTATTAAAGTCATCTTTAATTTCATACAAGTTGAATTGTTGATAAATGTTGTTTTGAGCATCATAGATTGTGTAGATACCATCCTCCATAGATTTAGTCTGATTACCATAAAGAGCAATCCCCAATGTATCAATGTCATATTCAGAAACTTGAACCTCTAACATTAATGGATTGAAGTAAGTATTTGATAATACAATACTCTGAGCTGGTTGTCCAATATATGGTGTGGCGTTTGGTTTGTTTGTTGGTGATGAACTTGGTGATAAAGTACAAAACACCAAATTAGTTTGACCTTCAGTATATCTATATCTAACAGCCTTTTGTAAAGTATTAGTTAAATTTTGAATAACAGGCTCACAATAAAAATTTGAAGTAACAATCCTAAAGAAGTTAGGTATTTTACTACCATCAGAGTTTAAATATTCAATTCTAAATCCAACAAGTCCTTGAGCAACAAATTTATTAACATATTGACTTGGTACGTTACTTAAATCAATTACAATTCCTTTAACGTTTGGTAATGCTGATAACACACCACAATCAGTAATACTTGTTCTAATTTCCGCTGGTCTTATATAAAGAGTGTAGATACCTAATTGAGTGAATGTTTCTGCGGGTAATCTAAGATTGTATAAACCACCCAAGATTTCATTTGAGTTTCCGCCAGTTGCTGCATTATTAAAATAAGGTCTTAATATTGTTGTCGCATCCAAAGTGGTTAGAACAAAATTGTCCGTCACATCTCTTGATGGTGTATAATTCATGACGATACTTACGTCTTCGGGTGATACATCTGCCGGTCTTATTGTACCATAGGTTCCTGTAGCCATTTTTTTATTTTATCTATTAGTAATAAATACCATTTTTATTTTTTTATGTAACATTAAAAAAGTAATATCCATATTTTATTAAGTCTCCCAAATTATCAACCTCACCAATTCTTTGTATTCTTTCATACGCCGAATTTTTACCTCGTTCAATGAATATATTGGATTGGACTTCAGCTTGAGCAATGACACCCAACAATAATTCATCTTTTACTAAGGGTTCTTGTACCATCCAATCTGCGGTTAAACCCGATGACTGAAGAAAGAAAATTGTAGTACCATCAGCATAGTCAACATAATCAACATTCTGTATTGTATATGCAGTATAAACTAAATTAATTTCAGTAATAATACCATAATCAACATTATTCTTTTGAACAGGTACTAATAATTTAAATTTTGGTGTACCATAAAATGCCAAGTCGTTAATTCTTGAATCAGTATATCCACTAACAGTAAATGGTACTGAAACATATGCCGATGAAACTTGGTCTTCAACTAAATTAACACTGTCACCAGTAAAAATATAGTTGTACGATATTGGTGTTGCACTCCAAGAACCAACATTTGGTGTAAAGTATGCAGTTCCACTTGGATTAAAATCAGGAACTTCAACATATGGTGTTTGAATATTTTTAGATACCGTTGTGTTTCCCCAAGGATTATTTTGTGATAATGTAATTGTATATTCACTTGGGTTTGTATTATACGTGTGAACAATAGAATTAGGCGCGTACGTATTAATTGGTTGTAATGGTGTTCCATCACCCCAATCTAAAAAATATGTTGACAACTGAAGGTAGGCATTAAACTCAACATCTGCGGTATTATAAACATACCAAGTAAATGGATTTCCTGTTGTAGATGAAAATATAAAATTATTTACAACATTTATTTGTGAAATTGCACCATCAAATACAGAGTAATAACCCAAATCAATTGTATTTTGTGTTAAAAGAATTGGAACCGTAAGACCTGTTAAACTTGATGTATTATTAATACCACTAGTTAATGTTTGGGTCATAGACGAATACACCCCAAATGTCTCACCTGAGTAAGTAACATCGTGAATGATTGTATTCAAGACTTCGGGTGATACCCTTATATTCATTACTTGTGTATCCATTATGGGTTTACGTATTCATACCATTTTATCGGATTTGATGTTGTTCCGGCTCGTACCCCTCTTGGGTAATCAAACACTTGATATGTTTGTGTTGCATAATCTAAATCTACTTTGTAGTAAAAATATTCTTCAGATGGAAAATCATAATAGTTTGGTAAAGAACTTTGAGGTGCTTTCATCATTTTTATAAACTGTCCTGTATTACCATCAAAGAACTTGGCCGTCATATAAAAAGTATTGGTATTCAAGAATTGTCTTGATTTCAACCAATAAAGAAAAAACCCTTCTTTATCACCAATGTAATCTAATTGATAACTTGGTCTTTTAATTGTAACCGCTGTTGTATTATTTAAAACTGTTGGTTGAAACTTTCCTTGTTGTACTGGTAATATTGTAGTAAAATAAGATTTTTGTGTTCTTGTAGTTGGACTATCATAAAAATCTATTTTCCAAAAAGATTTTGTAAATGATGGACTATAATAATATACTTGGTCAGCAGTAAATTTTGCCAAGTAAGAATTTTCCCAAAAATTGTTAACCGCAAACACGGGATTGTTTAAATAAAAATCATAGTTTAAAGAACTTTTTGTTCCATCATATAACTGATGGTCAAACCTATTAACTTCGTAATCATCCCCTTGATTTAATATTTTTTCAATAATGGTTGACTCGTATTGTTCAATGGCTTGTTGCTGACCATAGAAGTCCC